>LNAP01000525.1_pt1 | contig 42646 bp, 27 predicted proteins | sample 602601 | NCBI WGS metagenome assembly LNAP01 (sample SAMN02440304, study PRJNA202911) | soil metagenome | biome: Subtropical and temperate rainforests or woodlands; isolation source: soil samples (1 kg each in a 20% v/v slurry with milli Q water) were... ...
CGTCATCGCCCGTACTGCGGCAGGACGCCGCCCCTGGCAATTTGCGTCGATGCCCAGCTGCCGCCGCGCAGTGCCATGACGTTTCTGCCCCAGCGCCCCTACTTGCCGGCGGGCACGTTGCACGCCGCGATCAGCTATCCGGCTGCACCCGATCAGTTCGAGCCTGCAGCCGTGATCGCCGCACTGGGCGGCGTGGGCCTTGCCCGCCTCGCCCTCTTCCACATCGGCCCCGACATCGAATCCGGCCGTCTCGTGCCGGTGCTGCAAAGCAACAATCCGGGCGACCGCGAAGACATCCACGCGGTCTATGTCGGCCATAGCGCGCCCCTGCCCGCGCGCGTGCGCGCGTTCATCGATTTCCTCGCCGAGCATGTGCGTGTGAGCGACCCCACGCTGAAGCGGACGGGGGATGGGAAGTGGAAATTGGTGGGATGAGGCCGATGGCGGAGGGAGAGGATCTAGAAAGAAAATTGCTCCCGCGCTATCCCTCAGGTCCTCTCGGTAGGTAAGAAGACCAGCACTGGCAGCTTCTCCGCCAGGGAAAATGGCAGAGCCGACCACAGGTTCATCGCGGACGCCCTGCACGGGCTGATCCCTACAACGGCAATTCGTTACAGATATCCGGATCGGGATAGGGGGGCACCCCGGATGCTGCGCGGGAGGCCGATAGAGTGGACCCGAGACCGAGTTCGGGCTCGCGGGCCCCGGTGACCGGGTGCCGGTCCGCGAATCCTAAATGGTCCGGTGAGACTAGGGACGGACCAGTCAACTTGGGCCAGTCGCCGGTAGCCCTCCAGAGGGGCCGCTCTTTCAAAACTAGCGCCGGCTCTTGATCTCGCGCGTCAGTTGCGTTTGGATATGCCCGTTTGGGGGGGAAGAAATGCGTCGGCTGAGTTTTGCCGTACTCTGTGTGGCACTAGGGGGGTGTTACGCGACAGGCGCAGATGTGCGCGCCAAGCTGGGCCAAGCCTACGTCGGGCAGAATGTTGATGCTCTTGCCGTCCGGTGGGGGCCGCCAGCCAGCAGCTTCAAGATGAATAGCGGCGATACTGCGTATAGCTGGCAACTGGCGTCTGGGAGTTCATTTTCAGTTTCCCGTGATGGCCAATCGAGCGCATCGGGAAGTTCGCGGGCATACGCCTGCAAGGTCAACGTCGTTGCAGCGCCGAACGGAACGATCAAGAGTCTCGATACGGAGGACAAGGATAATAGCCTCTATTACGGGCCCATTCCTACTGGTGTCCAGCTTGGCAGCGTTTGCGCAGAGCAACTTGGAATGAAGCAGCAGTAGAGCCGCGCGCCCTGGTGATGGCGTAGTTTGTCGGCTCCGATGTGGAGCGCCCAAAGTGAATTCCAAGGTAGTTTCGCTTTTCGTCATCGTGCAGCTCTTGCATGCCCCATCGGCATTGGCAGCCTGCGGAGACAATGGAGGTCCCGGCCACCGAAACCAATCTGGAAAGTGTGTCGGTTGGGAAGCGCTTGCTCGCCAGTGTGGAAACCCGCCCTCAACGAATTGCACGCCTGAACGCGTCGCTGAGGACTCCGGAGATGCTGCGGCGAAAGGGGCAGCCATTCGGACACTAATGGATCGCTCACATGATTCGAAGAAGCTGCCAACCAATCCTTAAGACACGAAGGCTCGGTCTCATCACATTCCGCGCGGCTGCGCTCGCCGTTACCATGTCACTGCTCGCCATCCCAACCCTTGCTGCAATCGATCAGACGATCCGCCCGAGTTACATCGGTCAAACCACAGGCGACATTGATCAGTGGCAGCGGATCCCGCTTCGATCCGAGCAGCGGTTTTCGCGTAGGGCGCCACAAATCAAAGTCGCTATTCAAACGCAGGGCCCAAGCATGCAAGGCCTCATCCGCATTCCCGGTGCACCAGCTTCCAACTTCGACACGGGGCCGGGCCTGACCATGGTTGACCTGATCAATACCGGAGACGAGACCAGCGGTTATTCCGAGATTGTGGCCTTGGAAATCCTTTTTACGCAGAGCGCCCTTGGACAATCATATGAAGCGTATGTAGCGGACGTTGGCGCCAAATAGCGGCCGCCTCTCAAATGGCGGTTGCATACTCCCGAACGTAGGAGTTCTATCTGGTGGAGCGGGGCCGGACTAAGTGGAGGTGACGAATGAGCAATGCGCTCGTCGTTCACAAGGCTCACCTGCCGAAGGCCCTTCTCGGGGTTAGAGCGGCTCAGTACGTCCGAATGTCTACCGAAATGCAGCACTACTCAATTCAGAACCAGGCTGCGGTGATCGCTGCTTACGCGCACGCTCACAATCTCACTCTGGTGCACACCTACAAGGACGAGGGTGAAAGCGGATTGCTCATTAAGAACCGACCTGGCCTCCTTCAATTGATGGAGGACGTCGAGAATGGGCAGGCCGACTTTGGTCACCTCCTGGTTTATGACGTAAGTCGCTGGGGCCGCTTCCAAGACTTAGATGAGAGCGCGCACTACGAGTTCATGTGTCGGCGAGCAGGCATCAAGGTGTCATATTGCGCTGAGCAGTTCGACAATGACGGCACCATGTTGGCCAATATCGTCAAGAACATCAAAAGAGTGATGGCGGCGGAGTACAGCCGTGAACTTTCAGTCAAGGTCTATGCGGGCCAATGCCGCTTTGCTCGTTTGGGTTACAAGCCTTGTGGCAACCCGGGCTATGGATTGGTGCGGGAGCTTGTTGATGAGAACGAGCAATCGAAGGGCGTTCTGAAGAGGGGGCAGCGAAAGTATCTCGCCACTGATCATGTTCGCGTACGGCCCGGCGACCCGCGAGAGGTGGCCACCGTCAGATGGATATTCAAGCGCTTCCTTGAGGTGAAGTGTGAAACGGTCGTAGCTTGGGAGCTAAACAGAAAGAACGTGCCGACTCGTCCAGGCACACCGTGGACGCGTGTGATGGTAGGCGCCATTCTCAGGGACGAAAGCTACATCGGCAATTTGATCTTCAATAGGCGATCATGCAAGCTGCGCCAAACTCGAACATACAATCCTCCCGAACAGTGGATCCGGGCTGAGGGTTGCCTTGAACCAATTGTTGACCGCGCCACCTTCGCGAAGGCCGCCAAGTTCATTCACGAGCGGCGCGTTGATCTCACGGAAGAGGAGATGCTCGTTCGCTTGCGCCGAACCCTGCTCAAAGAGGGGAAGCTGAGTGTCCGCATCATAGACCGTACACCGGGCTTACCATGCGTGGCCACGTGTCAAATCCACTTCGGCAGCATGCGCAACCTATATCGATTGCTCGGCTATACTCCCAAGCGCAACTACGAATTTCTTGAGTCGAGGCCTATTTGGTCCGAGCTCAAGACAAGGCTCGCCTCTCGCATTGAAGCCGCCGTTCGAAAGGCGGGTTGTCGGACGAGCACTGGCGGGTGGACAGATTCGCTTCGCGTGAATGGCTCGATTTGCGTTTCGATTAGAGCTGCACGCTGGACCCCGGGAATGGAGGAGACCCATTCGCCACATTGGACCATTCAATGCGATTCGCATGTGCCCGCTGGGTGGATTGCCGCCATCAGGCTAACAGCGCACAACAAGGACGTGCTTGATTACGTGTTGCTGCCGACCGATGGGAACGTGAAAAGAACAATTAGATTCTCTGACAGGGCCTGCGAACGCCGAGACATCACCTGCTTCAAAAGCCCTGACGCGCTCGTTCGAGCGATCACCCGGAAGATAACCAGGCAAGCCCGTGCCTTCCGACCCAAGTTAGCACCGCCGAGCAAACGACCGAAAGCAGGCCTGCCCAGAACCAAGAACGGCCGCGCGCGGCACTGATGGACCGAAGGTAGAGGAATGCGCCGAGTATTGTTCCGTAGTTCCTTCGGAAGTCCCCATTGAGCTTCGCGATTTCAGATAGTTCAGTAGATGGTTCGACTTCATCGGCCATGCCGCTGGTTCCTTTGAATCCGTGAGCCAGCTCCCTATGAACCACTGTTTTGCCCGACGGCGCAAGCAGCATTTCGTCTTTAACGAATTTTTCAATCGTCGCGGGGCGGCCTTGCGTTCAGTTGGTTGTTCCTCGCTCGCCCCGCGCGGTTAGCAAAGCTTTTCCCCGTGTTCCGCGGTCCTGTGAAGAACTTATGCTGCGGCCCGGGGTCTTCCTTCTCGCCACTGGCAACGATCTTAAGGCGCCGTCAGGAAGCGGCCGTTACAGCGCCTCGGCCTCGTCCCATGGGGCGCGGAGCCAGAGATCGTATTCTTCGGCTATGGTCAGAATCACCGGCATTGCATTCGGGTGGACGCGCTTCACCTCCGCATTCGCGGCGGGTCTATAGGCTTCTTCCGGAACTGAGTTTACGGGGCGTGTCTGTCCTGGATCTCGATAACTTCCGAGAGCAGATCAGCAGTGACTTGCAAGCTGTTCCTCACCTCCTCAAGCCTTCGACTGCATAGCAATGCAGGACGATGCGATAGCTTCAAGACGAACTCGAACACCCGATCCGAGTTGCGCATGAGCTGCAACAGATGCTCGCCGCTCGGACCGTTCGCGCCCGAAAGCCAGTTCTTAGCAGTTCTTTCATTCGCCCCCGTCCACCGCATGAGAGTCTTATGGGCTTGATGGCTATTGCCAAGTTCGGATCTCAGAATATCGGCGATCAAGCTCGCGTAAGTTGGCGATTGCTTTCCGCCGTTTGGAAACTTCTTGCCCGTTTTCGGAAACATGTTTCCCCCCGAGCTAAGTTATAGTTTCAAATATCCGATCATGCATTCTTGACGCTAGTAGGGCGACGATGCTGCAGGGCACGTTTCATTCAGGCGCAGAACCGGAGGGCCAGGTCGCCAAAGCTGCGGCGGAATACGTGCGGATGTCGACCGATCATCAGCAATATTCCACGGCGAACCAATCCCAGGCTATCCGCGAGTACGCAGCTCGTCACGGCTTCTGCATCGAAAAGACCTATGAAGATAGCGGCAAGAGCGGCCTCAATCTCGACGACCGCCAGGCGCTCAAACAGCTTATCGAGGATGTTCAAAATGGCGCGGCCGACTTCTCGACGATCCTGGTCTACGATGTCAGTCGCTGGGGCCGCTTCCAAGACGCCGATGAAAGCGCATATTACGAGTACATTTGCAAACGGGCGGGTATCTCGGTTCGCTATTGCGCCGAGCAATTCGAGAACGACGGCAGCCCGGTATCGACCATCGTCAAGGGCGTCAAGCGCGCGATGGCGGGTGAGTATAGCCGAGAACTGTCGGTCAAGGTCTTCGCCGGGCAGCGGCGCCTAATCGAGCTCGGCTATCGTCAAGGCGGGCCGGCCGGATTTGGTTTGAGGCGGCAATTGATCGATCAAAACGGCGTCGCCAAAGCAGAACTGGTCCGCGGCGAGCATAAGAGTATCCAAACCGATAGAATCGTTCTCATTCCCGGACCGGAGCAAGAGATCGAGACCATCCGCTACATTTACGAGGCCTTCGTCGCTCAAGGCAAGAGCGAGCGAGAGATCGCGGACAGCCTCAATGCTAAAAGCATCACGACCGATCTCGGTCGCTCCTGGACCAGAGCAACCGTGCACCAAATCCTCATCAATGAGAAGTACATTGGCAACAATGTTTGGAACAGGTGCTCGTGCAAGCTCAAGGGCCGGCGGATCTACAATCCTCCTGAGCGCTGGATTCGTCATGACCAGGCCTTTGAACCGATCGTGGACGAAGACACCTTTAGATCCGCGCAAGCTATCATTGCCGATCGCTCCAAACGTTATTCTGACGAGGAGCTTCTCGATGTGCTCCGCGGCTTGTTAGAGCAGCACGGCTATCTCTCCGGCATCATCATAGATGAGCTGGAGGTCGGGCCGTCTAGCAGCGCCTATCGCACTCGCTTTGGCAGTTTGCTACGCGCCTATGAACTCATCGGATTCAGCCCAGACCGTGACTATCGCTACATCGAGATTAATCGCGCGTTGCGCCGGATGTATCCCGACTTCATTGCCGCAACGGTGCGCGGAATCGAAGATATCGGGGGATCGGTGTACCAGGACACCGAGACCGACCTTCTCACGGTCAATGACGAGTTCACCGCTTCACTCTGCCTGGTCCGATCGCAGGAGACAATGGCCGGCTCCTATCGCTGGAAGATTCGCTTTGATGCGGGTCTGCGACCGGACATCACCGTCGCGATCCGGATGAACCAAATGAACAGCGCCGTCCTCGACTACTATCTCTTGCCCCGCTTTGAGATGGAAGCCGATCTGCTTGCGCTGGCCGAAGACAACGGCCTCGCACTCGACGCCTATCGCTTCGACACCCTCGATATGTTGTTTGAACTTGCGGCACGTTCGCAATTGATGGAGGTCAGCTATGGGATCGGCTCAATGCATTGAGATCATTCCGGTCGGAGCCATCGATGTGGTCAATCCGCGCGCACGCAATCGCCGGATTTTCAAGGAAATCGTCACCAGCGTCGCTGAACTCGGGCTGAAGCGGCCGATCACCGTCAAACGGAAGACGAGCGAAGGTGATCCCCGGTACGACCTCGTGTGTGGTCAGGGACGCCTGGAAGCCTATCAAGCCCTCGGACAGCGCGAGATACCCGCCGTCGTGGTCGATGCCAGCAATGAAGACAGCGCCATTATGAGCCTGGTGGAGAACTGCGCTCGCCGCCAGCACCGCGCGATCGACCTTTTGCACGACATCGAGGGGCTGCGAGGGCGCGGCTATGATTTCGACGACGTCGCCCGCAAGACCGGATTGAGCATCGAATATGTCAAGGGCGTGAGTAGCCTGTTGGAAAGCGGCGAGCACCGGCTGCTGCGCGCCGTTGAGGCTGGCCAGATGCCGGTCAGCATTGCCGTCATGATCTCGCAAGCGCAGGACGCCGATATCCAATCCGTGCTGCAGCAAGCCTATGAAGAAAAGCTCCTGAGAGGGCAACGGCTCCTCGCAGCCAAGAAACTGATCGAGCAGCGGCGACGTCGGGGCAAGGGCTATAAGACCGGCCCAAGACGGACCGATGGTGCCCCGATGAGCTCCAATGCGCTGTTGCGCGCCTACCGGCAAGATGTCGACCGCAAGCGGATCTTGATCCGCAAATCCAACAGCACCAAGGCGCGGCTGGTCTTCATCCTTGAAGCCTTGCGCAAGCTACTGGTCGAACCGGAATTTCTGTCAATTTTGGAGGACGAAAAGCTCGATACTTTGCCAAAAAACCTGGCGCTGCGGCTGCATGGGCAGGGCTAGGCCATGGCACGTCGGCCTCACATTTCGGTACGGATGGGCTTTGAGGAACGGACCGCGATGGTCAGGCTGGCCGACATCCAGCCCTTAAAGCTCGTCTCCGAGGAGGTGAAGCGCTCGCCAAAATATCGCCAGATCGCAGCATCCGTTGCCGAGATCGGGCTGGTCGAGCCGCCCGTGGTAGCCCGGAGCCGCGACGGCCTGAGCAAATTCCTGCTGCTCGACGGCCATTTGCGCTTCGAGGTTTTGCGCGACCGCGGCCTCTTGGAAGTGGAGTGCCTGATCTCGACCGAGGACGAGGCGTTCACCTACAACAAGCGTGTCAACCGCATCGCGATCATTCAGGAACATCGTATGATCTTGAAGGCGATTGAGAACGGTGTCTCGGAAGCCAGGATTGCCAAGGCGCTGAATGTCGATGTCGCCAGCATTCGCCGGCGTCGCAAACTCCTGGACGGCATCTGCGTAGAGGCGGTCGATTTGCTCAAAGAAAAGCACCTGACCCTCAACTCGTTTTCAGAGCTGCGCAAACTTGCGCCGCTTCGCCAAATCGAGGCGGCCGAGCTGATGATCGCGATGAACAATTTTTCCAATAGCTACGTGCGCTCGCTGGTGGCGGCGACGCCGCGCAATCAGTTGGCTGCGGGCTATACCCCGCGCGCGCCCAAGGGATTGTCGGATGAGCAATTGTCTCTGATGGAACGGGAGTCAGCTTCGCTGGCGCGCGAATTCAAGGTGGCCGAACAGACCTATGGGACCGATCATCTCGATTTGGTGCTGGCGGTCGGCTATCTGTCGAAACTGCTGCGCAATGGCAAGGTGGTCGGCTATCTCGCCAAGCATTTTCAGGAATTGCTGTTTGAATTCCAGCGCATCACTGAATCTGAGGCCAATGCGGCGTGATCACTCCGGCGCATTTTAATCGAGTTGGCCGCATTCGCGGATGCCTTGTTATGGAATGATTCAGCCGACATCCGATCCGCTGCACTCAACCGGCAAGCAAAGTTGTAAATCTGACGTCAGCATTGGGCCTTGGCTGCAAGACGCGAGGACGTTTGGCGGCGATAGAACAAACTATTCGTGCAAGACCGTCTTAGCGGTCAATCACCTCGGCATTCGACTGTCGACGAAGGTTGAGAAAGATGTTGCACGCACCGATTGCGGTAATGTTCCCGGGCGTAGACCCGCTAAGCTTGCTCTCTAGCAGCCATCGGCAATTCTGACGCGTACATCATCATAAGTGCCCCGTACTCATCTGATGCTTGCTCCTGAGCGATGCGTCCCAAGAGAAGCTTTGTCCGAAAAACGTTCAGCTTGGCGTACATAAGTAAATGAAATTTCCATTTTTCTCTGAACAGAAGACTCTTCTCCGTCCCGACCAAGACGGTGGCGATGCCGGCGAGTATCGCCGCGACTCCAGATGCGCCACTCGCTGCAAAATAGGTCGCGCCAGCCGAGCAAATGAGCGTTCCCACCGTTGTAAGGACGTAGGCACTCATAGACAGAATGCGCCAACGCTTTTGGAAAGCGAGCTGTGACGCGAGATCCGCCAACAACGTCGAATGCGCTTCTGAAGTGTCAGAAACCGACATGAGAGCTTTCTTAAGAAAGCGAGGGAATTAGGGTTTTACCACAGGCTGGACCCTGCTGCCATAAATCCATTCAGGCGTAGGGCGCTGTTGATCGAAATCGTCCGGTGAAAACGACAGAAGTTGAATTTGCTCTGACTTGAGATATCTAAGAAGCATCATCGATGTTGAAAAGTCACTCAAGCGCCAAAAGTCTGGGTGCATTCGCTGCAGCCAAGCTAATGGCCTTTTGATCTCAGCCTCTCCGTTTGTTAAATGTTCTGCCCGATCTTCGTCGACTCCAGCCGCCTCGCTAATTCGAAAGAGAGAAACGGCAAATCGCCCGTCTTCATCAGACTTTCTACTGGAAGGCGTGTGAACTGCCAAAGTTGACGTTGAGCCATTTTGGTCGAGATCAATCACGCCTTCTTGTTCAAAGAATTGCCACGTACCGGCTCCTTCTTTGGCGGCATCCAGCGCGCTGCGCATGTTGTTTGTTGTATGCTCGTCGAGTGCGACGGAGTTGGCTTCGTCGAAGAGCCGCTTCGTATCATTGAACCAAAAATCGATGCGGGCTGCCGACCACGCGAGCTCGCGTCCGTGAACGGCAGGATGGAATACGATCGAACGCGGCTGTTCTCCGTGGGTCGCTTGGTATTGTTTCTCGGCTTCCTGAACTGCCTCTACGCCACTTTTGGCGATATCAATTTGTTCGCGAAGCTGTTTGAGCTTCGCTTCAAGCTTCTTGATGTCTACTGCCGGATTGAGGGAATCAAACTGGGGACCGAAATCGAGCCCCTGGTTGGATTTCTGAGAAAGAGATTTTTTTGCGGATGCGACTGCTGCATTATACGATGCGACCAAGCTTTCGTACCTCCGGATCGAGGCCTGCTCCTTGTTGGCAAGAACCTCCAATCCTTCCGGCAACACCCAAGGGTTCATACTCATTAGCACTGTAATGTCACCCTCAACGAACTGTACTTCCGGGTTGAACGATCCCCACAGTAGCTGATTTGCCGCCATGAAGCTGTCGACATGCAATCGCTTTGACGCTGCGACTATTGGGTCTCCCTTGCATTGACCCAGCATTTCCCAGATGAACTTGAACCAATTTTCTTTGCAAGGAGCGAACGAAATTACCAGGCGTCCAAAGCGTTCGTTTGTTTTGTCGGCGATCCAATATGCCTTGAGTGGTCGCCGAGCTACCTCGTTTCTCATCTCGGCGCCAACAGCGATACCCCTCGCCGCTCTCGGTGACATGATTGCAACTCGATAAGTTCGTGGTACCGGCGGCGAACGCGGTACCCATGTAGGAAGTGGTGGCGCATTTCCTACGTTGCTTCTTCGCTGGAAACTCTGCTCAACGTACTGCTGATGCTTTTGTGCCAGCCCACTACCTCCGTTCGGTCGCGGCTGCGGGAAAGGAAGCCCTCCGCCGCTAGCTAGCGGGGTATCGCCAGTGGACTCTGCTGCTTTAGACAGCGCAAGGGTCACCTTTGCGTCGGAAGAGATGGGGTCGGCCGACGACTTTGCTGAACCTTGTTTTGCATCGTGAATTTGTTGGAAAGCTGCGTCACCTTGAACGAGTCTCTGTTCGGGCTCGGTGAGTTCGCTCGAGAGGCTGCCCATCACTTTGGCTACGGCCGGGTCGACAGCGAAAGCACCGCTGGACCTGGCGAAGTCCTCAATAACTCGCTGAACGGCTATTTGAAGCTTGGGGGGTGGGGTGTGCGCAATAAAGGCTGCTGCTATTACACCTTTTCTGCTCGTGGCGCGGTGCACAAGATCATCGAACTTGCGAACGGCATCTTTGCCGCCACTTGAGCTATTCAGGTTCAGGTTTCGGAGGAGAACGCCCCTCGCGTGTCCCAATCCTCGCGAACTTGTGTGCTCGCTGAGGATGGTCAAAGCATCCTCGATGGCTGGCGAAAGCTCCTTTCCAATGGTGGTAGGATCTATGGTGGCGATATTTGCGAAAATGATCGGCCCCGACCGCCGAGGGATGGCATCAAGAAATTTAAGCCTTGGATCTTCAGCGACGGCGGCTGAGGTAGGCGATAGGGCATCTTTTAAGCGCGCGAGGAACAATTCGCCTTGTCCAGATCCCCCACCTTCGGCCCGTTGGTAGAGCATTTCGATTTGGGATCGTGCCGAAAAATTGTAGTATTGGAAGTCTGTTTTCTCTTGTGCGTCACGCAAAGCTTTTTGGACGTCTGGCCCAAGCCGGTTAAGTACTTGGCTGGTTGACTGGACGCCCTGGACGAGCGCTTGCTCAAGCAGTCCGCTGAATGTTTGAGCGTCAACAAAGCTAGGTTTTACCTCTGCGAAAGCGACACTAAAGCAGGCAGAGAGAACCAGAGTAGTGGCAAAGAAGACTTTTCGAATGAATCGATTTGCAACCATCAAAGTTACTCCAGGGATTCGAGAGTTCTCCTCAGTTCACTGAACGCATTGACTGCTTCAGACCCGTACAGGGCGGGATCTGGAGCATTTGGTGCCACCGTAAATGCAGCAAGGGTTCTCCTTGATTTGTTTCCGGCAAGCGTCAGGACCTCGGTCCAGAAATCGATAAAATTCCCAGGCGACATACCGAGGTCGTGGGGTTCTATGAGTATTTGCTGCTCCGTGTTTTTTTCCGGATTCAGCTTAATTCGTAGGGCATTTACACCGTTGATGAAATTTCTTGCGGCGGGCAGCGTCGAGTACGCGCGAGCAAACGCCTTGATCGTTTCGTAGGGTATCTCGTGCGGCTTTACGGCGGGGTAATTCTTGATACCCAATAGCCATGTCTCACTCTCGCTTCTATTGCGCGAGACGAGAGACGCAGTATCCAGGGTCCCGCTATTCGCTTGTTCCTTAGGAAGCTGTACTTGTTGACTCAGTTCGCCTGAAAAGCAGGTCCAGATAAAACGTTCGACGGTTACGTAAAGAAAGTCTTCCCGGGATTCAGGCTTGCACATTGTGAGATGCGTGCCGTCCAGGGGTATTGCAGCAACTGCCTCAATGGTGGGATCAGCTGCTGTTTCGTCGACAACCAGGATTCCGTGCGTTGGTTGTTTCTCGTAGAATGGAAGCGTCTTGATGTTCAATCGCCGGGCGGAGTTTCGATACCATTCATTGATATCTCGAAGGCTTGGACTGTTTTTAGCCAGTTCCGTGATCGAAACTGAAGTGCCCAGGATCGTTCCGAGCCGACTCAGCGTTCCAGCGATGTCCGCGCCCGTGTGGGGCGTTCCCAGAAAGACGACGCCCCTTGTTTGATTGGCAATAGCGCGCCAGTTGTCGATGCCGCCTGTACTAGCTAGGCGAATCATTTGCTTAACCAGAAGTCCGCCGAGGCTGTGACATATGAAAACGAGCGGCTTCTCCGCAAGGGGCTCAAGCCAAGTAAGCGTTTGCTTGGCTCGATCGAAGATGGGCATCGTAGTGCCCAGCCAAGCTAGCGGCGCGGCCTCGTAAGATAACGAGTAGATGTCAAGCTGCGGAAAGTCGTCGGCGAGCCATTGCGGCCAGAAAAGGCTAGGGTCTTTCCCCTTTTGCCATGTCGCGAATGCATCGCCACCAAGTCCATGGACAAATATCACGCCGCCAAGTGAGGGTTGCGTTCGCTTGTTCGATATTTTGTGGAGCCTGCTCACGAGCCTGGCCTGCGTCCGATGCAAATTCTTCAAATATCTATTTAGATGCAGCGACTTAGCACGATCTAATTGTATTCTTGGCGGCTATACCCCTTAAATAGTGGCACACTTTGGGATTGTTTGGCTAGACGGTTGATCTCAGGCCGAGCGGGCGAGCCAAGCGGTGCTTGTGGCCCTCTCTCGATGCATGTGTAAGATTGACGACCAGTATTGAGCTTGGGGAAAGCCATGGACGGAAGGCTATGCGTGTTCGTCGGGGGCTCCGACGAACAAAATGGTGACTACTCATATATCCACCGTCTCGATGGTACGCTCGGCACGATGAACTGGTCGGCGCTCAAGGACTCCGGTCCAGGCGACCGCGCGTTGATCTACATTCAGCGGCCCCACAGTGCGCTCGTTGCAAAGGCAGATGTCCTGGCAAAAGCCGTCAAGGGAAAGCCAGGAGACTACGCCTACAGGGCGAAGGTCGGAAAATTCGAACTTCTGTCCAACAGGGTCGGCATCGAAGCTCTAAAGAAGGAGTTTCCCGGCTGGGCCTGGCTGAAAATGCCGCGAGGAAAGGCCATTGTGCCTCCAATATATGCCGACAGGCTCTGGAAGTTAGTTCACCAGAAGCGTTCCCCTGTTCAGATCTTGATTGCCAATTCAAAGTTCGGTCTCCAGGAGGTGCATCGGCTGGCTAACACTGGAAGGTCAAAGTATTGGTCGGCCCCACGACTGACGGCGGTCGGCGATACAATCTTGATGTACGTCGATCAACCCGTTAGCGCGATTGTCGCTGCCGGAAAGGCACTCAGCCCTGCCCGGCCAACCGACAGTAAATGGTATGAGGCCAAGATCGGAAACGTGCGCCACCTCGACGCTCCGATTACCTTACTCGAACTACGCCAAATGTTTCCCGACTGGGCGTGGCTACGACATGTCAACATGTTCGCCTACCTGGATCAGCATCAATGCCAAGAGCTGCTGAAGCGGATTGAAGACAAGCCCTCGGCTGCAGCTCTCAAGGTACTCCGCAAGTCTGGCGCGGGATTTGGCAGTAGCGAAACAAATCCGCTGGTCGAAACGGCTGCTATTCGTAAGGCCACTACGCTGCTTAGGAAACGCGGCTTCGCAGTCAAATCACGTGAACGCGAATTGATTGGCTACGATCTCGATGCAAAACAGGGCCGCGTTGAATTGCACGTGGAAGTCAAAGGGGTGTCGGGCCAGCGACTCCAATTCCCAATCACGCAGAACGAAGTGACCAGAGCTCAATCGGACCGATCGTTTCGTCTATTTGTCGTGACCGAAGCCCTATCCAAGCGAGCAAAGGTGCACGAATTTCAGGGACGTGCACTACAGCAGAAGTTCAGTTTGCGGCCAATCAGCTACATGGCGGTCGAAGCCAAAACGCGCTAGCGGGCCAGGAAATGGAGGGACGAGACCTACCGCTCGCGGTTCCATGCTTGGACTGGCTGGACAACCACACCACCGAACCGGTGTTCTTGAGCTCGACATTCAATCCGGTCAATAAATAGCGGTAGAGCTTCTGCCTCTGCGCCGGTCTGAACCGTGCTACCTGCGACGATCCGCAAACCACCAGAAAACGACTCATTGTACAGTTCGACGCGATTTCCAAACTGATCGACGACGCGCTTTTCGCAGGCCTCACAAACTGCTGCCGGATAACGCTCTGATTCTCTACCAGGACCATCGCATGCTGGACAAACGCTACCGTCGGATTGCCATCTCGGCTTCAATTTAATCTCCCTGTCGGTCCAATCCTTCGAATTTGCTCGCTTCATCGTCACCCCGAAGACGCGACAAAATACGTTTTTCCCAATCCGCGGCGTTGGAGCACCGCGTTGAACACCGCTAGACGTTTCGCTTGGACGCTTGGGTCAGCGCCAAAATCATGCTTCGCAATGACACCTTTTGGAGGAGCCCAAGCCCCAAACCCTTGATCCAATACGATCGTTGCCCGTTTTCCATCTTTGAAGGTCACGTTGAGGTAGCGACCATGCGGCACGTCCCGATGATGCAGGGAGACGTCCAGCCCTCTAGTCTTGCCCAACAACTCAACAGTGGCCTTCTGGTCTTCAGCATCAGACCAATCATGCCCGATCTGCCAAGGTTGACCTCGCTGCCCAGGGCTGCGCGGCGCCCTCGTTTCAATGGTCAGCTTGCCTTGCGCAACATTCGCTTGAGCAAACAATTGGGCGAGAGTGTCAATCAAGAGGCGCGCCACGAGCGGGGAAGCGACATAAGAGTCTTGGTAGGACGCTTGGACAATACCCCCGCTCGGCCAAGTTCCACATTTTGTCAACAAATCGACAACGATCTTCGAAGTACGAGCACCAAATGTAGCGAGATCGCAATTCAGCTCGGATCCAATTTGAACAAGCTGGGCTCCTGGGGGTGGAAGCAGCAATTTAAGATCGACGATCGAAAACTCAGGAACGATTGGTGCCTTGCCGCGAACTACCGGTAGATCGGCTGGTACCCCCCAGGCTGGACCGGAAGAGCTAGGTCCAGGCTCGCGAGATGCCCAAAGCTGGCGAACATTCCCTTCGAAAGGAGATACGACGGCTATCGCCCGCGCACCGTTATCGAAGGTTGGCGCGTTACCCGTCATAAGCGTAACATTATGCTGCAGCGAAAAATCACGCAGCGCTAGCTTTTCAGCAGCACTAAGCGATTTCATATGATCCGCCGATATGGCTAACTGCATCGGATGACCACGCATCGTCCACGGCAAGAATTGAGCTGCGAGAGGCCATTCATTCATCGACGCTATAGCACTTTGCTCGGATGGATAGACTGTCAAGCTCGACCGCTTCGAGAGACGCAGTTCGCGGTCTATCTCATCGAGAGACGAAATTGAACGTACTGCACCTTCGACAAAACGATCTTCGGGATCAAGCCTTTGAGGAAACGTTAGACGCTCACGCAAGAATCTGAGCGCAGCCGTGCGATCAAGATCGTCTTTTCCGTCGGGCGCATCTGATGTAAGCACACACGCAGCGCACCCCTTCTCACAGCCAGGTGTCTTACAATCAAGAACGTTCTCGGCTCGCTCAATGACGGCTTGCATACGATGCTCAAACGAAACAGCGAAGCCAGCTCCGCCAGCTGCTCGATCGAATAAGAATAGCGAGACTGATAGCGCACCTAGTGAGTTGCGGCTTTGGGCCACCGCGAAGCCCATTTCGTCGGCCTCGATACCAAGTTCCTGCGCGAGAGCTTCACGCAGCGCAATAGCAAGCGCATGGGCTGCCGCACGCGCGAGCTTGTGCTGCAGTTGAAGCTCAAAGACGTCAGTCGCTATTTCGAAGCCCAGCGAGATATTTCGTTTTACGCTAAATGGCTTTTCATTGCCGGGACAAAGGTCCACGCCTTTCCGATAACGCAACGGCTTGTGATCAACCAGCGCTCGAGGTGGAGCAGGTAATCCTCGATTATCAGTATCAGCTTCCGCCCGTCCACATTGCAAACAGATGGCATATCCGAAGCCGTTCGGCCCACCTCGATTGGAGTAATAAACTAATCCCTCCCCGCTACAACGGAAGCGGCCCAATTCGGGAGCTGGTAGGCTACGCCAAGCCGCTTCACGCGCGGAAACAATCGGATCCTCCGGCGGAACATATGAAAGCGTTTCCGTATCGGCGTGCGCTCGGTCCCGCGGATCGACTGAGAAGCCAGCAGGTCGGAGGAACTCAGCACTGTTAGGTCGCTCACTGCCACACACGCGACAGTAGTCCGGTCCGCTGCCGCGCCGGGTGTCGCTCGCACCGCACTCCTCGCACTGCCAAAAATATCGCAAGCTCTGGATCTCGGCCAAGTTTTCTTCGTTAGCTGGGCGCTTCCAGTTAAGCGTAACGCCAGCCGACTTATGCACGAGGCCATCGAGAACCACTTCCGATCCGGGAGCGTAGTCGCGGATGGCGAGATCGAGGGACCGCTGTGGACCAACAGAACGAAACTGCCGCGATCCATCTTGCGCGGAATCCTGCGCAATTTTGAACTCTTTGCCAGGCAGGAACGAAACAACATCAGTCGGAAAGCCATGGCCAGGCAAGAAACCTCGGTCAGCGAGCCCGGCCAACAGAAATTCACCGCACATTCGCTTAAGTTCGACCGCCATTCTCGATTTTCCTGCTTCCTGCACTCCCTCGTCCTTTGCGAGTGCTACCAGCCCTTCCCATTCGGCGGAAAAGCTGTTGGCGCGGTCAACGATACCGTCTCGAGTATCCTCGATAAGCCTTTGATCGCCTTCAAGAACAGAACGACGCGTTAGGATCTCCAGGTTCTTCACATGGGCCGCCAAAGTTGCAGGCCTCTCGAGCCATTCCACGAACGTCTCAAACGGTCGATCGGCTTTGAGTGGGCGCGATTCAGCGGGATCAGCCGGACAGCCGAAGAAAGCTCCAATCTGCATCTTCAGCGCATCGCCGGCACGCTCTCGCATGAAACCACCGAGCAAATACGCGTTGACATGGCGCACAACGATTGGTCGGCTGCTCAAGGTAACCTTGGGCGCCGCTAGCGTTCTCTGAAGAAATCCTTCCGGGTCGCGAAACGCCTCACGATCAAGTGGGCGATCCTTGCAGAAAGTGAAAGCTAGAGCCACCGCTTGTCCTCGTCGGCCTGCGCGACCAACACGCTGCCGGTAGTTGGCAATCGATGGCGGTACGTTGGTCATCATGACCGAAGATACCGATCCGATGTCTACACCCATCTCCATGGTAGTGGAGCAACTAAGGACGTTAATCCGACCTGCCTTGAACTCTCTCTCGTAGCGACGAAGCCGGGCACTATCTTGCTGCGCCGAATGTTCGGCCGCGCGAGAATAGCTTGCAAATAGGGCCACGCGATCAGAGAAGGCCGTCCAAGCACCCTTAGCTCGTAGATCGGCGATCTTGGGATCCATCTCAATCCACTCTTGGACGGCCTGTTTCGCACCGGCTACATCATCAATAGCTAATAGGGGTATAGGATGCTGCGGCATCGAAACCGACGCGGCCCACCGGCGCGTTTCTACTTTTTCGTCGAGTCCGTAGGGCGAAAATCCGAAGGGCGCACAATCGAGCATTCGTCTTGTGACTGGGCAATAGAAGGCATCGGTAATAGGAGCAACAAACACCTTTGAAAAGTCGAAGACACGTCGCTCCGGATTTGCGGCGAGCGTCCCTTGTATCTGAATCCAGGCTGCGGATAGGCACTCGTCAAGTTCAGATCGATCGGCCGTAATTTCAAGGCTAAGACCAAGTCCTTGAACAAGGAGCGCCACGGCTCGCGATCTCGGCTGGGCACGAAGATAGCCATTCGGCCAGCCACGAAGTCGCTTATCACCTCCTGTATGAGACTCAGGGCCAACGAGGGACGTCAGCTTCGTCTTTGACGACACCCAATGCTGCATCTGCCAGGAAATCGAAATTGCGCCGTTCGCCCTCACAAAAAACGTCAACATCGCATAGAGATAGGCTCGCCAATCCTCGATGGTCTTTCCTTTTCGTCGAAAGGCATTAGGAAGCTGAGCGTCCGTGAGCCTATCTATCGAAGGATGACGCAGGCGAGCGATACCCATCGTTTCGACCGAGTTCGCACGCCGCGGCCGGCGGGCAAATTCCCTAAACAGGAGGAAATCAGCAACCTTAGACGCATCCGCGAACAATTCCTCGTCACGACCTTGCCAAACAGCCTTGATCCACTCTGAAGTCTCAACCCGCTCTGCCAGTCGGCCGGATAGTTCGGTCCACGCAATGCCGTCCGTACCACCTTGGGTAAGACGCGCAAAGTTGCGGCGCTTCTCAGCCAAGATCCCGTCCAAAGCCGGCAAACGAGTCGTCGCAAGCGCCAACTCCAGCTGGTCGATCTCGGCCTTTGCTTTCGCCAGATCTTCAGTAGCTGCCGGCGCCGGGCGCATTGAAGCCTGAACCTGGTGGTAGATAAAAGAACGAACGAAATTACGTTCTGACTCAAGCTGCAACTTCGCTGCCATGCGCGCGGTGCCCTGACGGCTGTCAGTAAACGATAGAAGGCGGCGCCCGTCGGATGGCAGCTTTTCCCCAGGTTCAGTTCTCGCAGGCTCCACTCCGTCAAGCAGAATTGGCGCCGCGTTGCCAAGCATAAAGGGAGCGCCGAACCGCAACGGCCTGATCAATTCAGAGCCAATACGCCCTGCCGGATTGCAGTGTGGACAAGCGCGCGGCCCAGCATGGTCTTCAGAAAGCAATGAGATGCCTTCCGCAGCCGGCCCATCGGCAACCCGCCAATCTCGCGCCTTGTCGAGCCAAAACCCTCGGGCAGCCGAGGTTGGGTTTGCTGCAAAGAGACGATTAAGAACAAGGTGCGTCTCCTCCTCTGATGGTGCTGTTTCACTCTCGCCGTCGTCCAATTCATCCGCGCCAAGGTCGTTCTCGCGCGCATTATCGAATGCAAACTCGTCGCGAGGCGGGTTACGCAAAGGCGCCGTCAGCCGGGGCCCCTGCTCGGTACCCTCTAAGAATGCCTCGCCACATTCAGTACAGCTCACGATTTCCAGTGCGGGGGCACGGCAGGAAGGACAATGGTCCGCTCGCTCGGAAAGGATCCGGCCAAACGGCCAATCTTCGGGGCTCCCCGCACACGTTGGGTTGACACAACTCCACATGCCAGGAATTGCACGCTCAAATGCGTGAAGACGGACCGGAGCAAGACGATCTTCTGATCCATCGCCCGCCCTGATAGCAGCTCGCGACATCGCATAGATGAGTTCAGACGCCGTTACACCGTACGGTCGCGCATGTTGGTCGAACTGAGAGAACGGCACGCTTCCGCCAAACAATCGCTCCACAACGCCCCAGATTTGGGGATCGCTCCCAAGAATGTTGTAAAGTCGTGCTGGCTCAGCGCTCAGTATGTCTTCGCGAGTCCCGCTAAGCCTTACGCTCGGTCGGCTGGGCATCCGACGGCGTCCCTCGATCACGTGAACTTGACTATCCGGAATGCCGGCGACGTCAGCCAAGAAGGCCTGGAGCTGCTGCTTTATGTTTTCACCGGACCCGATTGTCGCCGACGTTGCCACGAAACGGACCTCCCGCGGGTCAACGGCAAATGCCAGTAGAACGCGGCGCAAGAGCAACGCGATTTCGGCTGCCGCCGCACCTACAAGCGAGTGAGCCTCGTCGAGGACGATCCATTTCAGTCCCCCCTTCGATGAATTGATGATCGGTTGGTCTTCCGAACGCACCAGCATGTATTCCAACATTGTAATATTGGTAACTAGCAGCGGCGGCGGGCTCGTGCGGAGCTGCGCACGATCAATGACTTGTTCTGGATTGCGTCGACGCTCAGATTCTCTAGCAGAGGCTGGAAGATCGCCGTTATAAAGACAGTAGCGCAGCCTGCCGCCAAATGGCTTCGTCCAGGCGGAAAGACGCTCGCGCTGACTTTCGATTAGCGCGTTTAGAGGGTACAGCATGATGGCTTGAACCCCCGTGAGCGCTTCGCGCTGTCCCTGCGCCTGCGCAGCTAAATCGCTCAGAATTGGGAAAAGAAAACATTCTGTTTTCCCGGATCCCGTTCCTGACGTCACCAAGACTGATTGTTTCTCTTTCTCGGCGAGCAACCGCCAAGCATCCACTTGATGACGAAACGGCTTTCGACTACGAGGGAATCGATATTCGTGATCGTCACTCAATGCGTCCAATGCCGCTACTAGATCGGGATGCAGCAACGTCCCAGATAGCTCCGACATCGCTTCGTCACCCGTGACAAATGGATGCGCTCCTTCGAGCACCGGCTCTTGCAACAGAGCACCAGATGACGCGCTATCGTCGCTCAGAAGGTTTCGCAAGTGCCGCCGCAATCCCTCATGGGACAAGCCCGACTGAGCAATGACGGCCTCTGCTGTGCGTCGCCTGATCTCACCTAAAACTTCAAATGGAGTCATGCGGTAGCTTCCCACTCAAGCATAGTATTTTAGAAGTTGACACCAAGATGCAGATACATAGAGCGGGTCTTCGCGAAGTACGCGACGCGCAAGCAATGCCTGCTCACGATCGAGGACCAGCCTTTCTCTTGCACTTGCTGCAAGAAAGACAGGTGCGAACAGACCAGCAAAATCCTCGTGAGATTTTGTTTCGATTTCTACAGGAAGCTTCATTCCTCGCGAGGTAAAATGGGAACCGATTTCATTCCGAGCTTCCCCACCCCTATCGAACTGGCTCGCAACATACCCACTAGTGAGATCTCGAAGCGTTGGCAGAGAAGCAACCTGTGTTGAAGACATTCCAGATAGACTGAAGACAGCATCTAGAGCCGGCTCCAAAGCAATTAGCTCATCGCGAAGGTTTGAGAGACGTGACGCCGCTTCCTCGTACGCCCTTTCACGACCGAAAATGGGCTCAAGCGCCGCCGCGACTGCTAAGTAGTCCACCTGCAATGCGGTTTGCCAGGCCGACAATGGCACCGCCAGCCACAGGAAAGGCAGCTCGTTTTGAAGAGACCATATTGCACCACGTTCGCCAGCATCCCGAGCGTTGAATAGAAGACGAAGCAACGCCGCCGGACAAGCAGGCAACATTTTCAGCGCATCAAAGACTGTCGCTGGAAGACCATTCAAATTCGTCGCAGCCTCGATGAGCCAGCTCAGGTCTTCAGTTGTTCCTCCGCCTACCCCCCATCCAAGGAGTGCCTTTTCGATTTCATGCTGGCGCTCTTTGAAGTCTGCGATCAGGAGTGCCGAAACCAAGTCACCAGCATATCCAACGGAAGCTCCGGGCCTTTGAACCGGGACAGGTCTTGAAACCACATCAATACCGTCTCGCAAGTATACTAAGCAAAGACCACTACACCGCTCCGGAATGTGCCACAGCCCATCCTCCGTCTTTTCCAAGGCGTGCTCGTGCCGCGGATCCAGAATCATCCTCGCCACGGGCAAGGCGTTAGAAGCGTCTTGAGGGGTCCAGGTCACCGCCCCCGATTCAACTGCAAGCTGATCATAGCGATACCGGCTGATTCGGATCGGACGTCGGGTATCGCCGATGAAATCGAGTTCGACTAGATCGTCTTGCCCCGACAAGGTCGCCAATGTCTCGTCAATGGCACTCCTCAATATTCCAAGAGGAAGCTCCCCATCAACAATGACATTCAGCCCACCCGATCGAGCGCCTTTCGCCGCTAGGTGCGCTAACGTTCGGCAGGGCGCTACAGCCACCGCACCCCGCAGCGCGCCAATATCAACTTGAGCCCCCTGCTGCAGAATTGAGCCGTCGGCGAGTGCAACTACAGCATCTCGTCCGATAAGTGGGACTATTATTCTAATCGACGGACCGACAGGAGGATGCAACGTTAGCGGTAAGCGATGGATGGGACGACTGTTGAATCTAATAGATAAGATCGAATTATCGACGTTCTCGACGGAACAAGAGCGCTCATGAATAGATGCGGACCAACCCGGCAACCCTTCCAGGCGTATCTCGCCCCTGAGCCCATCTTGCATCGTCCCTGATACGTGTGCGCCACTCGGAATCAGGACAAGCAATCGCCTCTCTATTTGGACGTTGGCGACGGGATCGCGCCAAGAAACTTCCATGAGACCGGCTTGATCTAATGCCCCATTGAGCGGGCTCCACCTACCTTCCGGGCGTCGAGTGAAGAGCTCGTTGATGATCGGTGTGCGCAGCAGATGCTTTCCGCTTTCACGGATCATCGGACGAACCGGAGTGACAATTGGCTCCCATTGTTCCTCGGCAAGAGCAAAGCCCGGGTCCGAGAGACCGCCAAGCTCTAACTCTCGCTCGCGTGCCTCGGTGTCCGGCTCAACCCTAAAAGGAGGCGACTCAGCCTCACCGGCCCGAAAGTAAGCTGCTCCAGCCAATCGCACTAGCTTGCAGCCAAGGCTGGGAACTTCCTCTATCTCCACCACCGCATCTTCCGCTGCAGCTTCGATCGCCCAATCGTCTGGGATCAGCGCATAGAGCGCCTTCGCGGGGGAACTTACAGAACCGGCGCGTAAGAAACGAAGCAAGGGCTCTTCGGGGGTCGAGCCTTCGTCTTGCTGAAAGACTAGCACATCGGATCGCAAACCTTCGCCGCGTGGCCACGTCCAAGGGAAAGGACTGCCTTGAAGCGAGGTTAGCGCCGTCGTAACCGGCGAAGCGAACCGAAAGCCGGTCAAGAGCTTGGCGATGCGCATGAACGGACGGACGCGCCAATGCCGCTGCTCTCCCACCGGAGCCTCGAGGAGAGCCAAGTCTCCGGTAAGGTAGTTCGCAAGCTCGCCGGTCGGAATGGCACGAACTCGGCCATGGCGGGGTAACCCTGCCAACTTAGATGAAGGCACTTCGCCATCAGCCAATAGCTGTACGGCGGGGAGCCATTGGCCACCCCTCTTCACTAGATATCTTCTCGTCTCCACGCCTACCGTAGACAAACCGATCATCTTTTGATCGATGAGACCTGTCAGCAGTTCCGTGACAAGGGCCTCGTCCTCGGACGGAACGTAAATTGGAAGTTCTTCTCGCCATCCAGGATGCCTAGCATCAAGCAAGGCCGAGTTGCGAATTCCGCTGGCATTCTCCGCTTCGGCCTTTCGTCGCAAATCAAGAAGGCTCTCAACGAGCTCCGAGCACAGCGCAACGAAGTCGTCGTGCTGATAGCTCTTGCGCATCCGCCCTCTTTCTTCCTCTGCAATAGCGAGCAATTCGCTTCCAGACTCCTCCCTCCACGAGATTGCCCGACGCATGATCGAACGAAGATAGTCTTTCAACCAGCCACCAGCCCCCTCGGTCAGGATGCGGACTGGAAACCCGCCCTCGAGCGCCAGGGTAAGGAGAAATTCACGGGCGCTCGCACTCCTTCGAAGGTCACGTCTCCAATATCTCAATCCGAAGAGCGTCAGATCTTGCTTACTCGCATACGGTACCGCAGGAAACAGGTCTGGGGCGAGACTATCCCATCTGAGAAACGTCGAGGTGGATTCGCGCCTAAACCATTCGGCGCAAAAGGAGACAAAGAGAGCACCTGCGCGTTGATCGGGATTTGCCAACCGTCCAGACCTAGCCAAGCCACGTAGAATTGTCTTCGCTTGGTCATATTCACCGTCTGACATGCGATAGCGATAGAGAGGCCTCCGATCGGGAGCAGACAGACTTCTTGCACTTAGAAAGGCCCTTAGCCAATCACGCACCGGGCCGGACTGCCGCGGGCTTTCAACCATTTGGCGTGGCGGTGCTGGCTTTGCAAAGGCACGGCGCGCCTCAGCTACCTCAAGATGAAGGTCCGTGGCCTCATCGCTATCGCGATGCTTGAGGACCTCATTGAGTGCTTCGAGAAACGCTTGATCGTCCCGCTTCTGCTGAAACATCTCCGCGAGCCGTGCGTCGTCTAGGCGTGACAAATCACTAAAATCTTCCCCCAAAAGCCCCTCCCAAAAGACACGTGATGCAAATGAACGTGTCACCCCAGCACTTCGCTGCAATCGCGAATTGTTAATTTTGCCAATACTTTAAAGCGGGGTAGAGTATCCGATCTACAACTATCTACAATAGAGTTGCCTTACCGACCGCATTACCAATTCGTCGACAACCGGAGCTGCGGGTCGCTTATCAGGCATTCGCGACGATCGGCCGGCCAGTGTATGTCTATCAATCGATGAATTTAGCCGCCAGGTTCGCCAGCTTCGATAGCTTCATACGTTCGTCAATAGACATTGCCTGGAACTTTGCCTGGAGTTTCTTGAGCCGGAGATTGAAAGAGGCTTGGAGCGACGAAGCACGGCCTTCACTGAGGGGTACAAAAGCGTCGACTGAGCGATTAACCCTAGCGACGAGGTGACCTTGACGGTAGGGCGAAGCTTCCTCTGCAAGCCCAGAGGCCAGATGCGACAGCGCAGCTGTAGATGCCGATGCAGGCTGCGCCTCTCGAAGCTGTTCTTGTAGAGCGGAGAGCTGCATCAGCAGTCTCGTTTTTTCTCGCTCCGCTTCGATCGCTAGATTTTGCCACGTCTCACGATCACCAACTTCAGCCTCCAGTTTTCGTATCGCTTCTGCGGCTGTCGCTATCGCCTCTAGGGCAGCCGCTTTCGCCGTCTCAATCTCGCTGTTAAGACGTTCGACCTCTTCTCTCGTGTAAAATTCATCTGAAGGAGTAACGAACGGACCGACCGGCTGACGTCGGTCGACAAACGTCATATGAAACCAAATGCCAAGAGTCCTGCACTTCTGCAAACATAAAAGTGCGGCTTGATGATCGCCTCGACGCTCGTGGACAGCCAAGTTTCCACTCCGCCGGATATGATGAAACGACGCGATAACTTGTGACGGGTATCGAGCTTCACGCCTAAGGCGACCAAGCAACGTCACCTGGTTCTCGTCGAATTCAGCAAGTAGCCCCGACCTTGCGGCCACGAGCTGAGCAAGGCACTCTCCGAATTGGCGACTCCAAATAAGCGAAGTTATAGGGTCGCGGGAGAGGTACCGTTCGGCACGGCCCGCAATCTCCACAAGCTCGGGGCTGTGCCGAGAAAGAAACGAAAAATTGAGCGAGGTTGCGGTCATGTCGCCACCTTACGTCGAAGTCTCCGAACTCAAATACCTGGGCGCACTAAACGAAGGCGCAACAAAATGTCCAATCATGTCGCCGGCTCCGCACCGAGACAAAGCATTTTCATATCGTTTTCAATAAGTTTCGAACGCACATCGAGAAACGCTTGGTAGTCGTCCGCAATTAATTCCGCGTAAGGTATGAGGTGTGTCGCAAGTCTCCAGCGCACAGTGTCCTCACCAAGCTTCGCGGCTTTGGCTCTCTGTTCAACATACTTGCTTGGAGGCGACGCACTTTTGTTCCTATTGGTCAGCGAGGTGATGAGCGCGCAGTTTATTGCACGATTTGCGATTGGATCATCCCTGTCCACATCCAAAAATGCGCAAGAATACAAATGATCGAGTTCACGGGCATTTACATTGGTCCGGCTAATAGGCGCTCCGTCAGCGAAGTCTTGGGCTTTTCGTCGAAGCGTCGTTGCGAGGATAGCGCGCGGTAAACGGTCCTTACGACCTGGCCAACCAGCAATCTTTATCTCCTCGATATTAGGAAGTCGAAACACTGTCTCATTAAAAAGTTCGCAGGCTTGACTGTCACCAGTTCCGTCGATTGCCGCACGTAACACGCCAAAATCTGCATACGCCCGCGTTGCAGACGTTTTGCCATAGCGATCAGTGTAGCATGCTCGCCAAAGTACCTTACGGATGAGACTTCGGGCATTGCCCTCCTGATCGAGCTTAAGATTGGCCGCAACCCCCCAAAGCGCGCAGGTTAGATACACCGCGACATCGCTGGGAAGCGTCTTTTCATTAAAGAGCGCTTCGTCGCTTAAGAACTGTAAGCCGCGCTCCATTCCGGCCACGACACTGGGCCAGACCTGCGCCAATCCTTTTCCAAAATCGTGTTCCAGATAGGTCTTCTTGAGCGGCGGCTTTTCAAGAAGCAGCGCAGCCACCGAAAGCAAAATATCTTCAATACGCCCATAATCTTTCGCCGCCGGCGCCGACGCAAGAAGGTCTTCGACCTTATCATGCAAGGACTCACCAATCGCTTCCTCCACTTGTGCCACGACGATGTCGTAGTCTTTCAAGGGCGACGCCGAGGTATTCATGTTGATGAACACCTCAAGCGCCGTCTCTCGGGAAGTTCCGATCGGAAGCGAGAGGAATGGCAACGTGTAACTAAGAACACGCTTTCTTAATTCGCTAGCAAGATCCCCAATTTCGTCAGAATAGGCGCCGCCGGCCCTAAGCTTATCGCGCCACGCCTTGAAAGATGCTTCTCCAATCCCACCCGGTCTAAAGATAGACAAGGGAGCTAAGCCACGCTTGATGCATGCAACGTCGTCATCTGCCCAGACTGGTTGCCTCACACCTTTACGCTCCCAACGCTTCTCAATCTCTATCAGCCGGCTCACAGCCTCTTCTTCGTCGATCGGCATTTCCGAGCTTGGAAGATCACCGTGCACAGGATTCAGTCGCACGAGCACTTTGAGGTCATCGTAATTATCTGTCAAAGACCGCCACAATGCAGTCATCCTCTGTTGGCCGTCGAGCACGTGCATGCCCGGCTTTGCATCGAATTTCGGAGCTCCGACAATCGGCCTTGAATGGAAAAGCTCTTTGTCGCCTACCTCGAGAACCAGCAGGACGCCAAGTGGAAGTGACGGCACACGCAGAATGTTTTCAAAAAGGCCCGCGATTTGGACCGGACGCCAAGCTTCGTGGCGTTGGAAGCGAGGCAGTTTGACCTGGCCCTGCTCGATCATTGAGAACCACGCCTCAATTGTTTTGCTCCGAGCTTCCATAAATCGTTTCCCCCAAAGACAATATTCTAACGGCCATTACTAAGATAAACGCGACGTTTCAAAGTGAAGCAACTTCAGCGCGATTTGTAAATCGCTACGTCAGCCGCCCCACATGGTCCTTTGTGATCAGAGCGGCGGCAGTCGGCCTCTGGCTGATGCCGCCCGCCCTATCGCTTTCCATCTCGCCGCTCAAACAGCGGCAACCCACACTCTGACAGGAACGCAGCCGTTCCGTCGTAGAAGGCCGGTGAACGGGTGGCGTCGATCGCGTCCCCCCTCGGAATGTAAATGACCATCCCTTGCCGCGCGCGCGTTAGCAGCACACGGTATGCGTTGGTCAGGTAAACCTTGCGGTTGCCGTCATTGACGTTCTGCCACCGCGTGCCGGAAAAACGGTAGAACCGCCATCTTCCCTCGACCGACCGGAAGTCGGCGTCCCAGCACACTCCCACCCAGTCGAGCTCCAGGCCCTGAATATCGAACTCCGTTGCCGGATCCTCCATATAGTAGGAGGAGCGAACATCATCCTTCTCGTTCAAGAACCACGTCGTGGCTTCTATTTTCTCGTGGACGTTGATTCCCTCTGGCTTCAGGCGCGACGCGCCAGACGAGGCCACTAGACCAACGCGTTCCGACCCCCGTCCGCGCTCTCGGAGCCACTGCCGCGCCTGACCGAATTCGCGCGTGAGCGCGATCGGATACGTCTCCTTTATAGCCTGGTAGAGCTGTTTGGCCTCCCTGGCCTCGCCTGCGACCAGCGCACCTACGAACTCGGAGAGCTTTTCGGCACGAAACGATCGCACAGAGACCGCCAAATGAAGCGCCGGCAGAGATTGGCTCTCAAGCCCTGCCAGAAGCGCCGGCAGATCTTGCCCCCAATGGTAGTCTCGATGGGCTAGTTGTTCCGATGTATAGACTTTCCAGCTCCGAAAACTTCGCTGAAGCGCGGAAAACCATTCAGTTAGGCCCGCCTCACCGGCATTGATCTCCTGTCCTCCGCCTATCAGACATATGATCGTGCACCAGCCGTCGTGCCTGTCCATGACGCTGATGAGAAACTCAGGTTCAGACATTTGAAAATTTGTCTGTCCCTTCTTCTGACTCATAAAGTTTGCCAGATGCTTGGCGTCCCATGCCCGCTGTGCCTCGTCGAACACCGCAACCCGCTCGGTCGGAGGCTCAGAGGTGACGAGATTGCTGTCGCGGAAATGCATAATATTCTGAACGAAGCTTTTGACTTTCCGGAGCGCGTCGGACTTCTTACTCTTCTCGCCGCGCCCCTTTAACTGCGCATGTTCGTCGCGTGCGAGTGCCTCGCGCAGCACCTCCACCAAGGGGCCGTTGCCGGACAGGAAGACGGCATGCTCTTCCTCGTGAGCCTTCGTCCGAAGTGTCACGAGATTGAGGCCTGCCAAGGTCTTTCCGGCACCCGGCACTCCCGTGACAAAGCAGATCGCCTTGCGTCGGTGAGCCTTGGCATCCTCGATGATGTCAGCAAGGCATGCTGTCGTATGACTTAGATTTTTAGCTCCGGCGTCGAAGCGCGTAATATCTTCGACCCGGTGGCCCTGGTAGAGCGCCTGCGCGGCTTCGATGATTGTTGGCGTGGGCTTGTAGCCAGTCCGCGACCATTGGGCGCCGTCAAAGTCAGCCTGCTTTGGTATCTCACGCACGACACGCCCGAGGATTTCTCGCAGATTGCCCCCATTCGATTTGACCGGGCTTGCGACTCCATCATTTTGCCATGCCAGCTCAAAGGATGGATTCGCCGCCATCGTCGCCACAACAATCGGCACGATGCGCCGATCATGGCTCCCAGCATGGAAGTTCTTGAGGTCGAGGGCATAGTCGACAACTTGATCGAGGGCGGCCGCATCGAACTGATCCGAGCCGACTTTGAATTCTATGACGAAAACGATTCCCGCCGTAGTCACCACCACATCGGCACGCTTGCCCATGCGCGGGATCGCAAACTCAAATGCAATCCAACCATCGAGCCCACCAAATTGAGCCTGCGCGAGCTCGATCTGGCTCAGCCACGCGTTGCGCTGCAGCGCATCTAGTGCAAAGGGATTCTGCTTGGCGAGACGTCCTAGAATAGCGTCTGGGGTTAGATCGACAAGCTCTTGGATCGAGCTAGAATAAAAGGCACCATTCATTGTGTTTCGCGCGCTTCCGCCTGATTTTTGGTTGATTCTATTACGTCGAACGAGATCAATCTAACAGCAATGGCCGACATATTATCGAGGTCTCCGGACTATCGGATCCTTCGTCGGCTCACGCCTCGGACAGAACTCGCTCCATACGACGGGCAGGCAACAAAGACTGGCATTTTGCTGGATGTGGAAACCACCGGCTTGAATACAGCGCAAGACGAAATCATCGAGCTGCCGATGGTGAAATTCGACTATCTGCCAGATGACAGGATTGCGCGAATCACGGACGTATTTCATCGCTCAACGAGCCGCAGAATCCTATCCCTGTGTCGAGATAACCGAGCTCACGGGCATCGCAGACGAAATGGTGCTGGGGCATCGGATCGATCCGGAAGCGGTTTCGGCGTTTGTCTCCGATGCTGTGATCATCGTCGCCCACAATGCAAATTTTGATCGGAAATTTGCCGAGCGCTATTGGCGGGTTTTTGAGCGGAAGCCGTGGGCATGCTCTGCAACAGAAATCGAGTGGCGCAGACACGGATTCGACGGATCGCGCCTCGGCTACTTATTGGCCGGCGTTGGACTTTTTCACCAAGCCCACCGCGCGATCGACGATTGTCGGGCTCTACTTGAAATCTTGGCCACAGACGTACCAAACCAGGTTCGATCGGCCTTCGTTATTCTCCTCGAACGTGCTCGGCGCAAGACGATTCGGATCTGGGCGCAGCAGTCCCCGTTTGACTTGAAGGATGTGCTGAAGAGGCGGGGCTATCGCTGGAGCGACGGCTCCGACGGAAGGCCGCGGTCCTGGTACATCGATGTGGATGAAGCAGATCAGGTTGCGGAGGTGGAATTTCTTCAGACCGCCATCTATCTCAAAGACGTTGAGCCGCGCATGCAAATCATGAGCGCGATGAATCGGTTTTCCAGCAGACTGTAAGCGTGACGGGGAGGACGCTGCTGTCTCCTAAGTCACGCCCAGAACTACCTGCCCCCTTTTTGCTCCAGGGTCTCGATAGCCAAGCGCACGATATCCAGTCGCGGGAAATAAATAGGGAAAATCGGCCACTGCTCTGGCGATTGGCGGCGAGACGTCAAGTCCTGTGCCTGCTAAATGACGGAAGCATAACGGTTTTTGCCGATGCATCATTACACGGGTTGGTACGACCATCGAAGGCGATCACCAAACACGCGCGCAATTGGGAAAAAATCCGTGAATGAGAGTGGGGCCGGTCCGCAGGTCTCGAAGGCTCGGAGAATTTTACCACCCCCCCACCCTCTATGAGCCAGGTGGGCTTTTTGTTTTTATTTCCGAACTTTTTGCGTGTGAACCAGGGAGACCGGTCCCGAGGTCTCCCCTCTAGACTTTTGACCACCCCCCGCCCCTGTCAACCTCGCTGTCAACCATGTCAACCTTGTCAACCTAACTTTTCAGTACCTTCAGCTAGCGCGGTGGCGCGGTGCGAATTACCCGCGAGCTGTCTTAACGCCAGAAGGACCCGTGCTTCCTTTGAGCTATCACCTGACGTTCGCCAGCAGCGGCTCAATCTACTTCTCTCTTGTTCACCCATGTCGACTGGTGGGCGTTGTTGGAAGGTCATAGGAACGACACGCCCCCAGCAAAGCCGGGTGCGGCGTTCCTAGACCGAAACAGTCATGCCGACCGGAGCCGCGCCGCCGTTTAGGCCCGCATGCTACGCTGGTCGCGCATGCGTCAGCACCTACTTCCGACGATATCCAGTTCGCCGCTCGTCGCCCTCGTGCCTTTCGGACCGGGCTTTGCGCTTGACGAGGCCCCATAGCTCGCAAAGTGATCCACCGTCGCTACCGTCGTGCTCGACCGACCGACGATGGATGCAAGCGAGCTGAACTGAACGATTAGATTGGACGCTTCTGAACACACACAAGCCCGCTGCGACGTCCCTATTAGGAGGTCTTCTTCGGGCTTGCAGATCAACTACCTCCCTTAAACCGGGGAGGCTTCTTACCTAGCTTGAGGTCCAGGATATGCTGCTGCAGGAAGGCAATCCTATAGACCACCCCAGAGAGCTTCTTCTCAAGCGTTCTCCGATCATTAGGATCAAGGGGGCTCCTCAATTCGCAAAAAAGCTGCGTTCGCGCGGCGAGCAGTTCGTCTAGTTTGCGAAGGGGACGAGCGAGCGTGTGTAGCCAGCTTGTTACTCCGGAATACGTCTCCGCGTCGCGCGCCGTGGCATAGGAATAGACGTCTCGCAGAAAATTATGGAAATCGCTTTTTTCTCCACCCTTTGCCTCATTCGGCCTAAAGCGTTGAAACCGGCTCCAACCCTGAACAACCAACTGGTATTCCGCGGAAGTGCGGTACTCCTTGAACAGGTTTGTATTGCCACCCTTGTCGATTGATCCTCTCGGGAGACCTCTAACCTCCAGGAAGCGGTCCGAAGCAGCACACGCCGCTCGCTCCAATAACGTAAGATTTTGATTCCACTCGCGGCTGCCATCATAGAACTCGAGCCCTTTCCAAGGCCCAGAGCGATCTAACGCTTCGCGCTCATGGAGAGAAGCAAATCCACCGACGTCATTAAATGCCAAGCGGGTGAAGTCGTTCACAGAGGAGATTGCATTCCGTAACACTTCGACGGCAGCTCGGATATCCTCGATTTCGCGAACGACGTCTGCCGCCCGCGGAGCATCTTTGCTGCGAATAACATCCTTGTTGTAGACAAATGCCAGCTCTTTGACGCCGGCTTTCGCGCAGTCCCGACAGGTGCATTGCTCTTCGTTGTCCTGATGACTGCCCTTTGGGCCGAGGCCATTTACGGCCCGCTCCAAAAACTCAGGCAATCCGCGCGGCGCCGCGTCAGCAGGGTTGCAGAGATCCAACGACCAGGGCTTAGGCAGACTCATTTGGACCTTCCCTGAGGACGTACCTGATCGAATTCGGCCAGGTTGCTTATCTGACAGACGGAGGGGACGGCGCTCACTAAGGCATGCTCGATTTACCACCTGATTCGACCTCCAGCGAAGGGCTTGCTGAGCTTTCGAGCCTCCTGTCGGCCGGCCTCCAGCGTCTATTTGCTCGCAAGTCCAGTCATTTATCGCAGTGTAATCAACATATTCCTCTCGACTGTCAGGAGGCCCTGCACCGTCATGTCCGGAAAGACGGCCGGGAATTGTCCCCATGAAACCTCACGTTCTTTCGCAGTTGGCGGCCTTGAAAGGCGCCTCCGCTCCCGCCCTAAAGGCCCGATGGCGCGAGCTTTTCGATACTGAGCCCCCTGCCTATAACCGCCGTTTCCTGGAGAGACGGCTAGCCTACCGGATTCAGGAATTGGCCTATGGCGGCCTAAGCCGAGAAACCACCGAACGGCTCAAGGCCATGGCCAAGCAATATGCCGACCAGAAGCCGGCAGACCGCAAGGCCCGGCCGGCTCTGCGCCCTGTCGCTGGGACGAAGCTGATCCGCGAATGGGAGGGCGTAGAGCACTGCGTCACCGTTCGCCATGACGATTTCGAATATCTCGGCCGCCCTTACAAGTCTCTGTCCTCAGTTGCCCGCCAGATCACCGGCACCCAATGGAATGGCTGGGTCTTCTTCGGCCTCAAGAACTCGGCTGGCAAATGACCTTCCGCCGACCGCAAAAACGTCCAGCCAACCCGTTCGCAAGCGCCTTTGAACAAGCCGGCTTGGCCCGCCCTGCAACTCGTAAGGTTCGCTGCGCGGTGTATACCCGGAAGTCGAGCGAGGAAGGCCTCGACATGGACTTCAACTCACTCGATGCGCAGCGTGAGTCGTGTGAGGCTTACATCGTGAGCCAGCGAGCCGAGGGGTGGACGGCGGTATCCGATCGCTATGATGATGGCGGCTTCTCGGGTGGCACCCTCGAAAGGCCTGCCTTGAAGCGGCTCATTGCTGCTGTCCAGGCTGGCAAGGTAGATGTCATTGTCGTCTACAAGATTGATCGACTCTCGCGGTCGATGCTCGACTTCCTCAACCTTGTGGAGCTGTTTGAGCGCCATGGGGTGACGTTTGTGTCAGTCACCCAATCTTTTAACACCAAGGATGCCATGGGCCGCATGGCTCTGAACATCCTGATGACCTTTGCTCAGTTCGAGCGCGAGCTGATCGGGGAGCGCATTCGTGACAAGGTCGCGGCCTCTCGCAAGCGCGGCAAATGGATGGGTGGCTGGACGCCGCTCGGCTACGAAGTCCGCGACCGCAAATTGCTTATTCAAGAGGTCGACGCCGAGCGGGTTCGGGCCATTTTTCTGCGCTTCGTACAGCTCAAGTCCGCGACCCTGCTGGCCCGCGAGCTCGTCGCGGCTAACGAACGAACGCGATACGGGCATCTCCTGGACAAGGGTGTGCTGTACAAGATCCTCCACAACCGGGTCTATCTTGGCGAGGCTGTTCACAAGGGCACCTCATATCCGGGCGAGCACGAAGCGATCATCGAGCGGAAGCTCTGGGACCAGGTCCACGCCATCCTCAAGGAGAGCCCGCGCAAGCGCGCCAACAATAGCCGGGCACAAACCCCTGCCCTGCTGAAGGGTCTGTTGTTCGGGCCTGATGGCGCGGCGATGTCGCCAACTCACACCCGGAAGTCCGGCCGGCTCTATCGCTACTACATCAGCCAGACCGCGATGAAGCAGGGCAGATCAGATTGTCCCGTCAAGTTGGTGCCCGCCGCCGAGTTAGAGCGTATCATCATCGATCAAGTTCGACATTTGCTGCAAACACCTGAAGTCATCGTTCAGACCTGGCGTGCTCTCCGCAAGCAATCCGCCGACATTAGCGAGGCGGAGGTGCGGAGCGCCCTGCTCGGCTTTGACGAGCTCTGGGACGAGCTTTTTCCGGCAGAACAGGCACGGATCGTCGCGTTACTCGTCGAGCGCATCGACGTGCATGCCGAGCGGATCGACATCACATTGAAGGTCCAGGGCCTGACCTCGCTTTCCTCGGAATTGCAGTCTCAACCGTTCCAGCAGGCCGCCGAATGAACAGGCCGACCACCCTCACTCTTGGACCCATTGGCCGACCAAAGCTCAGCCGTGACGGCCGAACAATGGTCGTGAGCATCCCGATCTCGCTCCGACGATCGGGTGGGCGCAAGCGAGTGGTTACGCCCGCAAATGCCGAAACCTGGGCACCGCCGAAGCCTCAGGTCGACAACACATTGGTCAAGGCGCTGGTGCGGGCCCATCGTTGGCGTTCCATGCTCGAGTCGAACCTGTTCAGTTCGGTGCGAGAGCTTGCCAAGGCAGAGAAGATCAACGAGTCCTATCTATGCCGCGTGCTTCGGCTGACTCTGCTCTCGCCGACAATTACCGAGGCTATCCTGAACGGCCTGCAGCCCACTGGGCTCGAGCTGGCGCAGCTGTTGAAATCCATCCCAGCGGAGTGGGACGAGCAGCAGGCTCTGATCAGCTCAGCGTCCCGGAAAGCCGGAAGCCGCTAAACCATTCCAAGCTGGAAGCGGCTTTGCGCGGGCGTGGCTTCGCACATCGGATGTTATGGAATGACCGCAATTGAAATGGGCCTTTTCCAATCCAGTGACCGGACTAAATATGCGTTTCATCTTTCCTATACTCGGCAGGCGCCTTAAGTGTCCGCAAGCCGTAGCGGGAGCGTCGAGACTTCCGCTACCTCAAGCGACGTCATCGCCCGGAAGCGGCGCGCGTGTCGGACAACCAGTTGAGCTTGGTTCACTCAAACCTGGCCGCCAATGCCCTTATACTTCTCCACAAAAGCGGCAATCTTTTGGAACATGCCTTGCTTCCTGCTCAGGTATGCAGGATTCAGCGGGCTCATCTTGGGCAACACTGCGTTGAGATCTGTGCCATTGTCGGTGGCGGATTCCCGCCTGAGCGAGGTGGTGATGTAGCGCCGAGCCGCCTCGACATTCAGGTTTTCGGAGCTAATCAGCTCTTGAGCCTCACGCCACTGTTCCGCTTGGGCAAAAGTGAAGAAGGCCTCAATCACGCTGGCCTTGTCGCCAATCTGATCCAGATCGGTTTGATTAATGAAATCCACTACCAGGCCTTCTTTGGCCCGGTTGCCAAGGCTGGCGCGGATCACCCGGCGCACTTCGTCCACTAGGTCTGCCTTACTCTTGGTCTTCTTGTTTTGCTCGAAAATCAGCTCCAGGATGTAATCAAGGTTGATTTCCTGCGATCGTAGCAAATCCACCTCGAACACTACGTCGCCCCAGTCGAGGTTAGACTTTTCTTTTTCAACGGCGGCCGCTTCCTTGCGCAGCCAGTCGCGAATGTCGTTGTAGGTCGAGCGGTAGTCCTGCAGCTTTCGCTCGGCCGGCAACTTGATCGTTTGCAGTGCCGCCAAATCGTCATCGCTCAAAAAGCGGCTAACCTGGAACGCCTCAACCGCCGCCGGATCTTTCATATCTACGTTCTGCATGGCTTTGAGGCTGGCGAACTCATCGAAATTCTGTAGCACGTTCTCAACGCGTAGATATTCGCCGAACAGCTTGGCGAAAGCTTTCTTGTCAGCTTCCTTTTCAATCGCGGCGGAGTCGGGAAAGCGGCTTTCTAACTCGTGCACCACCTCCACGAAGCCCCGCCTTGCCTCACCGGTGAGTACATCGGTGAAGCCTCCCATGTATTCCTTATACCCTTTCTCAAGCACCACGTTCTTCGTGTTTTTGTCACCAAACAGCGTGATGGCGTCGACAGTCGCCTGTTCCAGGTCACGGAAGGTGACGATATTGCCGAAGGTCTTGGTGGCGTCAAAGATGCGGTTGGTCCGTGAGTACGCCTGTATTAAACCGTGGTAGCGAAGGTTTTTGTCCACAAACAACGTGTTGAGCATGGGAGCATCGAAGCCGGTGAGGAACATACCCACCACGATCAAAAGATCAATTTCCCTCGCCTTCACCTGCCTCGCTAGATCGCGGTAGTAATTTTGGAAGCTGCTGCTATCAACGCTGAAGTTGGTCTTGAACAGCGCGTTATAGTCGGCCACGGCGGCGCTCAAGAATTCCTTAGCGCTACTGTTCATGGCCGATACATCGAAGCTCTCGTCCTGAATATCGCCGATGGCATCCTGCTCCTCGTTGGCGGCAAACGAGAAAATGGTGGCCACTCGCAAAGGCCTGTCTTTGCCTTTCTGGAGCTCACTGAAGGATTCGTAGTACAGCTTGGCCGCGTCAACGCTGCTCACCGCGAACATCGCGTTGAAACCTCTATTTCCTGGTTGCAAGCGATGCGTCTTCTGTCGAAATTTGTTCAGGATATACTGACTGATCTCGCGGATGCGGTCCGGGTGTAACAGCGCCTGTTTGTTTTCCGCTGCGTTTAGCTTCTTCTCGTCCTGCTCGGATTCGATGGCCTTGAACTGCGGACGCACATCATTGTAGTCCACCTTGAACTTGAGCACCTTCTCGTCTCGGATGGCGTCGGTGATCACATAGGAGTGCAACTCGCGGCCAAAAACGCTGGCAGTGGTGTCCGCACCCAGTGCGTTCTGCGGGAAGATCGGCGTGCCGGTGAAACCGAACTGGTAGTATTTCTTGAACTTCCTCTTGAGATTCTTCTGAGCCTCGCCAAACTGGCTGCGATGACACTCGTCAAAAATGAACACGACTTGCTTTTGGTAGATGGGCAGGTCGCCCTCGCTCTTCATCAGGTTGTTCAGCTTCTGGATGGTGGTGACGACGATCTTGTTGTCGTCTTTTTCTAGATTGCGCTTGAGCCCGGCGGTGGAATCCGAACCGTTCACGCTATCTGGGGAGAAGCGCTGGTATTCCTTCATGGTCTGGTAGTCCAGATCCTTGCGGTCAACCACAAAGAACACCTTATCGATAAAGGGCAACCCAGTGGCGAGACGCGCCGCCTTAAAGCTGGTCAGGGTCTTGCCCGAACCGGTGGTGTGCCAAATATAGCCGCCGCTTTCCGGCTGGCTCCAGGTCTTGGCGGCATGCGCGCTTTTGATCTTCCACAGGATACGCTCGGTGGCTGCTATCTGGTACGGCCGCATTACCAGCAGTGTGTCGCTGACATCAAACACGGAGTAATGCAGCAGCACGTTGAGCAGCGTGTGCTTCTGGAAGAAGGTAGCGCTGAAGTCCTTCAGATCCTTTATTAGGCTATTGTCCGCCTTCGCCCAGTTCATGGTGAAGTCGAAGCTGTTCTTGTCGCGTCGAGTCGTGTTGGCGAAGTAGCGGCTGTCGGTGCCGTTCGAGATCACAAATAACTGCAGGTATTTGTACAAGGAATGCCCGCTGTTGAAGCTCTCCTTGCTGTAACGATGCACCTGGTTGAAGGCCTCGCGGATCGCTACGCCGCGCTTCTTCAGCTCCACCTGCACCAGCGGCAGACCATTGACCAGCACCGTCACATCGTAGCGGTTAGCGTGGCTACCATTCTGCTCGAACTGCTTGATCACCTGCACCTTGTTGCGGGCGATAGTTTTCTTGTCCAGCAGATAGATATTCTGTATGTGCCCGTCATCAAACACGAAGTCGTGGATGTAGTCGTCGTGGATCTTGCGGGTTTTCTCGATGATACCGTCGCTAGGCCGGTCGAGGAAGGTTTCTGCGAAACGCAGCCATTCACCATCGGAGAACTGCACGGCGTTGAGCACCTGCAACTGCACACGCACATTGGCAAGCAGAGCCTCGTGCGTGTTCAGGCTGGGCATGAATTCATAGCCCTGATTGACCAAGTCCTGGATGAACTCGCGCTCCAGCGCATCCTCGCTCTGGTAGCCTTCTGCGACCGTCCATTCGCAGGTGTACTTATCGAGGACGATGAAGTTGTTCGACTCGGCAACGGCTTTGTATTCGTGCATGCTTTAACCCAGGTTTCTGCCCTGGCCCTCCGCCTGCTGAAAGCGATACATATTATTGAGTTCATTCACGAGATAGCGCAGGACCCGCTTGTCGTCTTCGGTGAGGTCAGCGACTTCCTCTCCCGCGTGTTTCGAATGACTGGAGATATTGATAATACGCGCCTCGTAAGGATTCACTCTCCCGTCATCAGTCTTCGGCAGCAGATCACCCCACTTTCGATAGCCAAGAAAGGTGGAGGTTTTTTCCAGAATGTTTCTCAGAAAATTGAAGTGATATTTGCTGACCTGGCCGCTTTCTAGGGCCTTCTCGAGCTCCGATTTCAGATGAAGATGGTAGGAAAACGGCGAGTCGTTGGACTGAGTGATCAATTCATGGCTGCCGTCTGAAAGCTGTGTTATCCTGTACTTGTCAAAACTCTTTTTCTTATAGCTGCCGTCGTCGCTATTCAGCTCATTGTGCAAGACGTTGTAAAAGAGCGGATTGTGGGTGGTGATGATGAACTTGATGTCGGAATCGTTTGACTTGACCAATTGAGCCAGATCGACCGCCAACTGGATCAAGTGGTTCTCGTCCAACGAGCTGACAGGGTCGTCGATGAACACATATTCCAGCTGATCGAACTCGTTGGTTTCACGGTCGCCAAGTTCTGGCACGCTCAGAACATCAACCACCTGCTCGAGCAGGGTATAGAAAATGCTCCAAATGAAGTTGCTCTCTTCACCCTTAGAAATTTTCAAATTCCCGGATTGCTCATCATCACCGCGCTCGAGTGAGAAGGTGACTTCCGAGAAGGCTTTGGCAGTAACCTCCCCGGTATCATCGTCCTTGCGCTCTTCATTGAAGCGCGGTGTGAGCTTGTTGTTGGTATAACGCTGAAACGTCGCAATGACGTTAAGGTCCTGACCTTGATCTTTCAGCACCCAATCCGTGAAGGTGTTGGTTTGGATTCTCAACTTCGGCTCTGAATCCCGCGCCAGGTCGTTGTCCCAATAGAACAGGTCTTCCGTAAAGGCGTTGTAGTAGAGAATCTTGTTACGCGACAGCTCGGGCTGTTCCGCATCGTCATCTCCTTCTCCGCCGTTTGCCCTTGGCGCAATCAGGTGCCTGAACTCTCGCGAAAGGCGCGTCTTGCCCGAGCCGTTAAAAGCATAAATCAACTGTACCTTCTTGTTAGCGTCTTTCAGGTGTTGGGCGATCTCGGTCAGTGTCTTGCCCATGTCAGACTGCCCCTTCTTCCTACTTGGGGAAGCTCAACAACAAGTCACGGTAGTAGGAGTACTGCTGCTGACGCAACGTAATCTCGCGTGGCAAACCTTCGCGTGAGGAGTTGGTCAGCGCTTCGAATTTGTCGAGGATAGCGACGATGCGGGCTTGCTCGGCGAGCGACTTATGGGCATCGCCCGGATAGGGGATCGGCACACAAACTTTAGCCATCCCGTCAATCAGCAATCTATTCACCTTACCCCGAGATACGTGCTTTGCCTTTTCTGAGATGAACCTCGCCGTCTGCATAGCGTAGGAGATGAATTTGGGGTTCATCGAGTGCCGAAATGCGTAGCTATCGTCATGAATTGCGATGTCTCGCTCCCCAATCCAGGCCACGGCCTTCCCAACATCCTCGACAGTTTCTCCAACGCCAGCGATCACAACATCTCCACTTCTTGCATACCGCAAGGAGCCGGCCAACTCGCGCCGAACCTTTGAGAATGTCTCGTGTGTCCAAGCGCCGTACCGAGTGTAAATCTCGCCGTAATGGATAACGCTGATACCGTCTTCCGCGTAATCCGCTTTGGTGAAGCGCTTGCCACGAATAAACTCACCAATCTCTCCCAGAGGCTTCCACTCAACCTCCGTTTCTTCAAACTGCAGCAAATGGTCACGGTAATAATGATACTGTTTTTTGCGGGCGGCGAGCTCGGCGACAAGCTCGGCGGTAAGCTCGGTGAAGGCGTCGAGGATGCGGACAATTTTCTTCTGGATGGCCAGCGATTCTTTGGGAGAGTCTGGGCAGGGGATGGGGATCTGTACTTTTCTGAAACGGTCCTTGGATATGTTGAACCGCGTCACGCCGCTTGCAGTCTTGGCAATTTCAGCACGCATGAAGCTGCTGCGAAACAGATGTTTTGAGAAGTCTGGATCCAGCGGAATACCTTCGTGAAATCTAACACCAAACGAAAAGCTGTTTAGATAAACGGGTCCGTTAAACGGCGCGGCTACAGACGACGACATACCCGCCTCATCGGCGGTCTCAGATGAGGCGGTAAACAATACATCGCCGTATGCAATCGCATTCTGGCTCTCGGTATCACCAATTCTTACCGACCCAAGAGTATCAAAGTCGACACGAGGGTTAAGATAGATGTTCTTGTAGGTGATGTAATTCGCATTACCTCCATCGAAATCGGCTTTGACCTTCCCTGTAAGTCCGCCGTAAATTTCGGCTATCTGCCCCAGCGCTTTCCACTCCACCGCCATCCCATCCAGCAGCTTGTCTAGATAGTTCATAGTGATCACGCCGCCGACTCCTCACCTTCGATCTCGGCGACGATTGCGTCGATCTCCCGCCGCAATTGGTCGACGCGGGTCGCGGTGATTTTGAGCTCATTGTTGAGCGATGAGATGTTCACCACTTCGCGAGTATCTATGGCCTCTACATAGCTGGGGACCGACAGATTGTAGCCATTACCGACGATGTGCTCCAACGACACCGAGCGGGCTAAGTGGTCTATATCGGCCTTGCTGTCGAAGGCGCTCATGATCTGCTCAATGTGCTCATTCATCAGTACGTTGTTGTCGGCTTCTTTCTTGAATAGGCCACTGGCGTCGATGAATTGGGTGAGGGTGTCCTTCTTGTTCTTGGCCAGCACCAGGATGTTGACCGCGATGGTGGTGCCGTAGAACAGGTTGGGCGCCAGCGCGATCACCGTTTCCACGAAGTTGTTGTCGATCAGGTATTGGCGGATCTTCTGTTCGGCACCTCCGCGATAAAAGATGCCGGGGAAGCAGACGATAACTGCTCGCCCCTTGCTGGAGAGGTAGCTAAGCGCGTGCAGCACGAAGGCGAAGTCGGCCTTGGATTTGGGTGCCAGAATGCCGGCCGGGGCGAAGCGATCGTCGTTGATCAGTGTGGGGTCATCGCTGCCGATCCATTTCACCGAGTACGGCGGGTTGGAGACGATGGCATCGAACGGCTTGTCGCTACCAAAATGTGGCTCAATCAACGTATTGCCCAGCTGCACATTGAACTTGTCGTAGTTGATGTTGTGCAGAAACATGTTCATTCGCGCCAAGTTATAGGTGGTGTGGTTGATCTCCTGACCGAAAAACCCGTCCTCGATGACGTGGGCATCAAAATGCTTCTTGGCTTGCAGCAGCAGCGAGCCGGAGCCGCAAGCTGGGTCGTAGATCTTGTTAACGGTGCTCTGCTTGTGCATGGCCAACTGGGCGATCAGCTTGGACACATGCTGCGGGGTGAAAAACTCGCCGCCCGATTTGCCAGCATTGGCGGCGTAGTTGGAAATCAGGAACTCGTAGGCATCCCCGAAAAGGTCGATATGGGCGGCATCGAAAAGGCCGAAGTCCAGTCCGGCCACGCCCTTAAGCACCGCAGAGAGGCGGGCATTTTTGTCCTTGACGGTGTTGCCCAGTCGGTTGCTGGTGGTATCGAAGTCAGCGAACAGGCCCTTGATGTCGTGTTCGGAGGGGTAACCATTGGCCGAGGCCTCAATGGCGCCGAAGATGCCTGCCAGGTCGGTGTTCAGTTTCTCATTGCTGTGCGCCTTGATAACGACATTGGCGAACAGCTGGCTGGGATAGATGAAATAGCCCTTAGTCTTGACCGCGTCGTCCTTGATCTCGGCGGTAATCACGCTGTCAGCCAGTGTGGCATATTTGATGCTCTCGTCGCCGCCTTCGATGTAGTTGGCGAAATTTTCGCTTATGAAACGGTAGAACAAGGCGCCAAGCACGTATTGCTTGAAATCCCAGCCGTCGACCGCACCACGCACATCATTTGCGATCTGCCAAATCTGGCGTTGGAGGGCGGCGCGTTGTTGGGTGCTAGTCATTGTTAAAATCCAGTTCGATTCGTTGGATTGGGCTCTGACGAGCTCAAGGTAATCAGGTGCCGCGGCGACACCGCACCCAGGCTTTGTGGAGGCTTAATCGCCGGTGCACACATGTCGCGCAGATCCGCATTGGCGCCGATGTCCATCGAAGCTCACGCGATGGGGAGTCCTGCAAGGGAATCGCGAATGTGGCCAGTAATGCACTCTCCAATGACCCGCCGCAACTTGCTGCAACTGTATAAAAACGCCGAAGAGTTACCCAGTCTGTTCGATCGCTTGGAGGTGGACTGCCGCAATCGGAACGTAGCCCGGCGCGTGATTTCAAACCTCGCGTCGGGATCCAGAGAAAAAAGCAAGAACTGCGCGCCACGGCGAGCGGTAGTGGTGATCGAGCCCGGTCTTCACACGTGATCTCCCCAAAACGGAAATTCGCGACCGCCGGCCGGAGACTTTCGGGAAACTGGCGGCTTTCGGTGTCCCAACCGCCACGCAAGGGAGCCAGTCGGGCGGTTTAGCAGGATGACCGAACTGCTTGGCTGGGTGGGGAGAATTCTTCGAAATGACGAAGCTATCTGGATTCTGTCGGCTGAGCGAGAGGGATCCAAACCGCCGCGCAGCCAACCCGTTGATTGTCGGGGAAATGCGTACTTCACCCATTTTGAAGGTTCAAAGATTCGGAGAAAATTCGGTTCTCCGGGTTCATTCAAGCCCTTGTGGACGACCGACTGGGAGTTCTCCGCCCGCGCAAATGCAGAAAAACGGCCGAATTTCTGGCCTGTCTGCAGCTCCAAGTACGAGATGATATTGATGGGGTGGCGGAGAGAGTGGGATTCGAACCCACGGTACGGTTTCCCGCACACACGCTTTCCAAGCGTGCGCCTTAAGCCACTCGGCCATCTCTCCGGAGCGCCC
>LNAP01000835.1_pt1 | contig 42632 bp, 37 predicted proteins | sample 602601 | NCBI WGS metagenome assembly LNAP01 (sample SAMN02440304, study PRJNA202911) | soil metagenome | biome: Subtropical and temperate rainforests or woodlands; isolation source: soil samples (1 kg each in a 20% v/v slurry with milli Q water) were... ...
GCCTCTTCCAGATGCCGGGGATAAGGTATCGGCACCTCGGCGCTGCACACCCGTGCCGGCGGTGCATCCAGCTCGAAAAAGCCTTGTTCTATGATCCGTGTAATGATCTCGGCGGATAGACTGCCGCTGCGCCATCCCTCGTCGACCACCAGGGCCCGACGGGTCTTGCAGACAGAAGCCATCAAAGTCTTGTCATCCAGAGGGCGCAGGACACGCAGGTCGATGACTTCGCAATCAATACCCTCCCCGGCCAGTACCTGCGCAGCCTCCAAGGTCTTGCCGAGTGTGCCGCCGTAAGTGATCAGGGTCAGGTCCTTGCCGGTTCGGCGGACCTTGGCGGAGCTGATGTCCACCGTCTCCCACTCGCCCGCATCACCCTCCAGGTTGTAGAGCTGGGCGTGTTCGAATATCAGCACCGGGTCCGGATCCAGCAGCGCTGGCCAGAGCATGCCGCGTGCATCTTCGATGGTCGCCGGCGCCAGGATTTTCAGCCCGGGAATATGGGCGTACCAGCCCTCCAGGCTGTGCGAGTGTTGCGCCGCAAGCTGGCGTCCGGCGCCTGTCGCCATGCGCACAACCAGGGGCACGGAGAACTGTCCACCGGACATGTGCCTCAAGGCAGCAGCCGTATTCATCAACGGATCGAGGGCGAGCAGACTGAAGTTCACGGTCATGATTTCGACAATCGGCCGCATGCCCCCCAAAGCCGCCCCTATACCGGCTCCCACGAAACCCAGCTCGGACAATGGCGCGTCTCGAATGCGTTCGGGGCCGAACGCCTCAAGCAATCCCAGGGACACGGCATAACTGCCACCGTAGCGACCGACGTCTTCGCCCATCAGGAATACCCGTGGGTCCCGCTGCAGCGCCTCACGTATTGCCTCGCGCAGCGCCTCGCGATAGCTCATACGAATGCTCATGGCGCCGCCCTTGGGGTGTAGACATCGCGAGACAAATCCTCGAGCGGCTCCAGGCTACCGCTTTCGGCATAAGTAACGGCGGCTTCCACTTCAGCGTCCACCTGGGCGAGGATCGCCAGAAATCCGGGTTCGTCCAAAAGGCCCTCGGCCTTAAGCTGTGCACTGTACGTATGGATCGGCCCATGGGTCTTCCATTGCTCCACCTCGTCCTTGTCACGATACAGCTGTGGGTCGAACATCGAATGGGCGCGAAACCGATAGGTGCGAAACTCCAGAAAAAAAGGCCCACGCCCCGCACGGATGTGTTCAACCGCATCACGAGCGGCTTCATACACCGCCATCACGTCCATGCCATCGACGGACCGGGTATCGACTTTGTAGGCCGAGGCTTTCACACACAGGTCCGTTTGCGACTGCGAACGGTCCAGGGCAGTCCCCATCGCATAGAGGTTGTTTTCACAGCAAAACAGCATCGGCAGTTGCCACAATGCGGCCAGGTTGATGGACTCATGGAAAGCCCCTTCCGCCATCGCGCCTTCACCAAAAAAACAGGCTGAAAGACGCGCTCCACCTTGCATACGTTCAGCGAGCGCCAGACCGACCGTCAGTGGCAAGCCACCCGCGACAATGGCATTGCCCCCGAAGAATCGTGTCGTGGCATCAAACAGGTGCATTGAGCCGCCGCGCCCTCGCGAGCATCCTTCCTGGTGCCCATACATTTCGGCCATGATTGCTTTCATGGGGACGCCCTTGATCAGGGCGTGGCCATGTTCGCGATACGTCGCGACAACCGCATCGTTGGCCGCCAGTGCATGCAGAACGCCGACTGCGACCGCTTCTTCACCGATGTACAGGTGCAGAAAGCCACGAATCTTGCCCTCCCCGTACAACTCGCCAGCGCGCTCCTCAAGACGACGGATACGCACCATGTCCCGCAGCAGGTCGAGAGCAATGTCCTGGGACCGCGGTGGGAGGCTCATGGCGGACTCTCCATGCTGGAAGTGTCGCCTTCAGGCAAACCCAGTTCCCGGGCCTTGAGCAGACGCCGCATGAGTTTTCCGCTACGGGTGTGCGGAAGCACTTCCACAAATTCCAGTTCCTTGGGCGCAACGACCGCCCCGAGGCGCTTGCGTCCATGACCGAGCAACTCGTCGTGCAGGGCCTGGCTGGCAGTGAAACCACGCTTGAGTGAAACAAAGGCTTTCACGGTTTCACCCAACAGCGGGTCGGGCTTGCCGATCACCGCGGCCTCGGCTACGGCCGGGTGTTCCATGAGGGAGCTTTCAACTTCGAACGGACCGATCAGGTGACCCGCCGACTTGATGACATCGTCGCTGCGACCAATGAACCAGTAGTAACCATCGGCATCGCGACGCACGAGATCGCCGCTCAGGTACCACTCGCCGACAAAGCAGTGACGATAACGCTCCTCCTGCCCCAGGTAGGTACGGAACATGGCAGGCCATGGCTGTTTCAAGGCAAGGTCACCGACCTCGTTGTCACCCAGAAACGCCAGTCCGCCCTCTTCTCCTCGAACGACGATGGCCGCCTCGACACCCGGCAGCGGCTTACCCATGGAGCCTGGTTTGATGGGCATGGCAACCGTGTTGGCAATCATGATGCCGCCGGTTTCGGTCTGCCACCAATTGTCGTGGATCGGCAGCCCAAGCACCTCTTTGCCCCACCAGACAGCCTCGGGATTAAGCGGCTCGCCGACGCTGGCGATAAACCGCAGACTCGGAAAACGATGGCCGCGCGCCAACTCCGCCCCCGCTTTCATCAGCAGGCGAATGGCCGTCGGGGCGGTATACCAGACCGTCACCTGTTGCTTCTCAAGTATCCGGTACCAACGCTCGGCATCGAATTCGTTGCCCTCGACCACACTGGTGACGCCCAGCAACAACGGGGCAAAGATCCCGTAGGAAGTACCGGTCACCCAACCCGGATCGGCGCTGCACCAATAGACATCTTCGGGGTGCAAGTCCAGGGCGTATTTCCCGGTGACGCGATGGGTCAGCGCCGCGCCATGGGCATGCAACACGCCTTTTGGAGTGCCTGTCGTGCCGCTGGTGAAGTGTAAAAGTGCGGGGCTGTCGGCGGTCGTATTGGCAACGGTGAAGGCTTCCTCTGCCTGCGCCAGCAGTTGATGCAGATTGAGCGTCCCCTCGATCTGCGCCGTATCGCCACCGTTTTCGTCATACAGCAGCACATGTTTGAGGGCCGGCAAACGCTCGCGTATGGCCGCGACCTTGCGCCGGTAGAGGGTTTCGCTGGTCAGCAACACACTGCCTTCGCCAAGACGCATACGGGTTTCGATGGGCTCCGGGCCGAACGCACAGAACAATGGCGACACCACGCAACCGAGTTTCAGGCCACCGAGCACCCCCAGATACAGTTCCAGCCCTCGGCCACAGAGTACAAATAGTCGCTCGCCGGGCATCACGCCCAGCTTTTTCAATACATTGGCAAACCGGTTGGTCAGGATGCTCAGTTGGGCGTAACTGATGTCGCAACTCCCCCCGTTGCGATCAAGAATGCGCAATGCCGTATGCCGTCGATGCGCACCCTGCGCATGCCGATCCACGGCCTCATACGCCAGGTTCAAACCGCCGCCCGGCAAACCGGCCAGCGCATTGGCTTCCACCTGCCAGGAAAAGGCCTCCCGAGCTTGCACGCTATCGAGCCAATTCGGCGCTAACGGCAAGTTGGCCAGGGTTTTCTTAATGATCGCTGGATGCATGTTTGCCACCTTGAGTCGTCTTCGGTCCGTCCCTAGACCGCCAGGACACTGCAGGGCACCTGATACAGAATATGTTCGGTCGTGCTGCCCAGCAGTTTCTCCACCCCGTGGTACTGGACTCTGCCCATCACGATCACATCTATGTTGTGCTTGTTGGCGAACTCGCTCAGCGCCGAAACGGGATGTCCCAGAATGAAATGTCGACGGTTAGCAGGCACACCGTACCGACCGGCGAGTTTCAGAAACGATTGTTCCAGCTCTTTGCGCAGCCCCTTGGTCAGCTCCGACAGTTTCAAGCCACCGCCCAATTCCTCCAGGTAGTCTTCCGTAATGTCATAGGCATACAGCAGGTGCAACTCGGCATCACACTGTATGGCGAGGCTGGAAGCCTGGTGGATAATGCGGTCATTCAACTCACTGTTCTCAGGCCCACCCGCCGAAGCATCAACCGCCGCCACAATCCTGCGCGGCAGGACATGGTGAGCCTCGCCCACCAGATAAACCGGTACCGGACAGTGGCGCAGCAAGTGCCAGTCCAGCGGGGTGAAAAACGTGCGCTTGAGCGCTGATTCTTGCTGGATTTCCTTAATCAACAGGTCGGGCTGCAATTCCTTGACGTGATCCAGGATGTCTTGCTCCATGTCATCAGCCCACGCCACCTCGGTGGTCACCTCGATCCCTCTGCCACGCAGAAGTTTGGACTGGTCCTCCAGCCAATCGTGATGGTCCTGCAGGTAACGCTCCCGAGCCTTTTCCCGGTCGCCTTCTTCGAGCAGCGACAACAGTTTCAACGCAGGAATCAACGTCGCAATATGCAAACGTGCACCGCTGGCCCTGGCGAGCGCTGCTGCATGGTCGATTGCCGGAGAATGGCGCAGGGCCAGGTGGAGGATGAGTAACAGTTGTTGATACTGGCTCATGGTCTGACTCCAGGCAGAGGGTTCAACGCCTGCCGTTGGCCTCGTAGGGCTCAGCCGTTGCGTCCACGCCGGACCAAGCACCAGCGCTGATTCAGGTTGCTCCGCTGGAAAGTGCCTGACGTTGATAAATATCAACTACCGGCGTGAGCCCCTATAAGAGGAGCAGCCTTTCATTCCACCGTACTTGATCAATATCAATCGGAGCGGGCCTTCCCTTCTCCACACTGCCGAAAAGTCCGCAGACGACGTGGAGGTGAGAATGCACACCCTGCAAGACGAGGTCATAGCCTTTCTCTCCAGGCCGTCGAGCTATGGCGCGTCAAACCAACCCGTGGAGCGTATCGAGACCCATGGTTCGGTGATTTTTCTGCATGCCAACCGCGCCTACAAACTCAAACGCGCCGTGGCGTTTGCCGAGCTGGATTTCCTCAGCCTGGAAAGCCGCAAAAACGCCTGCGAGGCAGAGTTACTGCTCAATCGACGGACTGCGCCGACGCTGTATTTGAGCCTGTGTCCGATCAATCGCCAGGCGAATGGCCAGTTGGCGCTCAACGGTTGCGGACCAGCGGTTGACTGGCTCGTGGTGATGCGCCGCTTCGCTCAGGATCGGCTGTTTGACCGTATGGCCGTTGAAGGACGTCTGACTGAACCGATGATGGAACAGTTGGGGGCTGAGATCGCCCGCTTTCATGCCAATGCACCCATCACTCCTTCTTACGGTCACATCCCGGACCTGTATGAAGAAATCGAGAAAAACCATCGGGAAATGTCTCGCTACCCACCCATCCTCGATTTCGCGACAGTCACCGCGATTGCTCATACCTCCCGGACCCTGTTGGAGTCGTTGACCGGCTGCCTCGAAGATCGCCGCCGTGAGGGCCGCGTTCGCCGTTGCCATGGTGATATGCGCTTGGCCAATATCTGCCTGCTCGACGGTCAGCCCACCCTCTTCGATGGCATCGAGTTCAGTGAGCGGCTTTCCTGCATCGATGTGCTCTACGACCTGGCTTTTGTGCTGATGGACCTGCAACACCATGGCCTGAACAGGTTAGGTGCTCGGCTGTTGTCCAGTTACCTCAACCACAGTGATGTGCAGGAGGACTGCAAACCCTTGGCGTTTTTCCTTTCTTTGCGGGCCGCCACGCGCAGCTTCTCCCTTGCGGGTGCAGCGCTACGTCATGCCGATCCGGCCAAGCGATACGAGAAAAAAGAAAAAGCTGTCCAGTTGATGCACCAGGCACTGAGTTACTTGCACGGCGAAAACCCGATTCTCAATCACCTGGCGATGTCTGAGGCGGCCTCCTATACATGACGTTATCCACGATGGGCGTTTCACTCAGGGAAAGGAGCCTGGGCCGGTGATTCCTTTTCCGGAATATCCGTCATGGTCGCCTCGGTCAGCAGCAAGATACTGGCGACTGAAACAGCATTTTCGAGGGCAATACGCACCACCTTGGTCGGGTCAATGATGCCGGCTTCGTACATGTCGACATAGCAATTGGCAGACGCATCGAAGCCAATGTTCCCAGGTTCGGCGAGCATGCGCGCAACCACGACGCCGGCATCCACTGCCGAATTTTCAGCGATGAGTCTGGCCGGAGCTTCCAGCGCCCGGCGAAGAATCTGCAGGCCGGTCCTGGCATCGCCCTCATATCGGGCCTCTTCGGCCGCGATAATCGGGACGGCCTTGAGCAACGCAAGACCACCCCCCGGCACAATGCCTTCGGCGATCGCCGCCCGGGTCGCTGAGATGGCATCATCCAGCGCATCCTTCAGCTTCGGAAGGCGCCCCGACCCGGATCACCGCAACACCGCCAGACAGCCTTGCCAGTCGTTCCTGAAGCTTTTCACGGTCGTAATCGCTGGTGGTACTGTCTAGTTGCGCACGGATCTGCTGCAAACGCGCCTCGATGGCCTCGCGCGTACCGGCGCCCCCTATCAGCGCCGTGCTGTCTTTTTGCACCACGACTCGATGTGCACGTCCCAACTGGTTCAGTTCCACCTGTTCCAGAGTGACGCCCAGTTCGCTGGAAACCACCGTTGCCCCCGTCAGAACGGCCATGTCCTGCAGCATTTCCTTGCGCCGATCACCAAAGCCCGGAGCCTTGATCGCCACCGCTCGCAGAACACCGCGTATCTGGTTGACGACTAGCGTGGTCAACGCCTCACCCTCGATATCGTCCGCGATCAAAACCAGTGGTTGCCCGCTTTTAGCCACGAGTTCAAGCAAGGGCAGCAAGTCTTTGAGTGCACCGATCTTATGGTCACAGAGCAGCAAGTAGGCGTCATCGAGTTCGACCTGCATCTTCTCGGCATCGGTGACGAAATAGGGTGAGACATAACCCCGGTCAAACCGCATGCCTTCCATGACTTCGACCACTGTTTCGGTGGTCTTGGATTCCTCGACACTGACGACGCCTTCAACGCCGACCTTTTCCAGAGCGTCTGCCACCAGTTGACCGATGACGGCATCGTTATGCGCCGACAGCGTGGCGACCTGGGCCTTTTCCTTGGGGGTGCTGACCGGACGTGACTGGGCGGCCAGGGATTCGACGACCAACAACAGCCCGCGATCCAGGCCGCGCTTGAGGTCGATTGCACTGGCGCCCGCGACGACGTTACGGATGCCATCGGCCAGGATTGCATGGGCCAGCACCGTTGACGTACTGGTCCCGTCCCCTACCGCATCGCCTGTGCGTTCGGCCGCCTGACGCAGCATTTGCGCGCCCAGGTTTTCCTCGGGGTCGAGCAAGTCAATGCGTTTGGCGATCGTGACGCCATCATTGCAGACCGTCGGATTGCCCCATTTACTCTGGATCAGTACCGATTTTGATTTTGGCCCCAACGTCACTCGCACGGCGTCTGCCAACTGTGTGGCGCCACTCAGGATTTTCTCGCGGGCTGCAGCACGAAACACGATTTTAGTGTGAGCCATCAGGGTGTTCTCCTGGCCAGTTTTACAACAAGTGCGTTTTGGCAGCTTCTATGAACTGGCCCGGGCGACGTTGACTTTTATCAACAAACTCACAACGCCACCGCGCCCCAGACCGCCCAAACAATGCGCGCACCGTCGGGATGACCGACTGTCAGTTCACGTCCCGGAATTGACAAAGATCAATTCGCGCAGCAAGAAACAGAGTCCAAATGAGGGTGTGTGTTCAGCAGGCTGAAAGCAGAAGGGATCTGTTTTTCAGTCACGGTTTCACGGCTACAGGTGAGATCTTTTCCCATTTGATGCGCGAGGAGAAAAGCCATGGACAAGTTTCAGCAGAGTCAAAAAAGCAAGCTGTTCAAAACATCCACTCATGACCCCTATTGCTCGCAGCGGGTTGAAGGTTCAGCCATCTGCCCGCAGTGTGATGCGGTCTATCAAGCCGGGAACTGGACTTGGAAACACCCTGAAAACACGGTCATTCATGATGCGCAAACAGTGACGTGCCCAGCCTGCCGACGCATCGATGACAACATGCCAGCGGGGACGCTCACGTTATCGGGCAGCTTCTTGCTCAAGCATCGAAATGAAATCATCAACCTGATCAAAAACACCGAAAAAAAGGAAAAAGCCGAGCATGCCCTGGAGCGCATCATCGGCCTTACCGACTCAGCGGCTGCTCTAATCGTGACCACGACCGGCATCCATCTCGCGAATCGCCTGGGCCATGCACTGGAAGCCGCGTTCAAAGGGAACTCTGATTACCGGTACGGCGATGATAAGTATGGCTTGAGCGTCAACTGGACACGTGACGAATAGAACCGGGCGCGGTTGTCTCAATATGGAAAGTTGAGGGGGATCAGGACACCCAGCTCACCTTCTTGTGCTTCCAGAAGGAGTACGACCATGGCCATCAATGAATCAGCCTCGCCGAATGCAACCAACCTTAAATCGATCAGCCATAGCAGGGCGTTGTTTTTTGAAGCCGACCGTTTGAACGATCAAGCCTACACATTGTTGAACGAGCCCGTTTCGGCGCAGACCATCCATAAATTTTCTGACGCGAAAAAACGGGCGGATGAAAAATACCGACAAGCCTGGCAGGAATGGTTGCATACCAGGGACAAGAACAACCGATGACAGCACGTGAATGCTGTTGGGTCAGCAGCGTGGCCAGCCGCGGCATGGCGTCAGGCGTCAGCGATCAATCGGGCTCGATTGCACGCTTTTCCGAAACCGTGCTGAGCGTTTCGGCGTTCTCGTTGTTACGCCGGACGTTGGGGCTGAGCCAGACGCAGACACTGAATAATCTTCCCTACGTGTTACGCGGCAAACTGGCGGGCGGCTTGTTTGGAACGGTGCGCTTCGTCGACACCGGAAAACTGCGCTTGCCGAGGTCGATAGCCACGGTCATACCGACAATGAATATCCCCTGTGGGAGCGAGCCTGCTCGCGAAGATGGAGTGTCAGTCAATACACGGTTTTCCGACACACCGCATTCGCGAGCAGGCTCGCTCCTACAGGGGTGATGCTGTTCAACCAGTGACGGTTATGCGGTGAAACGGACGCCGGGCCTGGCGCGCTCGTCGACGCTCAACTCGAACACATCCGGGCGCGCGTAGTGACCGACCACGTCGTAGTCATAACGCGCGCGGACCAGGTCGTCGGTGTCGATTTCGGCGGTGAGCAACCCGGCCCCGTCACGCAACGGCCCCGCCAGAATGTCGCCCATGGGCCCGACGATCACACTGCCGCCCGCAATCAGCGGCCGATCCGCCGGCCAGTTGGCAATCTCCACGCCCAGGGCTTGCGGTGAATCCTGAACCTGGCAAGCGCTGACCACAAAACAACGGCCTTCATGGGCGATGTGGCGCATGCTGACCTGCCACATCTCGCGCTCATCCACGGTCGGCGCGCACCAGACCTCGATGCCTTTGGCGTACATCGCGGTGCGCAGCAGCGGCATCATGTTTTCCCAGCACACCACCGCGCCGATTCGCCCGACCTGGCTGTCGATCACCGGCAACGTCGAGCCATCGCCCTTGCCCCAGATCAATCGCTCAGTGCCCGTGGGCATCAGTTTGCGGTGCTTGGCGACCAGGCCGGCCTGCGGATCGAAATACAGCGCCGTGCAATGCAACGTGCTCCCGGCGCGCTCGATCACGCCGATGACCAGGTTGGCCCCGGTGCGCGCCGACAACCCGGCCAGGGCGTCGGTTTCGGCCCCGGGCACGTCGATGGCGTTGGCAAAATAGCGGGCAAACGCTTCGCGACCTTCCGGCAGTCGGTAGCCCAGCTGAGTGCCGAACGTCTCGCCTTTGGGATAACCCCCGAGCAACGCTTCGGGCATCACCACCAGCGCGGCGCCGGATTCGATAATCGCGTTTTCCCAGGCAAGAATCTGTTCCAGGGTCTCGGTCTTGCCGCCGGGCAAGGCGCCGATTTGCAACGCTGCGACAATGGATTTTGGCATGGCGATCTCTCCGAAAGCGTTGAGGTGTTGCCCATTCTCATGCGCCACGGGATCATGAATAAAGCCCGACTCACTGCTGAATGATATGAGCCAAATGAATATCGCCACTGTTGACCTCAACCTGCTCAAAGTTTTCGAAGCGCTGCATGAAGAGTCCAGCGCCAGCCGTGCGGCGTTGCGCCTGGGCGTGACGCAATCGGCCGTCAGCGCGGCGTTGCGGCGACTGCGCGAGCTGTATGGCGATCAATTGTTCGTGCGCACCGGCCGTGGCCTGGCACCGACGCTCAAGGCCAATCAGTTAAAACCGGTGGTGAGCGATGCGCTGAACAAATGCCGTCAGAGCCTGGCAATGGTCGATCCGGCAGCCAATCATTACGACGGGCGCTCGGTCACGGTGGGGTTATCGGATGATTTCGAGGTGGCCTACGGCCGGCGATTGATCGAGGCCATTGCGCGCAGCGCGCCGAAGTTGCGCCTGATTTTTCGGCAAACCCACAGCCAGATCGTCGCCCAGGCATTGATGGAACGCAGCATTGATCTGGCGATCACCGCGGGTGGGTTCAGCGAGCGGTTGCTCAGTCGTCAGGTGCTGGGTGAAGGCGGTTATTCGTGCCTGGTGGATCCGCTCAGCCTGACCCCGGGGCAACAGACTCTCACGCTTGAGGAGTTCGTCGCCCGCGAGCACATTCTGGTGTCGTCCGGCGGCTTTATCGGGATCACCGATGAGGGGCTGGCGGCGCTGGGGCTGAGTCGGCGGGTATGCGCCTCGACCACCCACTTTGCGGCGTTGCCACACTTGCTCAAGGGCAGTCAGGCGGTGGCGACCATTCCGGCCCACGCCGCTCAAAGCATCGCGACGCTCTGCGGTCTGGCGCTGCTGCCCTGCCCTTTGGCGTTACCGCGCTACCCGATCGAACTGGGCTGGCGCACCAGCACGCAGCTCGATCCGGTGGTGTTGAAAGTGCGCGAGGCCATTGTCGCGAGTTTTGCGTGAAGGCAGGCCTTACTTGGCGGCCATCAAGCGATTCACTTCACTGCGCACCATATTGGCGAATTCCGGGGGCGACATGGCATCAAGTTCGGCACGAACCCATTCAGCCCATTTGCCTTTGCGCTTGGCGCGTTCGCCAAACAACCGCGCGGCCTCGCCCTTGGATTTGCCAAGGTTGCTTTGCCAGAGGTCGAACAGACGGGATTTCTCATCTTCAAGCGCTGCGCGCTCAGCCAGGGGTTTGTCGGCCAGATTGAAGCTCATGGGAGTTACCTGCTGCGTAAAATAGGCGACATCTTACACTGTAGGACGAAATATCCGACTCGGGATTTTTCCTTGGCGTACAGTCAATACGCAAAGTCGCTGCAACTTTTTCAGTTGCCGCAGACTCCATTGTTCACTGCCCATTTACCTGCAAGGAGTACCCAATGGCCCGGAAAACCGCCGCACAAACCGCCGAAGACCAGATCAAGGATCAGGCATTCAGCGAACTTCAGGCACTGATCGAAGAATCGGAAAAACTGCTCAAAAGCAGCGCTTCTCTGGTGGGTGAGGAAGCCGAGACCCTTCGCGGGCAAATCTCTCAGAAACTCCAGCAGGCCCGGGACTCGGTCACCAGTGTTCGTGACCGCACCAAACCGGTGGTCGACGCGACAGAGACCTACATCGGTGGCCATCCATGGCAAACCGTGGCCATCTCCGCCGGGTTCGGCCTGGTGGTCGGGTTGCTGCTGGGCCGCCGTTAAACAGAAATACATCGAACCTGTAGGGGCCAGGCTTGCTGGCGAAGGCGATTTCAAATGCGCCTTCGCCGGCAAGCCTGGCTTCTACAAAAAACGTTTCAGAGCCCTGCCAGTTCTCGCAGGTTTGCCAACGTCTGAGCGTTCAGCTGAATGCCTTGAGCGTTGGACTGAGCTCGCTGGTGGTGACGTCGATCACCCGGCAGGCGCTTGAGCCCTACGCTGTGCATCTGACGCACCAGTTCCTGGCTGCGTTCGGCGAAATTCTGCCCGGCGGCCTTGCTCGGATCGATCACGATCAGCAGTTGGCCGGTCCATGGCGTTTTGGCTCCCGGATGGTTCTTCCAGTCAAACTCGAAGGAGAAATTGCCGCCGGTCAGGGCCGCCGCCAACAATTCGACCATCATCGACAGCGCTGAACCCTTGTGGCCACCAAACGGCAGCAGCGCGCCCCCCTCCAGAATCGCCTTCGGATCCTCAGTCGGCTGGCCAAGGCTGTCCACGCCCATGCCTGCCGGCAAGCGTTCACCTTTTTGTGCGGCAATCTGCACATCGCCATGGGCGATGGCGCTGGTGGCCAGGTCAAAGACAATCGGCTCACCGTCAGCCCGGGGTGCGGCGAAGGCGATCGGGTTGGTGCCGAACAGCGGCCGGTCGGCGCCGTGGGGCACCACGCACGTCATGCTGTTCACTACGCTCAGCGCCACCAGCCCTTCATAGGCAAACGGCTCGACATCCGGCCACAGTGCCGCGAAATGATGGGAGTTGCGGATCGCCAACACCGCAATCCCGGCGCTGCGGGCCTTTTCCACCAGCAGAGCCCGGGCGGCCGCCAGCGCGGGTTGGGCAAAACCGTTAGCCGCGTCGACCCGGACAAACCCCGAGGCGACGTCCTCGACCACGGGCACGGCCTGGCCGTTGACCCAGCCGCTCTTGAGTGTCGAGACATAACCTGGAATACGAAACACGCCATGGCTGTGGGCGCCATCGCGTTCAGCGCCGGCGCAGTTCAGCGCCAGGGTCTTGGCGACATCGGCGGAGGTGCCATGGCGCAGGAAAATTTGCTCAAGCAATACAACAAGCGCGTCGAAATCGAGCGATGGGGTGGTCGAACTGACGGCCACTTCGGGCGTTGCGGTCATCTGAAGCTCCAGTTTTATTATTGAATACGGGCACCAGGGGAAACGAGGTTGCTCGGCAACCAACAGCAGACGTCGATTAAGCGCTGTTGTACCGGCGTCCTGTCAAGTCTCGAGCACCTGATCGGCTCAAGCAATATGTACCGCACCGAAGCACTCCGCTGACCTTAATGTTTTTCCTCAACCAATAGCCTGCGATGGCCACTGATCGCAGCCAATGAGGAACATCCATGACCACCCCCGCTGAGCCCTATTTTTTCGACGAGGCTGAACGCGCAGCCAATGCCAGACAACCCGGTGAGCGCGAAAACACGCTGAACTTCACCCTCGACGACCTGAAATGGCTGAAGCACGTGTATTTGGCCACCCACGCTGCTCGCGTCGCGCAAAAAGAGCCCATGCAGGCCTGCCAACTGTTGTTGAAAGTAACCGGCAAAACAGACATTCCATTGGCCGGAGCCTTTGCCCTGAGCCGGCCCGAAAATGGAGAGGTCATCCTTTACACACCGTGGAAAGGCTTGATCAAGTTTGCCGATTTGGCCGACCTCAAAAGCAAACTCAAGGAGTGGCTGACGCAGGCCGAAGGCAAACGCGAGCTGTTGCGCTTTCTCTCCATCGAACAACGCAGCGCTTTACCCGTCGCCACCGTTCCCGACATTGCCACGAAAGACATCGAAGGCGCGGTGTTCCAGGACCAGCAACTGACCCTCGATCACAATCAGGAACAGAACATCAAGGCGATGAAGGCTGAGCTGCTGAAGACGCCAACCCTGCAATCGATGCTCGATGACACCCTCAAGCACGCGTTGCACAAGGCATTTCCCGCGCTGGACCAGCGTCTGACCCGGCTCAAGAGTTTCGTGAAGACCGTTTCAGCCTTCGACGGCAACGAAGACCTGCACACAATTTCCTCGATCCCTTTGAGCGATGCACTTCTGCACTTCTATCTGACCAACCAGTGGCCCACCGGCGATTCAAGAGTCTTCGCCAATCCCGAGCACAGCGTCAGCAACGACGCGGATAACCTGACGTGGGAAAGCGCGGTGAAAGAAATCGCGCAGAGCTTCACGCCGCACTTGCACAGCCTGCTCGCCTTGTTCTGGAACACATCCATGAGCACAGGCCTTTCACGCTTGGCGTTTTTCACCGAGGGCCTGCGTGACACCTTTCACCTGAAACTGCTGCACCAGCGCCAGAACGGTGGTTTGACCACGCAGGAATACCTGCGACTGATGAACGTCAGCCTCCCGCCTGACGCGCACGACCCTCTTCGCATCGAGAAAATACGAGTGACCGCACCCTTCAGGCATTTTGCGGAGCTGGCCTCGACCTTGATGATCGGAGGCACCAACACCCTGGGTTTTCTGTACTCCCCTTCCCGAGGCATCGAAGCGACGAACAATCTGCCGGCAGTCAAAAACATCGTGCTGGAGATGATGAAAACCGAAGGGCATGAAGACACCTTGCTCAACTTCATGTCGCTGGACGAACGCGCCACCTTTCTTGCTTTGGAGCCGGTTGAGCGCGTGATTGAGGGCAAACCGATCGTTGGTCCGGTGTTCAATCACTTGATGGCCGACATCCTCGGCAAGCAACGGGACAACCTGTCTCATGCGCTGAGCCGCTTGCGCGAAAGTGAAGGTACGCTCGACCCCCATGCCTTGCTCGACAGCGCACTGGATGTCCGGGGATTGATCGATGACCGTCTGCTGGCCTCCGACCCTTCAGGACGCTGGAGTACACGCGTGGATCGGCGCCTTGGCGCGCAACCGGCCACCGTCCGCGCCGAGTCGGCCAGGGAGGAGTTGTCGCGGCTCGATTCCGTCGAACAGGCGCTCGATCAACTTCTGGATAAACACCCGGCCATCTCCACGGCAACCCGCTCGATCACTGACGCTGAGCGCGTCCTGAGTGACTCCGTGGCCAGCTTGCAATCGACGTTTTCTCATACGTTGTCAACGGCATTGCGCAGTGAACTGAAGCTGCGTGCCGTCACCCGCACCTTGAGTACAACGGAGCAGGCAATCATCAAAACCGTGCTCGACAGCCCGATACACCTGCAGCGAGCGGCATTGAACGGCTTTCTGCCGGACGTGTTTTCCCTGGCGCTCAAGGCCGGCGATGCAGCGGATCCGTTGAAGCTGGCCAGCTGTTTTGTCCTGACTGAACGAGGCGGCCAGGATCCGGTGCATTCGGGCAAGGCGATTGTGTGGACACCTGCGTTGGGGTTTGAAGCGTTCAAAGGGCTGACGCCGTTGCTGACCGAACTCGGTCGACGCCTCGCCGACGTCAACCATCGCTCAATGCTGCTGGAGAACCTTGGTCGCAGCGAGCGTTTGCCTGGCCGGACTTACACGTTGGCGCCTCTGCAGCGGGTCTATGGGCATTTTCTTGATTACCTGCAAAAACCTTATGTGCACCTCGATGAGCCGTGCCTGACCGATGCGCTGGCAACAAAACTCTCCGCAACGCCACTGACCCATCTCCTGGATCTTGTCTCGCTGCGTAAACCGATGACAGGGCTTGACCGTCCGATGGACATTGCACAATCCCTGACCACCCGGCAAAAACTGCCGGCATGGCTGGCCCAGGCATCCGTCAAAGAGCTGATTGTGCATGCCGAGCTGCTTCAGCAATACGTCGATAATGTGAAAGACGACCAGGATTACCTGACCGGCCTGCGGTCACTGCAACGCACGGCGCACCATGGCCTTGAAAAACAACTCAAGGCGGACGGCTTCAACATCGACCCTGACACGGTCCGGGTGCAAATCAACGCCCGCCCGACATCGACGGCCCACACCCAAACCCTGACCGACTTTGCCTTGACTCATCTCAAGTCGCTGGACCCACTCCATTTCAAACTGGTATCGCTTGATAGCACCGTGATTCCCGAGGGGATGAACGAGCGCTACATCAAAGAGCTGATCCGCAACCTGAAACCGGGCGACCATCAACAGAAAATAGTGAACGACGCCCTGGCCGACACCCCGGCAAACGCAGAGCGCCGCCAGCGCTTCTACACACAATTGCCCTGGCAATTAATGCATTACGCCCACGCGGAAAAACTTCAGGAGCGCCTGAGCGAGACCGGGTTTGATCTGATCCGGCAAGTCATGGACATGCCCGACGCCCTCGCCCGCGCGGCGGTCGAGGGTGCCCACGCAATCATCCGTCCGCTTGAGTTCCTGGGTATCAGGCAGGCCCAATCGATCAAAGTGCCCGGTGTCTATCTGATCGGCTCGACGGCGGACCGCACTGGACCGCAGGTGCTGATTGCGCCTCACAGCCCTGGGCACGGGGTGAAGGAATATGAAAACGAAGCCCAGCTGCTGACAGAACTGAAGACCCGCGGACCGCTGCTCGACTGGCTACTCCTGAATCTGCAGAACCCTGACCGGACGCTGCTGGAAACCCGGATGGCGACCCCCCATCACCGCGTTGCCAGAGCCACGTCGTCGAACATCACCACGCTGGCTTCCCAACCGATCAAGGGGAACCTGTTCAAACACCTGCTCAATGACAACGTCGCCTTGTTGGGCCGATTGCTCGGTTGCCAGTCCGATGAGCGAAAACAAGGCGAATGGGCAACCATCAAGCATGTGCTGGGCGAAGACCTGCACGAGGCCTATACATTTTTCATGGGCAAGCTCGCCTACCCGGAGACGGTGTGGCGCAGTTACCGCGACATCAAGCAATCTGCCGAAGACCTGCAAACCCATCGGTGGGGAGCCGCCGTAAAAGCGTTCATCAGCGGCGTGGCCGAACTTTCCACGCTGCGCCAGACACTGGGGGATTCAACGCTGCTGTCGTCGACACCGGCCCTACCGGCACCGGAAAAACCCGATACCCGGCTCAAATGGCAGGACATCGATGTCACGGGACCCGAACGCACGACACTCGCGCGCCACGAAAGCATGAACGTTGATCTGGGTTCGCTGACTTCAGACGCCACGCTTGGGCTCTACACCCACCCAACGACAAAACAGCACTACGGGCCGGTTGAAGGAAAGGTGTATCCGGTCATCAAGCGCGGCAGCCGATGGCGCATCGGCGACACACGCAAGCTGGGCCCTCATCTGCGCCAGAACGAATCGAAGCAATGGTTGCTTGATGGACGAGAGTCGGCGCCTCGCTTCAGTCTGTTCGGACGCCTGGAGACTGCGAGATCGGTGTTTGATGGCATGAACGTCGATGCCTCGGGCATGTCCCGTATCCGACGATTGTTTCCACAGAAGGCCCGTCAGATTGACGAAGCGCTGGACCTGGCAACGACCTACGCCTGGAACAGCTACCGAAACCTGCAACAACTCAAATCCTCCGACGAGACCGTCACGCCCGTGCATCAGCTCATCATGGATTTCCTCGGTGTGCAGCATGTGCTGCCCGCGCATGTCGAGCAGCTTGAAAAAGTCATTGGCGACGTTTTCGCAGCGCTGCTGGAGCCGTCACTGAGAAAACCGAAGTCCAGTCGTTTTGCCGTCGGCAGGCTGACCGAAGACGCCCAAAACACGTTTGCCTTCATTGTCGCCAAAGACAAAAACCGCAGAATCCACCTTGCAGAAAGATTCTTCGACCTTAGATTCGATCACTACCGTCAACACCTGACCGACGCGGCCTTCCCGATCGACACCCATGCACGGGCGGTGACGTTGATACATGAGTTGTCGCACATGGCCTGTCAAACCGAGGACATTTCCTATCTCGATCCCGGCAGGCCGTTCACCGACCTGATTGGAACAGCCACCCCGCTGGCCACAGAGCTCAAACGTGCGTTGACCCACGTGCAGAAAACGGCGCTTTCGATCCAGACCCCTTATACCCGGCTGTTCATGACCCAGGATCCTGATACCGGTGAGTGGGAAGATCTGGGCAGTAACTCCGACAAGGAATCCGATCGGGTGAAGGACCATATCCTGGCGTTGACTGGCGCAGAAAACCTCAGCGGAGCCCGCGAAACGTTCAAGAAAAACCCGCTGGTCAGGCTGACCGTACAGTTGGGCAACGCCGACAGTGTGGCCTGGCTGGTCAGTCATCTGGGCCGTGAACTGCACGTCAGTACGCCCTGATGTCAAAAATAATTCTCATTTGATGGTTAATTGCCATGACGGCTGTTCTCGCAGACTTCCCCTCAAGGTTAGAATGCACGAAATCAGGATGAGTCAATGACCGACAATTCTCTCTCGCAAGCCGAATATGACGCCATCACCGATGCCGCTGCGCACTGGTGCATGCGTCTGCACGCCGTCGACTGCACCGCCGAAGAGCGGATCGCCTTCGAACATTGGCGTGATGTTCATCCGCTGCATGCGTTCGAGTACGAAGCCATGCTCGAGATCTGGGAAGTCGCGGGGGATTTGCCGCGTCCCGAAGCCGTTACATCGGTAGCTCGCTTCAAACAGGCCGCTCCTTGGCGCACGGTCGGCATCGCCGCCGCCGTGTGCGCCTTGGCGTTGCCGCTGGCGGCGTACAGCGGCTGGAACATGGGCTGGCTACCGAATTCGTATCAGCATTTCGAAGCGAGTGACACGGTCCGTCAGGTCACCCTGAGCGATGGCAGCCAAGTGGAGCTGAACCTCGGCAGCGAACTGATCTTCAGCAACTACAAGGATCAGCGCCGGGTCACGCTGGAAAAAGGCGAGGCCTTCTTCAGCGTCAGCCACGATCTGGCTCACCCTTTTGTTGTCAGGGCAGCGGACGGCAGGATTCGCGTCACCGGGACCAAGTTCAACGTCTGGATGTACGAGGATCAGGTACGCGTGAACCTGATTGAAGGCTCGGTGCTGGTGAGCAGCAACGATGACCTTCCGGGGGATGGCTTGCGCCTGGGGCCGGCGATGCAGGCGCGTTATAAACACGGCGACTTCACGCCGCAGATCAATCAGACCTACCCCAACGACAATTCCCTGGCGTGGCGCAGTGGCAAACTGGTGATCGATGATCTGGCGCTGAACGATGCCCTGCCGTTGATCAACCGTTACCTGAGCAAACCGGTCATGGTCGCTGACCACAGCACCGGCACGATTCGCCTGGGTGGCATCTACAACATCAAGGAATTGAACAACCTGGTGGCGTCCCTGCCCAAGGTGCTGCCGGTCTACCTGACCCGTAACAAGGAAGGTAATCCGGTACTCAATTCGATCCCGCAACAAACCCCTAAAAGCTGAAAAGGCCGCAACCCTCAAGGGGGTGCGGCCTTTTTTACTGCTTGAATCGCCCTCTTACTGAGCGGCGACCTTCCCGGCTTTTTCATCCTGCTCGCGGATCGTCTGCGCCTGATACTGCGGATCTGAGGTTATCTGCTGCTCGGTAAACGGCAGCGGGCTCAACTGCTTCTTCGAAAAGGCAACGGTCTGATCCCGTGAGTACTTCGACGTCGGGTCGCTGGACAACGAGAAAGCCAGCAGGCCTTGGGCGTGCGGCCCCTTGTCATCAAAGGTCACCACTTGCAAATAGCTGGTGCCGCTGATGACTTCAAGTTTGCCGTCGGTTCTCGGAACACTCTGGATGGCGTTGTACACGCCAAGCGTGCCGGGTCCGCCGTGGATCGGTGTCTGTTGCCCACCGCTGCTGACCACCTGAATATCACCCCAACGGCTGTCATCCTTGAGCCCCAGTTTTTCCACTTGTTCCACCGACGCCAGCATCGCCTCGCGAATCGCCTGGGTGACCTGCGAATTATCGAGCGCCAGGCCACGGGGCGTGTGCTGCGGATCTTTCGGGTCGAACGCCACTCGCCAGATGTCCGGGACTTGCTGCAACGGTTCCATGACATTCTGGAAGTGTACAAAGCCGAGTCCGCTGTCCAGATTCGCACTGCGGTCCCAGGTCTTCAGGCTCGCGCACATCGGAGCGAGCGTTGCTGCATCGGCACCCAGATCGTTGGCGCAAAATTGCAGCAGGTCCGGCATCACTTGCCCGGCCTGGTACACCTGATCGTCCATCACCATCCGTTGCAGATCCGCCGCCGAGACCGGACCGGCCTTGCTCAGCGTGCTCAACCGGTCCAGAGCGAACCGCGAGCGCAGCCCCAGCGGCTGGCCTTCCTGACTGATCAGGGGCGAGAAGCCGGTGAGCGGTTGCGCCGGGTTGGCCATCCACGCCGAATCGTTGGAGTGTTGGACGTAGTCCCTGCGTTGCAGTTGCGGCAACTTGTCCGCCGCATAAATGCCTTTTTGCGCGGCGTTCGGGTCGATGTCCCAGGCACAGGCGCTGTTTGAACCATCGAGCACGATCAACTGCAACCCGACGCGCGGGTCGCTGCACTTGGCGAGTTTGTCGGCACTGACGTTCGGCACCACCGACAGGTTCATGTACAGCGTCTGCCCCTGATCATCCACCGCCAGGGTATTGACCCACGGGATACCCTGAATCTTGTGGACCGAGGCCTGTAGATCCTTGAGGCTGGAGGCCTGGTTCATGGCGTACCACTGCTGCAACACCCGGTCGTTTTCCAGGTTGGCATCGCGCAGGCTGTAGGCGTACTGATTGTCCCAGTCGAGTTTTCCGGGCCACTGCACGATCGGACCGAACTGCGAGCTGTAGACCACATGGGACACCGCTTTGGTCTGGCCGTCGGGCTGTTTCACGTTCACCGTCACGGTCTGCTTGTTCATCGGCAGTGACTGGCCGTCGAGCAGATAACGGGTCGAATCCTTGGGATCAAGTTGCAGGCGATACAGGGTGAAGTGCTTGGACGTGTCCACCGTATGGGTCCACGCCAGGTGTTGGTTGAAACCGATATTGATCATCGGCAACCCCGGCAACGCCGCGCCCATCACGTCCAGCTTGCCGGGAATGGTCAGGTGCATCTGGTAGAAGCGCATCCCGCCAATCCACGGGAAATGCGGGTTGGCCAGCAACATCCCACGGCCGTTGAACGAACGTTCGCTGCCGACCGCCACCGCGTTGCTGCCGCGATCCAGCGCGAACCGCTGCATGCGCGTGGCCGCCAGCTGAAACGACGACCCTTCGCCCGCGGCCTGAGCAACGGCCTTGGGTGGCGTCGCCCCCGCCAACGCTTCGGCGAACTGCCCTACGCCACCTTCGACCAACAGGCGGCGGGTCAACTTGACCAGGTCCTGCGAGGTGATGTCGCGCACCCATTCGCCCTGGCACTGCTGCGGCAAACCCTGTGCACGACGCTCGGTCAGCGAGCGGTTGTATCCGGCCACATAACCCTCGACCAGATCACGCACTGGCTGAGTTTGCGCCTTCCAGAACCCGGCGACGGCTTCTGGGGTATTGAGCCAGGTGAAGAACAGGTCGCTGACCTGGTTCTCGCGCTCCTCGACCGTCAGCTGATCCGGGCCGAAATAGCGTGAGCGCTCGCCATTGACGGTGACAATCTCATTGGCCAGCAAGCACAGGTTGTCCTGCGCATAGGCGTAACCGATGCCATAACCGAGTCCACGCTCGTTTTCGGCACGAATATGCGGCACACCAAAACTGGTGCGGCGAATGTCGGCGCTGGCCTGCTCCGGCGCATTGCGTGCATTTGCCGCAAGACTCAGCCCTACCAACATGCCCGCAAGGCTCAACCTGGTAAATTGCCTGGAAATAATCACGCTCGCTCCTGATCGAAAAGACAAACACCCTGCGTCAAACACGCATCGCGCCTTCCCCTAGGAACGAAACCCACGGCAAAAATTTAGGCCCTGAAAGGCGCTTTAACCAGCCTGCTCACAGGACGCTGACGTGACGGTGACGAATTTTCTACATTCGATCCTTCATTATTTGCCGTGCTCATACGTCTTATTGAATGAGAGCACCCATCACATTTCCTGGCCGGCTCGGAAAAGGAGTTTTTGCATGTACAACTCGCAACTGCCAACGGACGGTAGTCACGCGCCCAAGCGTTCAGCCATGGACTCCGGGGTCTTCAGTCAACGAGGCGAGCGTAATGGTAACGAGCGGATCAGATTGCTGCTCAAAAGCTTCGGCCTGCGAACCAGCCTGATTCGCCTCAAGGTCATCGACGCCTTGCTGACCGCCGCCGAAAGCGAGCGCAGCCTGGGCGTGCGAGGCGTGCACGGCCATTTGCTGGACCTGGATATTCCCCTGTCCTTTCTGAGTGTGCGAGAAGTGTTGAAACGCTTGTGCAGCGAAGGCGTGATCACCCTCAATGCCGACAAAAGCTACAGCCTGCATCCGCACGCTGTAGCCATGCTCCATCGCGACTGATCAGGTCAAGGTGCGTCGCTCAAGGCTTGACCTTGCGACGCATCACACCATTGACCACCACCACGATCACCGCGACGCCGATGGCGATGTACTGAAACAGCTTCTCACTGATGACGCCTGCGTTTTGCAGATACGAAAGGCCGAACATGATCCCCAACACCACCAGGGAGATCAGAATCGAGTATTTCAAACGTTGCGACTGAGTCATTGCGAATTCCTGAACCTGAAAAATGTGTCCGGTTTGTATCCGAAAGCATGCCAAGCCCCTACCTTTGTGCAGGAATGGGACGCTGCAAACGGGGTCTCATGTTACAGCCGATGAAGAGATTTGGCTTTATTACGGCGATAACCATGAGGATTTTCAAATGTTCCGTCGAATCACACGGCTGATTCCCCTGCTCGCGCTGCTGATGCTGAGCGGCTGCATCGTTTTCCCCCACGGTGGCCGGCACGGCGACCACCATTACGATCGCGGTGGACCGGGTTATTACCAGCATCGATAACGTATGACGCGTAAGTAATTGAACACCCGCTTGTAAGAAAAGTGGATATTCCGTGATTGCTGAACCAATGCCCGCCCCGTTGCGGGCATTTTTCGTACATACACTTTCCCTTCTTTTTTTACTGCCCTCCCCCCATCGAAACCTGGCGAAAACTATTGAAGCTTTCAGTCTTAATAGTCCGTTTGAGGTATTCATACCCGCTTGATTAATCTTGGCGCATCGCAATAAGACCCACTATTTAACTTCACGAAGAAGAACAGGGATGCCATGCACAAACCGCTCATAAATATTAGCCCCTATCAGGTGTTCGGCTTTTGCCTTGCCATTACTTTTTTTGAACTTCTGACGTATATGGCCAGCGACATGATCATGCCCGCCATGTTGACCGTCACTCATGATCTGAATGCCAGCGGGAGACATGTCCCCTACGCCTTCAATCTTTATCTGGCGGGCGGCATTCTTCTGCAATGGCTTATTGGTCCGCTGTCGGATCAGTTCGGTCGCCGACCGATGTTGCTCATCGGTTGCGCGTTATTCGCCCTGGCCTGTGCCGCCGCGTTCAGCGTGCACAGCATTTATGCGTTCAACGGCTTGCGGGTGATTCAGGGCATGGGGCTGGGATTTGTCATCGCGGTCAGCTATCCAGCCTTGCAAGAAGTGTTCTGCGAAGCTGACGCAGTAAAAATCATGGCGTTGCTGGGCAACGTTGCATTGCTCTCTCCGCTGCTGGGGCCGTTGCTCGGCAGCCTGCTGCTGGAGTGGTTGTCCTGGCGGCAGCTGTTTTTACTGCTGGGTATCGGCGGCCTGTTGGTCTGGCTCGGGCTTTACCTGTTCATGCCGGAAACCGTGGGTACCTCGCGTCATGACGGTCAGCGACTGGCGGCGGTGCCGTTCGAATGGCGCGGCACCGTGCGCCGTTATGCCGCGTTGCTCGGCAACCCGCGATTCCTCAGCGCCTCGGTCGCGCTGGGGGTCATGAGCCTGCCCTTGATTGCGTGGATCGGGCTGGCCCCGCTCCTGCTGATTCACAATCAGGGACTTTCACCCTTGCAGTACGGCCTGTGGCAGATCCCGGTGTTTGCGGCCGTCATTCTCGGCAACCTGATACTCAATCGATTGATCGCCGACACTGAATTGCCGCAACTGATTCGATACGCGTTGTGGCCGTTTTGCGGCGGACTCCTCGCCTTGCTCGCCAGCAGTTTCTACGGGGCGTCTACGCCTTTGCTCATCAGCGCCCTGGCCGTTTACGCCATCGGCCTTGGCATGAGCAACGCCGCCCTGTACCGGCTCGCGCTGTTTTCAAGCGACGACAGCAAAGGCCTGGTCTCGGCCATGATCGGCATGATCTCGATCGCCGTCATGGGCGGCGGCGGCTCGCTGATTGCGGCGGCCGGTGCCGGTGACAACCACGAATCCTTCGCCCTGATGGCGGCTATTGCAGGGCTCATGTGCCTGCTGCCCTTGCGCCTTTTTCTGCGGCGTTCTCACCTCCCGCTTGCTGCCTGACTCCACCCGAAAGGTCCTTCGATGATCCATTTACCCCACACCGATGCGCTTTGCGCGTTAACGCAACCCTATTGCCTGGATTCCGTGCCTGAAGGCCTGTTCGACCGGGCCATGGGGGAAATCAGCCTGTTTCATTGTCACCACACGCCTGGCTATGAGCGCTGGCTCAACAGCAACGGGCTGGTCGCTCAAGACCTGGCGACACTGGATGACTGGTCAAGACTACCGCCGATTTTCGCTCACTATTTCAAACGTCACCTGTTGTTCGGCCCTACGGGCGAAGGCGCGCTGGAGCTGACATCGTCCGGCACCAGTGGCCAGAAAAGTCGCCTGCGCTATGACCAGCGCAGCATGGCGGCCGCCCAGGGCATGGTGAGCCACATTTTTCGCCATTACGGCTGGGACACTCCGGACAGTCCCTGCAACTACTTGCTGCTGAGCTATGAACCCAAGGCTGCGATCACCTTGGGCACTGCGTACACCGACCAGTTTCTGTGCAGCTATGCGCCGGTCAACCGCATCGCTTATGGATTGCGCCTGACGGGCAACGGTCACGCGTTCGATGTTTTTGGGGTGATCCGCGCCTTGCAGGAATTCGCCGAAGAAGGATTGCCGGTGCGCATTCTCGGCTTCCCGGCGTTCCTCTCCCACGCGTTGCAGCACATGGAAGACACCGGCGTCGCGGATCTGAAGCTAGCGGCCGAGTCCCTGGTGTTTCTCGGGGGGGGTTGGAAAACCCAGGCCGCACAGGAAATTCCTTTGTCGCAGTTGTATCAACGCATCCACCGCCAATTGGGCATCGACCTGTCCCGCTGCCGGGACGGTTACGGCGCTGTCGAGCATGCCGTGCCCTACATCCAGTGTGCTCGGCAGCATTTCCATGTGCCGGTGTATTCGAAGGTCTTCGTGCGCAACCCATCCAGTTTCACTGTTCAACCCTACGGTCAGCGCGGCTTGTTGGAGTTCGTGTCGCCGTACATTTCGTCCAGCCCCGCGCACGCCGTTGTCATGGGCGACCTGGCGACGCTGCACCCCGCTGCCAGCTGCGGATGCGGCTTGCAGACCGACTGGTTTGAACTGCATGGACGCGCCGGCACGACCGCCAGCCGAAGCTGCGCAATGGCCGCGTCTGAACTGATTGAAGGAGCCTGACATGTACTTGATCAATGGTGAACTGCGGGACGATATCACCCTCGAGACAGCCCTCGAGCAACTGCATCCACAATTGCCACAGCGGTTGAATGCACCGATCGACAGCGACACCGTCATCGACGCAGCGGCCCGATTTGCCCTGCAATTGCAAGCTGGCCGACTGGATGTGCCCCTCGACAACGATCAACGATTGGGGCTTGTCGACTTCTGCCAACGCAGCCACCTCACCACCAAACTTGAACGTGAGTTGGGTGTGCAACCGCGTTCGTTACGGCGTATTGATTACCGGCAAGCCTGTTTTGAAAGCTGGCATCCGCTGGGGCTGGTGGTGCACATCACGCCGGGCAATGCGCCGATGCTGGCGTTCTGCGCGGTCCTGGAAAGCCTGTTGGCCGGCAACATCAACTGGCTGCGCCCCAGCTCCAGCGATCAAGGATTGACCGCCCGGTTACTCGCCGCGCTGGTGCATTGCGACACCAGTGGCCAGTTGGCTGATTTCATCGCGGTGCTGCCGGTCAGCACGGCTCAGATAGCGCAACTCTGCACCCGCGCCGATGGCGTCGCCGCCTGGGGTGGTGAAAACGCGCTAAAAGCGATTCGTCAGCAGATCCCGGCCGGGTGTCGCTGGATCGATTGGGGCCACAGGATCAGCTTCGCTTATCTGTCGCCCGAGGCGGCGAGCGATTCGGCGCTGGACGCGCTGGTGGATGAAGTGTGCAGTCTGGATCAGCAAGCATGCTCCAGCCCGCAATGGCTGCTGGTAGACAGCAACGATCCGGCGGTTTTGCTGGACCTGGGTGAACGTCTGGCCAAAGCCTTTACACGTCGTTCCTCACATTGGCCGGCGCTGGTTCCTACCGACCAGGAGGCTTCGGAAATCACCACCCGTACCGCGATGGCGAGGCTGGAACACTGCTTTGCGCAGCAGACTGGTCAGGTCTGGACCGGCCCGGGATGGAGGGTCATCTGGGATCACCATCAGACGCTCGCGCCCTCGCCGCTGTTTCGTACACTGCTGCTCAAACCGGTGCCGCAACACTTGATCGCCGAGACGCTATTGCCTTGGCGCACCGTCCTGCAAAGCTGCGTGTTGATGTGTTCTGCGGTGCAGACGCCCGGGTTGGTGCGCTCGCTGGTCAATGCCGGCGTTACGCGTATTGCCCCGTGCGGGCTGATTCATGACGGCTACCCTGGGGAACCCCATGACGGCGTCTACGCGCTGTCGCGCTTCAGTCGCCGCCTCTCGGTGAGTCTGTCGCCTGAGGCCGTGCCTGGCCGGGCAACACTCGACGCGCTGCCAACCGCTGCGGATACACGCCATGAGCCGATCATGGACAAAAACACATTCATGACCCAGCCGATCAACGCCATGGCCCAGCTGTTTTTCCGCTCTGGGGGCAGCAGCGGCACGCCAGCCCTGGCCGGGTTCAGCTATCAGGACTTTCAACGGCAGATGCGCGCGGCGGCAGACGGCCTGTTCGCCGCCGGTCTCGACCCGTCAACGGATCGGGTGATGAACCTGTTTTACGGCGGCAGCCTGTATGGGGGATTCTCCAGCTTCACCAAGGTTCTGGAATTGATGGGCGTTACACATTTCCCCATGGGGGCGCCGCACGATGATGACTTCAGCGAAATGGCCCGAATGATCGTGGATCATCGCATCACCGTGCTGATCGGCATGCCGAGTACGTTACATCGCTTGTTTTTCAACGAACAAAGCCAGCTTCGCGCGTACTCGGGCATCAGCAAAGTGTTCCTCGGCGGCGAGCACCCTGGCCAGGCCAGCCTGCGCCTGATGGAAAGCTGCGGAGTCTCGACGATTCGCTCCGCGATTTATGGCTCGGTCGATGCCGGTCCGCTGGGGCATGCCTGCTCGGCAACGGCAGACGGCGTCTTTCATTTGATGTGCGATACCCAGCATCTGGAAATCGTGCATCTCGAACACGATTCTCCGGTGCAAGCCGATGAGATCGGCCGGCTGCTGTTCACCTCTCGGGCCCGGCAAGGCCAGGCCGTGCGCCGGTATGACGTGGGGGACACCGGTCGCTGGATATCCGGAGCCTGCCCTTGCGGGCTCGACTCACCGCGATTCGAATTGCTGCAGCGCCACGGCAAGCTGATACGGATGGGCACGGAATTCATTTCACCGTCGGCGCTGCAGGACAGCCTCGGCCTGCCCGTTCAACTTGTGCTGGACCACGCCTGCGATGGCAGCGAGCGGTTGAAGGTTTTAGTGAACCTGGAGGCCGAAAAGGCGTATGAAAAGTTATTGACCCACGCCGCACTGACCAATGCCGTGAATGCCGCGCTGATCACGGTAGAAGTTCACGAGTGTGCTGAATCCGAATTCACCAAAAACAAACACAGCGGAAAAACGCCGTTGGTTATCGACAACAGACATTAAACATCTCGTTTGTCTTTTAATCTCACAACGCCTGATAAAAAAAAGAGAACCCAGTGAAAACAACTTATTCGCTTGAACAACTCTTGCCTTATATAAGGCAACACTCAAACTTCTATCGCAAACACCTGCAACACTTACCGGCAGAAGGTATTACATTAAAAGACCTGCCACTGACCAATGTGGCCGACTATTGGGCTGACAGTAACGACCTGAATCATTGGCCTGTGCTGACCGGCAACATCGAAGACGCGCTGGTGTTTAAAACCGGCGGATCCACCAGTCAGGGCAAACTGACGGTTTACTCGACCCGCGAGTGGCAAGCCTTGGTCAGTACGTTTGGAAACAGTGTTTCCTCTCAACTGAAGGACGGTGACAGGGTCGCCAACCTGTTCTTTTCCGGCGATCTCTACGCCAGTTTTCTGTTCATCCACGACTCGCTGGCGCACGTCAAAAGGTCCATCTGTGAGTTTCCGTTCACCGGCGAAGTCAGCATGGATGTCCTGGCGGATGCGCTGGATCAGCACCGGATCAACGTGCTGGTGGGTGTGCCGGCGCAGTTGTTGAAATTCGCCGCGTACCTGAATCAGCATCAGCGGGTGCTGTGTGGGGTTGATACGTTGCTGTACGGCGGCGAAAGCCTGTTCGGCCCGCAATTGGCCATCCTCACCCAGGTATTTCCCAACGTGCGCATCGCCTCAATCGGCTACGCCAGTGTCGATGCGGGCCTGATCGGCGCGACAAGCCGCGACTGCGCCTTGGGCGAGCATCGGGTATTTGAACCCCAGACCCTGCTGGAAATCGTCGACGAACTGACCGGTGAAGTCATTGAACAATGCGACCGCACCGGATTATTGCTGGTGACCAACCTGACCCGCCAACTCATGCCGCTGCTGCGTTATCCGGTAGGCGACCGTGCCTGCTGGCGTGAGCCCGCCAACACCCCGATGCGCAAATTCGCCCTCAAGGGGCGTAGCGCCCATAGTCAGCGGGTTCGTGTGGGGTCGGCGTCGTTGTTGATCGACGAAATGCGACAGATCGTCCAGCGCGTTGCTGGCACCGACCAATGGCAATTGCGCATCGAACATGACGGCTACAAGGACATCGTCAGTGTGACATGGGTGCCTGACGCAAACGCCGTGGCCACCGCCCCACGATGCCTGGCATTGTATGAAGCGCTTATGGCCCATTACCCCGCGCTCGAGCATCTGAATCACGAAGGGCTGCTGGAGTTGCGAGTGCTGTCCTGCAACGTTACCGACCTGAAGCTTCACCCTCGTTCCGGCAAACAGATGCGGGTCCTGGATTTGCGCCCCTATGACGCGCCATCGCTGGAGACTGCGTGATGTCTCATCTGATTTTTCGACGCTACCGCCCTTCCGACGCCCGCGCCGTGAGCCAGTTGTTTCGCGAGGTTTATGGCGATCATTACGTTCAACCGGATGTTTACCTGCCGCACATGATCAGCCAGCACACCGCCGAGGGTCGCTGGAAATCGATGCTGGCGGTGGATGATGTACGCGTTCTGGGGCATGCCGCGTTATGCCACGAATCGTCCCCGCAGAGCGCGGAACTGGCTCTCAGCGTGGTGCATCCCGCGGCGCAGGGGCAAAGTATCGCGACACGCCTGGGCCGGGAGTTACTGTTGCAGGCCGGGGCACTGGGCTTTAAGAGCGTCCTGATCAAGCAAGTGACCCACCATCCGTACACGCAACGCATGGCCGCAAACATCGGTTTCCACAGCACGGGAGTGCTGCCCGACTACGTTCCTTCGCCCTTCGCCGAACCGCACCCGGAAACCATTGTGATGGGCTGCCACGTGGTCGAAGGGCAGGCGCGTCCTCTTCCCGACATTCCCTGGCCCGAACGCTACCGGGGGTTTATGCAGCACCTGAGTTCGCTGTTCGGAACCCATCCAGAAATGCCCCCACAACCTTCGATACCCTTGCAGATCAAGCAGCACCATCACCGCTTCGACATGGTCATTCACCGTCTGACCAAACGTCTGCTCGACCAGATCCGGCAATTGCCCGGTCACTGGATGATCTCGACCCGACTTGCGCTGTCGCGACACTTCGCCGAAGACTTGCGCAGTTTGACGACGCTTGGCTTCTCGTTTACCGGGTTGATGCCCGCTCCCGGCAGTCATGGATGGTTTGCCCTGTTTCATCGAGGGGCGCGGCCTCGGTCCCTCAATCTGCATTGCCCCTACATGCAACAGTTGCACGACGATTTGCAGCAAAACACCGAAGCACTGGGCAGCGCTCGCTCAGCCGCTTGAGTCTTTTCGGTAAAACTCATTGCCCGGCTGCGCGCAAAGCTCCACCAGCCAGTCGACAAACACCCTCACCCGCCGGGACAACTGGCGGTGTGGGGGATAGAGCGCCGTCAACGGCATCCCGGGGGGCGGCGTCGCGTTCAATACTTCGCACAAACGCCCTTCCTTCAATTGGCGGGCGACGTGGTAGTACGGCGTCTGGATCAGTCCGTAACCCGCCTCACAAGCAGCCAGGTACCCGTCGGCACTGTTGACCGACACGTGCTTGGGCAGGTCAATCAACCGGAGTTGATCATCGACCATGAATTCCAGCCCGAACCGCTTGCCGGTGGTGCTGGAGAAATACTCCACCATCTGATGGCCCTCAAGGTCAGCCAGATTGTGCGGGGTTCCATGGCGCGCCAGGTACTCGGCGCTGGCGCAGGTGATCTGGTCGAGCATGACCAGCGGCCGCGCCACCAGTGACTCATCCAGCGCCGCCCCGCCGCGCAGCACACAATCGACGCCTTCACGAATCAGGTCGACAGGTCGGTCATTCAAACCGATTTCCAGTTCGATCAACGGATAGCGGCGGGTGAACTGCGGCAATGCCGGAATCACGATCAGGCGCCCGATCCCGGACGGCATGTCCACTCGCAGCAGGCCTTTGGGGTTGTGACGGGAGGCGGAAAACACCGCTTCGGTTTCCTCCAGATCGGCCAGCAACCGCACGCAACGGGGGTAATAGGCTGCGCCGTCGAGGGTCAGGCTGATCTGCCGCGTGGTCCGTTGCAGCAGTTGCACGCCAAGGTGAGCCTCAAGTTGCTTGATCAGGATGGTCACCGACGCGCGGGGCAATTGCAGGCTGTCCGCCGCTTTGGCAAAGCCACCCAGCTCGACGATTCGGGTGAACACGCGCATGGCGTTAAAACGGTCCATTGTCAGGTGATCCGGTTGATTATTTAGAAATTGCGAACAGTGATAGCAGTTGTAGCCGGTTTATCTTGTTTCTGTCGAGGTCAACACTGGAGGCTTACACCACAGGGAGTTCATTTCATGCAAACACGTCAATTGGGCAAAAACGGCCCACAGGTTTCTGCCATCGGTTTGGGCTGCATGGGCATGACCGATTTCTATACGACCGGTGTCGATATCCGTGAAGCCACCGCCACCCTGCATCGGGCGCTGGAGTTGGGGATCAACCTGCTCGACACCGCAGACATGTACGGCCCGCACACCAACGAAGAGTTGATCGGCAAGGCCATCGTCGGCAAACGCGAGCAGGTGTTCCTGGCCAGCAAGTTCGGCATTGTCCGCGATCCGTCCAATCCCGGCGCCCGGGGCGTCAACGGCCGACCGGACTACATTCGCACGTCTATCGACGGCACGCTCAAACGACTGGGCGTTGAAACCCTGGATTTGTACTACCAGCACCGGATCGATCCGCAGGTGGCCATTGAGGAAACCGTCGGCGCCATGGCCGAGTTGGTCAAAGTCGGCAAGGTGCGTTATCTGGGCTTGAGTGAGGCGTCAGTGACCACGCTGGAACGGGCACACAAGGTTCATCCGATCAGCGCCCTGCAAAGTGAGTATTCGCTGTGGAGCCGTGACCAGGAAGAGAACGGTTGCCTGGCTGCGTGCCAGCGTCTGGGCATTGCGTTCGTCCCTTACAGCCCATTGGGTCGTGGCTTTCTGACGGGGGCACTGAAAAGCCCGGATGACTTTGCCGCCGACGATTACCGGCGCTTCAGCCCGCGCTTTGAAGGGGAAAATTTCGCGAAAAACCTGTTGCTGGTGCAGCAGGTACAAGCCTTGGCAGCCGACAAAGGGGTGACGGCGGGCCAATTGGCGCTGGCCTGGGTGCTGGCGCAAGGTGACTACCTGATCCCGATTCCCGGGACCAAACAGCGTAAATACCTTGAAGAAAACGTTGGCGCACTGGAGGTGAAACTCAGCGACCACGACTTGCACGCCCTGGAAGCGATTTTCCCGGCCAATGCCACCGCAGGCTTGCGCTATCCAGAGGAAGTCATGAAGTTACTAGATCGGTAACCAACGCCTGGCCCACTCGGTCTGAGTGGGCCGGCACTGCGAACATCAAGCCTTGGATCTGACGCCACCGTCGGTAGCAGGCACCGTTGTACCGTTGCCCTTGCCGTAAGCCTGCAGGTTCTGCAGCACATAAATCGCCGTCTTGTATTCCGGAATCAGGCCGGCGGCGTATCTGTCGCCCTTGATGCTGTTGTTCTGGATGGTGTCCAGTTGCGTAGCGAAATACTCCAGCGCATTGAATTTTGCATCCGGGTCTTTCTGAATACCAAACCGGTCGAATTTGTCACCGGCGTTCATCAACGTCATCGACGTGATATCGGAAATCAATCCCTTGCCTCGCAAAAAGGCGCTGAGATTGCCCAGCTGTTTGGCGGAGACATTTTCCGGGTCAAAGCCTTTCACGTTCCGATGGATTTTCTGCTCATCCATTTTCGCCGTGTTCAGCGCGTTTGGATTGGTCCCCACCAGTGCCAGCATCTGCTTGACCCTGGCGCTGTGGGTGACAGGTTTGCCCCCGCCCGTATCCTGAACCAGCAACCCTGCCTTGGGAGTCCAGGCCCCTGTGTAGCCGATAGTCATGAATGAACTCCCGACTGCGTGACCATAAAAAATTCCTTGTTAAGTCCAGTTTTAGAGCCGCCGAGTATCGGCCTGGCAACTAGCCATACCAACAACTTTTTTCCAGTTTTTACAATTTTTGTACATGTTAGATACAAAGCACCAAGCGCCTTGTTTCATTGGTCTACACATTCTTTTCAAAAGAGGTCTAGCCAACTAATCAGCCTCTTGTACGTCTTGGTTAGTTTATTTGTATCAACATCGACACTGTCCGGCCCCTGACCGCTCGTCACCCTGCCCCTTTCTAGCACGCTCGTACCTAAAGCTCGTCCCTTGCAAGCCGATAGCTCTTCGAAGCGCCGATTTTCATTCCGAAAACCACAATAAGAACGCTGCACAAGGACCGGTCCCATGCCCGCATTCCGCACCATCCAGGCTCGTTACACGCTGTTTCTGGTCCTGTTCATCCTTCTGTTATTCGTCCTCACGGTGGTCGGCATCAGCCAGTTGGTCGCCCCCAAGCTTCGTCACACCGAAGAACAGGTGGCCCTCAACCGCATCGCCGAAGTGGCCGAGCAAATCCAGGGCGAACTGAACAAGGTTCAGGCGCAACAGCGCAGCATCACCCAGACCATTCCGTTGCTCGACAGCGCCGCCATCGACACGGTGCTGCCAGGCCTGGTCGATCAATACGGCGAGTTGAAAGTGTTCGGAGGCGGTATCTGGCCGTTACCCGGCCAGCGTGAGGCCGGGCGTAACAAGTTCAGCACCTTCTGGCACCGCGACGCCTCGGGCAAGCTGGCGGTCAATACGTTCTGGAACAGTGACGCCGCTCCCAACTATTACGACCAGACCTGGTACAAGGGCGGCATGCAAACCCCGCGCGGCCAATGCGCCTGGGCCGCTGCCTATAAAGATGACGCCAGCGCGGAGCCACGGACCAACTGCGCCATGGCCATTCAGAAAAATGGCGCGGCGTATGGCGTCTCGACTATCGACGTGACGCTGGGCTTCTTCAATGACTTGATCGCCCGCAAGGAAAAAGACCTCGGCGCCGAAATGCTGATCGTCGAAGCCGACGGCAAGATCATCAGCAACAGCTCGCGGATCAGTGGGCCAATCGTGCTGAAGAACATCAGTGAGCTGGCCGGCAACTCGCCGTTCGCCAGTCAAGTGAAGGCCGGCCTGCAAAACCGTGATCAGTCGCAGCGGGTCGAGTTCGACAACAACGGTGAAGCCAACACCTTCTTCATGCGCCCGATCGAAGGCACCCCGTGGTTCCTCGCCACGGCCCTGCCGACCTCGCTGATCACCGCCCAGCGTGACGATGTGCTCAGTACCTTGAGCCTGCTGCAAATCCCGATGGTGATTCTGCTGGTGTTGCTGCAGATCTATGCGATTCGCCAACTGATCCAGCGGATGAAAATCCTCAAAGCCAACATTGATGCCCTGTCCGCGGGCGATGCCGACCTGACCAAGCGCATCACTATCCGCGCCGAAGACGAACTGGGCGCCATCGGGCACTCGGTCAACGCCTTCATCATTTATTTGCAGAACATGATCGGCGAAGTCACCCAGGCCACCGGTGCCATGGCCTCCAGCCTGGACAACCTGCAGCGGACTTCCGCCCACACCAGTCAGATTCTGGTGCGCCATGCGTCTGAAACGGATCAGACGGTCACGGCGATTACCGAGATGAGTTCGACCGCCGAAAGCGTCGCACAGAATGCCGCTGAAACGGCGGCCTTCACCCAGCGCGCCAACGAGAACGCCGATCGTTCACGGGTCGTGGTCGGTGAAGCGTCCAGCAGCGTGATCGCCTTGATCGACGAAGTGGCGAGCGCCACCCATAAGGTCGAAAGCATGCAGGAAGACGCGCAACGCATCACCGAAATTCTCGGGGTGATTGGCGCGATTGCCGGGCAGACCAACTTACTGGCGCTCAACGCCGCGATCGAAGCGGCCCGGGCCGGTGAGCAAGGTCGCGGTTTCGCGGTCGTCGCCGATGAAGTCCGCGCCCTCGCCGCCCGCACGCAAGCCAGCACTTCGCAAATCAATGAAATGCTCAAGCGCCTGACCCAAGGCGTGAGTTCGTCTGTAACCGCGATGGAAAATACCCAGGCCAGTTGCCAGTCTGCCGCCGATGCCACGGCGCGGGTCAACACGGGCCTGGATGAAATGGCCGGCTCGGTCAGCCACATCAACAGCCTGAGTACGCAGATCGCCACCGCCGCCGAGCAGCAAAGCGCGGTGACCGAAGAGATCAACCGCAGCATGGTGCAGATCCGTCACATGGTGGATGAGCTGGTGAAAAGCGGCCAGGCCAGCGAACTTAATACCCAACAACTGCTGCAAGCCAACGCGCGTGTCAGCTCGATCATGGGGCGGTTCAAGGTTCGTTGATCGCTGCTGAATTACACATGCTCCCTGGGGCCGGGGAGTTGGGTCTGGTGAGGATCTTTGTGGCGAGGGGGCGTGCCCCCTCGCCACGACAGCTTGGCGTACCTGTATTACTTCGAAACAACCTCGTATCTCTTCCCGGCAAAAAATGGTCAAAATGCATCTTTTTGGCCGCAACCCGAGACGAGATCCCCCATGCGAATCCACCTGCGTCTGGTCGCCCTGAGCGCCCTTTTTATCTCCTCCATGGCCCAGGCCGCCGACCTGGTCCCGATCGAAGTCCACCGTGACGCCAACTGCGGCTGCTGCAAAAAATGGATCAGCCACCTCGAGGCCAACGGCTTCAAGGTTGAAGACCACGTCGAATCCAACATGAGCGAATTCAAGCAGCAGCACGGCGTGCCTCCACGCCTGGCGTCCTGCCACACCGGCCTGATCAACGGCAAATTCGTCGAAGGCCATGTGCCTGCGGATCAAGTCCTGGCCTTGAGCAAACGCAATGACCTGCTGGGTGTTGCGGCACCGGGCATGCCTATGGGTTCGCCGGGCATGGAAATGGACGGCATGAGCGATGCCTATCAAGTGATCGGCCTGAAAAAGGACGGCACTGATGTGGTGGTGGCGGACTACCCGGCCCATTGATGGGTGGCGCCTACATCGGGCTGTTCTTCGCGGCGTTCGGTGCCGCGACCTTGCTGCCGTTGCAGTCCGAAGCGCTGCTCGTGGGGCTGTTGCTCAGCGAACAGTATTGGCTATGGTTGCTGCTGGCCGTCGCGACGCTGGGTAATGTCCTCGGTTCGGTGGTGAATTGGTGGCTCGGCTGTCGCATCGAGCGGTTTCGCGACCGGCGCTGGTTTCCGGTCAGCCCGCGCCATCTGGAACAGGCCCGAAAACACTATCAACGCTATGGTCATTGGTCATTGCTGCTGAGTTGGGTGCCAATCATCGGTGACCCGCTGACGTTGGTGGCCGGCGTCATGCGCGAGCCGCTTGGGCGGTTCCTGCTGATCGTGACGCTCGCCAAAGGTGCTCGTTATGGCGTGCTGGCCCTGGCCACGCTCGGCTGGATCGGTTGAACGATCGGCGGCGGCGATTGCCTGTCTTTAATGTCGCCCTAATCATGCCGATCCAGCATCGGCGGGTTTTCTATGGAGTTCACCCATGTCCCTTCCCCTCTCCCGTTGGCTGCCCGGCCTGTTTCTGACCGCTGCACTGCCTGTTCTGGCTCACGCCGAAGGCCCGGAATACGGGCCGGAACTGCAAGGGTTCGAGTACCCGTATACGGTCAAGCACTTCTCGTTCGAGTCCCAAGGCAAATCCTTGCAGATGGGTTACATGGACGTCGCCGCCCACGGCAAGGCCAACGGGCGCAGCGTGGTGTTGATGCATGGCAAAAACTTCTGCGGCGCCACTTGGGACAGTTCGATCAAAGCCCTGAGCGAAGCCGGTTACCGGGTGATTGCGCCGGACCAGATCGGTTTCTGCACCTCCAGTAAACCGGATAACTATCAGTACACATTCCAGCAACTGGCGACCAATACCCAGCAACTGCTCAAAGCCCTTGGCATCCAGAAGTCCAGCGTGCTCGGGCACTCCACCGGCGGCATGCTCGCCACACGCTATGCGTTGCAATACCCCGATCAGGTCGAGCAACTGGCGCTGGTCAATCCCATTGGCCTGGAAGACTGGAAAGCCCTTGGCGTGCCCTATCGCACCGTCGATCAGTGGTACGAGCGCGAACTCAAGCTCAGCGCCGACGGCATCCGCACCTATGAACGCAACACCTATTACGGTGGCCGCTGGAAGCCTGAATTCGATCGCTGGGTCGATATGCTTGCCGGCTTGAACAAAGGCCCGGGGCACACACAGGTGGCCTGGAACTCGGCGTTGATCTACGACATGATCTTCACCCAGCCGGTGTACTACGAGTTCAAGGACCTGAAGATGCCGACGCTGTTGCTGATCGGCACGTCCGACACCACGGCCATCGGCAGTGACATTGCCTCCCCGGAGGTCAAGGCCAGGCTCGGTCATTACGACGTGCTCGGCAAGCAAGTGGCAAAGTTGATTCCGCAGTCCACACTGGTTGAATTCCCCGGCATGGGCCACGCGCCGCAGATGGAAGAACCGGCGAAATTCCACCAGGCATTGCTCGACTGGCTGAACAAAACCAATCCCGTGCGTTAATGAGGTAAGGCTGATGGCGGTGCAGATTGCGGTGATCGATGATTGGCAGGACGTGGCCCGTGACGTGGTCGACTGGTCAGTGCTGGACAGCCTCGGCGAGGTGAGTTTCATCCATGATTACCCCGCCGACAACGCAACCCTGGCGGAGCGCCTGGGTAAATTCGAAGTGATCTGCGTAATGCGCGAACGCACCCGCTTCGATGAAGACCTTCTGCGCCAATTGCCGACACTCAAGCTGCTGGTCACCGGTGGTATGCGTAATGCTGCGCTGGATCTCAAGGCCGCTGCGGCACTGGGTATCCAGGTCAGTGGCACCGACAGCTACAAACACGCCGCTCCAGAACTGACCTGGGCGTTGATAATGGCCGCGACCCGCAATCTCGTGGCCGAAGCCAATGCCTTGCGCGCCGGGAAATGGCAGCAAGGCCTGGGCGGCGACTTGCACGGCAAGACACTGGCGATCCTCGGCCTTGGCAGCATCGGCCAACGGGTCGCGCAGTTCGGTCAGGTGTTCGGGATGCGGGTGATCGCGTGGAGCGAAAACCTCACGGCCGAACGTGCCGCTGAAGTGGGCGTGACCTATGTCAGCAAGCAGGAACTGTTCGAGCAGGCCGATGTGCTGTCGGTTCATCTGGTGCTCAGTGATCGCAGCCGCGGATTGGTCGACGCCCAGGCGCTGGACTGGATGAAACCCTCGGCGCTGCTGGTCAACACCGCACGCGGACCGATTGTCGATGAGGCTGCGCTGATCAAGGCCTTGCAAAAGAATCGACTCGCGGGGGCGGCACTGGATGTGTTCGACATCGAGCCATTGCCGGTGAATCATCCGTTCAGAACGCTGGACAACGTGTTGGCGACGCCGCATGTCGGGTACGTCAGCCAACAGAACTACCATCAGTTCTTTTCGCAAATGATCGAGGACATTCAAGCGTGGTCGGCGGGTGAGCCGATTCGCCTTCTGAGCTAGGACCGAAGCGCCGCTCTCGCACTCGATCGATGTTGGTCAATACTGAACGCGAAAACCACGTATCCTCTGCGCCCGTTTCACGTTCAACCTCGCGAGGGCAGTTTGTCTAAAGGTATCGCTTTATCGGTCTCGGCCTCGGTGCTGTTTGCCGTCATGTATTACTACACCTCGCTGCTCACCCCCTTGAGCGGCGTGGAGATTTTCGGCTGGCGCATGCTGCTGACCGTGCCGTGCATGACCGTGTTCATGATGGTGTCCGGCGAATGGAAACGCGTGGTCGAGATTTTTCGGCGTATCGCCGGGAATCGCAAACTGATCGCCGGCCTGATCGCCTCCTCTGCCCTGCTCGGCGTGCAGCTTTGGCTGTTCATGTGGGCGCCGCTCAACGGCTACAGCCTGGATGTGTCGCTCGGCTATTTCCTGTTGCCGCTGACCATGGTCCTGACCGGGCGGATCGCCTATGGCGAGCGCCTCTCGTATCTGCAAAAAATCGCCGTGGTGCTGGCCTGCCTTGGGGTGATCAACGAGGTGTATCAGGTCGGTGGTTTTTCCTGGGCAACCTTGCTGGTCTGCATCGGCTATCCCTTGTATTTCATCCTGCGCAAGCGCCTGGCCGCCGACAACCTTGGCGGTTTATGGCTGGACATGGCGTTGACGCTGCCGGTGGCGTTCTGGTTCGTGCAGAGTGGCGAACAGGGTTTCGGCGTGTTTGATCAACACCCGTGGTTGTCGCTGCTAATCCCGATACTCGGAGTGATCAGCGCGTCGGCGCTGGTGGTCTACATCATCGCCAGCCGGTTGTTGCCGTTCAGTCTGTTCGGGCTGTTGAGTTATGTAGAACCGGTGTTGCTGCTGGGCGTTGCGTTGCTGCTTGGGGAAAGCATCAAGCCCGGGGAATGGTTGACTTATATTCCGATCTGGCTGGCGGTGGTAGTGCTGGTGTTTGAAGGGTTCAAGCACCTGGTTCGGCATCGCAAACCTTAAGCCCTACACAAAACCAAATGCAGGAGTGAGCCTGCCCGCGATAGCTATCTGTCAGTCAACAATGATGTTGAATTTGACGACGCTATCGCGAGCAGGCTCACTCCTGCAGTTTTAACGGTGAAGCGGCTTAATCGGTGGCGAGTACACCGCGGCGAACCTGATCACGCTCGATCGATTCGAACAGTGCCTTGAAGTTGCCTTCGCCGAAACCGTCGTCGCCTTTACGCTGGATGAATTCGAAGAACACCGGCCCCATCAGGGTTTCCGAGAAAATCTGCAGCAACAGACGCTTGTCGCCCGACTCGGACGAACCGTCCAGCAGGATCCCACGCGATTGCAGCTGATCGACCGGCTCGCCGTGGTTCGGCAGGCGGCCTTCGAGCATTTCGTAGTAGGTTTCCGGTGGCGCGGTCATGAAGCGCATGCCGATGCTTTTCAGGTGATCCCAGGTCTTGATCAGGTCATCGCTGAGGAAGGCCACGTGCTGGATGCCCTCACCATTGAACTGCATCAGGAACTCTTCGATCTGCCCGGCGCCCTTGGACGATTCTTCGTTCAGCGGGATGCGGATCATGCCGTCCGGCGCGGTCATGGCCTTGGAGGTCAGGCCGGTGTATTCGCCCTTGATGTCGAAGTAACGGATCTCACGGAAGTTGAACAGCTTCTCGTAGAAGTTGGCCCAATACGCCATGCGACCGCGATACACGTTGTGGGTCAGGTGATCGATGATTTTCAGACCGGCGCCGACCGGGTTGCGGTCAACACCTTCGATGAACACGAAGTCGATGTCGTAGATCGAGCTGCCTTCACCAAAACGGTCGATCAGGTACAGCGGCGCGCCGCCAATGCCTTTGATCGCCGGCAGGTTCAGTTCCATCGGCCCGGTTTCGATGTGGATCGGCTGGGCGCCGATTTCCAGCGCGCGCTTGTAGGCCAGTTGCGAATCCTTGACGCGGAACGCCATGCCGCACACCGACGGGCCGTGCTCGGCCGCGAAGTACGAAGCAACGCTGTGCGGTTCGTTGTTGAGGATCAGGTTGATCTGGCCTTGGCGATACAGGTGCACGTCTTTGGAGCGGTGGGTCGCGACCTTGGTGAAGCCCATGATCTCGAAGATCGGCTCCAGGGTGTTCGGGGTCGGCGATGCGAACTCGATGAACTCAAAGCCCATCAGGCCCATTGGGTTTTCGTATAAATCTGCCATTTTGGCGCCTCATCATTTTTTAGAATTAACGGAACGTTAGTTGCTAAGAATGCTGAAGCCGGCGGGTGGCGCGCAGGAGATGCCCCGCACGCTGCGGGCGAGGAAGTCACCGTAGATCAATTGAAACCCAAAACTTTTCATTGTCGACCCAAGGCTGATGCGGGCGAGGCTTCTGCTGGCAGAAGACGATTATTATTGTATGCGTAACCCGATTCTACACAGCGTAAATAGGTTTGTCCGCCTTCTGTATCAAATCCCCTTTTTCCCTGCTCGCGCAAGGGGTTTGTTGCACAGGAAAATCCCCCCTCCCAGGCACATCGCCAGCGTCAACTGCTCGCCCAACAGTAACGCGCCGAGGATCACCGCCGTCAGCGGATTCAGGGCAATGAACACCCCCGAACGTGTCGCGCCGATTTGGCGAATGCCATCGTAATAGCCGATGTAGGCCAGCGCCGAGCCCAATACACCCAGGTACATCAGGCTCATCCATTGCTGCGGACCGAGGCTCATGAGCGCGCTGACACTCAGTTCACCCCGTATCGCACTTGCCACCCACAGCATCAGGGTGCCGAGCAGAATCGAATACGCCACCGTCTGCACCGGCCCCAGCGAGTGGTTCAGTTCTTTGGAGAACAGCGAGTAAATCCCCCAGCCGAGCACGCAGCCGAAAATCAGCAGGTCACCGATCCACGCGTCGGCGTTGTCGACCAGTAAATGCGGGTTGCGACTGACGATCACCAGACTTGCCCCGGCGATACAGATCGCGATCCCGATAACCTTCGCCCGACTCAAGCGCTCCTTGAACAGCAGCCACGACGCCAGTCCGATCACGGCGGGGTTCAGCGCCACAATCAATGACGCTCGCGATGCATTGATGTAATGCAGTCCATAAAAGAAGCACAGGTTGTAGAAGAAGATGCCGAAGAACCCCAGCAGCGCCAGTTGCAGCCACTGCCCGGGGCTCGGCTTCGCCAGTGGTACGCGGGCCAGCAGCAAAAACAGCAGCAATGCCACGCTGGCCAGGAGGAATCTGAGGCTGGCGGCGAACAATGGGCTGAGGCTGTCCGCGAGAAACCGGCCAGCCACGAACGTCCCGCCCCAGATCATGGTGACGGCGGCGAGTTTCAAATAAACCGGCACATCCGATGAGGTTGTTTGCGCGTAAGCATTCATGAGGTGCAAGGACTTCAGTCAGGGAAGATGACGTATCATTCGACTAATGCATGATCATCGTAAAATGAGTAAAGACTCATGACCCTGACACAACTCGAGATTTTTTCGCTGGTCGCCGAACTGCGCGGGTTCACGGCGGCGGCCAATCGGCTGGGGATCTCCCAATCGGCGGTGTCGCATGCCTTGAAGTCGCTGGAACAGGAATTGGGTGTCGAGTTGTTCCGGCGCCACCAGTCCCAAGTCGAGCCGAGCGACATCGGCCTACAGCTCTTGTCGCGCGCCCGGGCCATGCTCGGGTTGGCCAACACCTTGCGCCAGGAAGCCGCCGACGCTCGCGGGATGAAGCGCGGCACCCTGCGCATCGGCTCGTTCGGCCCCACCTCATCGATCAAACTGCTGCCACAGATCCTGGCGCACTACCGCGCCGCTCACCCCGGTATCGAAGTGCACATCGACGAAGGTCCGGACCGGCAGATTATCCAGTGGCTGGAAGAACGACGAATCGATATCGGTTTCGTGGTGCTGCCCGAAGATCGCTTCGATACCTTCAGGCTGATCGAAGACCGGATGGTCGCGCTGCTGCCCTCCGATCACCCGCTGACCGGTCGCGACAGCCTGAGTTTGAGCGACTTGTGTCACGACCCGTTCGTGCTGACCGAAGCCGGGTCTTCGGAGCTGGTTTCACGGCTGTTCACGGCTGCCCGGCTGACACCGAACATCCGTTATCGCTGCTCGCAGCTGCTCAGCACCCTCGACACCGTAGGCCGAGGCGATGCCGTGACCGTGGTCGCCGAAGGATCGTTGCCCGACGACAACGACAGCCGCTACGTGAAAAAACCGCTGTCTCCATCCGTCAATCGGCAGGTAGGTCTGGCGGTGCTCGACCAGCGTCAGTCGTCGCCCGCAACGCTGGCGTTTATCCAAATGGCTACAAACCTTGACTATCGTTGACCGGCATAAGTACCGACGGCCATCTATCATGCCCACTACCTGAACTCTTTTTTGGGAGGCGTGCCGTTGTCCTCCCTGCATTTGAGAGCCGTATCCCTTCGTCACAGGCTTTGTGAATGCCACTGAACGCCAAGACCCACAAACGCGGCAAACGAATGGCTGTAACCGTTTTGAGCGGGGTACTCCCGGTGCTGTTGGGGGTTGTCATTCTCTATATGCAGGCCGAGCGTGCGCTCAAGCAGAGCACCGAGCTGACGGCCGAAGAAGCCATCCGCCAATTCGAACTGATGCTCGAC
>LNAP01000526.1_pt1 | contig 42623 bp, 52 predicted proteins | sample 602601 | NCBI WGS metagenome assembly LNAP01 (sample SAMN02440304, study PRJNA202911) | soil metagenome | biome: Subtropical and temperate rainforests or woodlands; isolation source: soil samples (1 kg each in a 20% v/v slurry with milli Q water) were... ...
GTAGACGACATGCCAAGCTTTCTCCGGGGGAGCAGTGAGGAATGGGATGCATTCGATGATTTCCTTATCGTCAACAAATATATGTGCCGATGCTTCCATGTCATTTCGGCTGTTTTCGTAATAGGACACGTTACCGGCTGCTGTCGACCCGGGGTTTCCGGTATCGTGCGCCACCACAAAGCGCCGCGGAGCCATTGGAATGCGTGGACGGCGTTTGCTGGGTCCCGATAAGCACCTTGGGGTGATCAAGTATTTCATTTTGAAGGTGATCATTGTTTGCCCTCACCTTTCTGTTTCAACTGCTCAAGAATGCTTTGAACCGCAGGGGGCCACTGCACCCCGAGAATGCCCATGTTCTCTACTACGGACAAACCTTCCCGACCAGCATAAAAGTAAAGTGCCAGAGTACGAAATATCGGAGCCTGTCCACCTACAAACTGGTCTAGTTGGACGGCCAAAAACACTACTAAAAGCACAATAGCCTTTCTTACGCCACCCCAGAACATCACCTCGCTGTTAAGGTTCTTATTCTTAATAGCCCCGAGAATCCCCGTTACATAATCGGCAATCATCAAGTAGACCAATAAACTCAATGCAATGTCCCAGCCACCCAGTTTTGCACTGATAAAAGTACCCACCGCCGCGATGACTCCACCGGCTGCTGCCTCTTTTCCTGTCTCCCCTGCCGCTGCTGTGGCTAAGTTCTCAAAAATAATTTTAGCGCTCATTTGATCATCCCTCCCAGAAAATAAAAATAGCCCCGCCATTTAGACGGAGCTGCCTATCGATTTAATCTTTCCGCGGCCTTCTGAGCAATCTCGTTCCGTTGCTTTAATAGGTTTTCAATCCTTGCCTGCTTCTCTCTAGCGTTCAGTGTCCGGCTCTTCTCGATTGTACGGATCTGCTTCGTGATCTCACTCATCCGGTCCGTTTGACCTTCGATGAAATTCAGCTTACCTGACTCCTTAAATGGCTCATCGTTTAACTTGGCAGAGCCCTTCTCTCGGGTGAGCTTGTCTTTCTCATTGTACAGCTTCTCTGTAGACCGACCACTTTGATTAGGGTTAACCAGGAATGCTCTAGCTAGTGGCTGCTGAGCTATTGGCTTAGCCGGTCTAACTGGATTATCTGTTACATTCAATCCTGCAAGCATTGCATCGATCGCAGAGGTTGCATAGCCACCTAATCCAGCTGTTAGTCCACGAATCGTGTTATCCGCTACACGCGGCGAGCTAAAGTTTTTGAAAGCTCCCTTACCTCCAGTTAGCTTTCGAGCAGCCCATGCAAGTGCCTTACCTGTCTCTGTTGTATTGATGTCGTATTGGTCTTCATATTTCCGAGTATCCTCGCCCTGGGGAATGATTCGCCCACCTCGGAAAAATGAGTAATTTGCCATACCCTCAATAATAGGAGTCAGCCCCGTAATCATGCCTGGAAGTGCGGCGTCGGCGATTGCCTTTCTCGCAAAGCCATCGAATGCTTCTTTCTCATTATCAAATGCAAAGTTCAGCGCTCTCTCCGGAAGGTTAGAGAACAGTGTTGCCAAATCAAAAGGCTTCGGGATTCGCGCAACCTGGTCAGTGCCAGCAATCGGTATTAGCCAAAAGGTGTCTTTCATCCATGCCGGGGATTCATCGATCGTCTTCTTCTGCTCATCATTTGCTAGATACTTCTGCGCCAAGAAAATGCCGACAGTTGGCAAAGTGATGGACGTAAACGCCCTTGCGGTAAAGCCTGCGGGGTTCTCCTGGAAAGCTCGAATCAGTTTACTTTTACCCTGGATGTTGGCATTGAGGAATGCTACGATCTTATTGGTCTGACGGACACCGCTACCGGTTCTACCGAAGTCCATCAAATCTCTGGAACGGTACGCAGCTTCCTGTGGTGTCTGCCCTTGCCTAAGCGCTGCACGGAACTCTCCTACCTTCGTTGCTGATTCCGTCGTATCTGTGATTGCTCGCAATACACGAATCAGCGATTTTCCATTAATCACATTCACGAACTTCTTACCCGGTGATTCCTTCAGCACTCGCTCAAGCGCTTCGCGGTGAGTGTTGCGATCATTCGAAATAATATTTCCAATATTTCCGAACGCCCCGAGTTCGTCCACCCATCGCTTGTATAAAGAGCCCATGTCCTTTACTTTTGGTATTTTTCCGAGTGTGTTTTTGACTAATGGGTTTTCTCCTCTGGCGCCCATGATGCTTTCCAAAACTCCGATAGGAAAATCAAGTAACGGATTGAATCCGGACTTTGAAGTTATGAAAGCCTGCACAACGTCACGCATCGGATTACGTAAGCTAAACTCTGGAGTCAAAGTTGCACCTGCTCGAAGCAAGGATGCAGGCTTATGGAGAATCTTAATCAGGGTGTTTCTGGATTCTTTATCAAGGTTAAGTATAGCTTTATAGACTTCCGGTTCTACTTCATACTGAACCTTTTTCCCTTCTTCCAAGACATGGACAACGTTCTTCCGGCCCACCTCTTCACCTGGGTTCAGCTTTCGGATTATTAATGGTTCGACTTCATACCGGACTCTTTTCCCGTCTTCGATCCGAGTGACTACATTCATTGACCCAATCTCATCAGATTCGCCCAACTTTCGAATCACCTTAGACTCTAATTCATCATCTGCAAGCTTCGCTATTTGCTGTGATACTTTGTTCCGCTCCGCCGCCTGAGTAGATTGGAAGATATTTTTGACCATGTTCTCAAGAGGATCGATGACTTTCTTGTTGGAGCCTTTTAACCCCTTAATCGGTGCCGTCACATTCGCAAGTGCGTCCGACATACCTCTTGCAAATTCAATCTTGTCATCATCCATGGCACGGAATAGCGGTACATAGTTCGGATAGCGCTCCTCCAGAGCATCGAATAGCTCTTTGCTGATTACCCCAGTATCGACCAGCTCCTGCAGCATGTCCTTATTAATCTGGATCAATGATTTGTGAGCTGCGTCCATCTCCGGTGACTTTAGAGCGTCTATTGTTTTTTTAATCTCCTGATTCGTAAATCCGGATTTGATATCCCTCGCATTCACATCTCTAGCATGAATCGCTAAAGCATAGTCTCCAAGGTCCGTAGAGGTGCGCCCCGTCTTCTCAAGTCCAGTAATAATCGGCGCTAAGCGATCTTTAACAATCTGATTTGCTTTCTCTGGAACGCCTCTGAACATTCGAGCTGATTTATACAGACTGCTCTCAGCACTAGATATCTCTCCACGTACTCGAGTCTCCACCCCCTCTAGCGCGGCGAGATCATCCACGAACTGTGAACGGATTTCCTCCCATCTCTGGGCGAAAGGAGTACGTTCTTTCTTTACATCTCGGCTAACCTTATTACGGAAAGACGACGAGTCCCCTTCTGCTATTTCATTGAACGCCTTAGCATCCTGAGCTTGTTTACTAGCACGGCGTTCCGTCTCCTGGACAATACTGCGAGCTTTGGCAAGAATAGCTTTAGCCTGCGGCCGTATCTCTTCTCCAAACTCCTTGACCAGGTACTCCGTAGCGTCAGCGAGCTTAATTCCACCCTTGCCGATCTGCGAAGCCAAGATAATGGCATGGTCAGCCCACTGATCAACAGGGTTCGATGACAGAGTATTTCGCTTAGCTCTCAGGCGCTCTCTGGCGGCTTTCTCAGCTTCATCAAGTGAGTTATAGATTTTGTCACGAAGGCGCGGCTCCTGCGTCTGAATCAAATCCTCAGCCTCTTCAGCTATCTCTCTAGCTGGGGAAGAAGCTAATACTTCATCTGTCTGTCGGCTGCCTGCAGGTGGAGCCTCATCACTCCTCCTACCTCGATTACGTAAGAATGAAGGTATCTCTAGTTGAGGCACATCCGTCTGTGAAGCACTAGGAACCTCAGCACTCTGTGAAGGAGACGCTGTTGTTGTTTGATCCTGCATGATCGTTTCGCGCTCTGCTGCATATTTTGACCTCTGCCCGATTGAGGGTGGGGGCGTTGGATCAATAGAGTTAGCTTTCGCTGCAGATCCCCTATTCTCGAATGTATCTCCAACACGTTTAGTGTAGCTATTGGCTATAGGGTTAGAGACGGCTGCATTTTCGTTGAAAGGTGATGCGACGGATCGCACATTCTTTGAGGCATTCTGCATGGCATTTTGAGCTAATCCCTCAGCCGCTTGCTGACCGAACCTAGTAGCGGCACCAACAACCGCTTTACCCGCAGCACCCAGCGCCCCACCTGTTGCAGCTCCCAGTGCCGTTGTCTCCAGAAACTCTTCAGTACTCGCATCAGGGTTAGTCATCTGTGAAAACCCTGCACCTAATGGAGCGCCTACAATAGCCTCGCTAGCGCCCTTCTGTGCAATTCTGCCGGCCAATGTGTGGCCAACTTGGGGTAAGTACTTGGACGCCGCTTTACCTACTGCAGCCTCAGCAGCACTGGTGAGTCCCGCAACGTTCGCTAAGCCTGCACCCGGCATGTAAAGAGACCTCCCAATCTCTCCTACCTTCTCGATTACAGAGTTATTAGCTACAGCGTCTAACCCTCTCAGGATCGGACCAATGACAGGCAACTGTCTGGACTTATCCTGCTGCCACTCTTTACCTACTTCAGGCTGTGATTCTACTCGTTGGATAGGGGGTGCCGCTTTCTGGGACTCTACCCTCTGTTGCTGATAGACTTGGCGCTGCTCAAACTCCTTTAGCGTGTTTCGTTCTTCATCGTATTTACTCTTACTTGGTGCTTTGACAGACGCAGAAGAAGCTACAGGCTTCAAGCCCATAGCTTCGCGTTCTTTATCGTATTTACTCATCAGCGCTCCTCCTTAATTAGTAGGCAGGCCGTAGAAGCTTAATAGCTCGTCAGTTCTTTCATCCGCCAAGCCTAGTCCTATGATATATCTTCTAGCACCTTGTGCATCGAAGATCTCACCCTCATAGCCATTCGGATCCGGCTTCATGAAATTTTGATTAATGTAGCCCTTATAATCATTCAGCTTAAACTCACCTTCGCTAGGTTTCGGTTGATTTTGTTTACTAGCAAATGGTGTGCCCGGAGCCACACCTGCGATACCGGCTGGAGCTGAGCCTGTAGCTTCCCAGATCGACATGAGCCTATTGTGTTCCGCATTACCTGCAGAGTTAGCGGCACTCGCTGATGAGGTATTCGCGTTTTGTTGTGAGATTCTTAACTGACCTTCTTGGATCGCTTTATTCGTCGCATACTCCAAGCCCCACCGTCTAGCATTCTCATCAAACTCTTGCTGATACCGTTGATCGGTTATTGCATCACGGGCTACCTGGTATTCTTGCTTCTGCTGGTCGGATAGCTTCTGATACTCCATTGTCTCTTGCCATTGGTTATCTGCTACCTGGTCCCGACCAACTTGACGATCAAAGGATCGATCGCTCTCCATCACTCCTCGGTTATAGTTCCGGTCACTGTCCATCTGAGATTTTGCAGCATCACGCCGCCCAGAAGCAAAGCTCAATAACTCAGCTGCATTCCGAAGCTTATCTTGATAATCGCCCCTAGCTTCCGCATAAAACTGTGGGATAGCCGCAAGTGCCTCCTGCTCGGCCCCCTGCTGGATCTGCCCGAGCTGAGATGCCGTTACGCTGCTATTCAGTATCCCTCGGTCATTCATCGTCTCCATAGCCGCTTGGCTGGCTACGCCTGCACGATTCTTCGCTAACTGTTGGTACGCCTGATAACGGGGGTCAGTATTTGGATCATAGTTGAACGATGCATTCATCATCGACTCCATCTTACCCATCAGCTCGTTTTGCTTGGCCTGCCAGTCCCCATACTGTGTTGGCGCGGCAGTGTTAGGCTTGTAAGCATCAAGGTTGTACCCGACTCGCTGTGAGTCTGCCTGCAATCGATTCATTAGATCCGTGTCTCCGGAAGCATTAGCTTGCTGCCATCGTTGGTTCTGGGTTTTCGTGTAATTGTCTATACCGCCCTGACCGCTCTCCTGCTTGTTGATCCACTCCTGGTGCGGGTTAGGTACCGATGCGGCACTTTTCACAACAGGGGGAGTTGTTGACGGCGGTAGTGGCGGGGTCCCTAGTGCGGCCTTCGGTTTTTTATTTGGGTCTGGAACAGCCATGTAGACCAGCTCCTTTCAAATTCTTGACAAAATAAAAAAGCACCCAGTTAAGGTGCTTCTGAACTATTTTTCTTTTTGGCAGGTATCTTAGCGATAAATATACAGAATATTAGAAAACCTAATGTCACTGCACTCACACTTTGAGCCATGTCATTAAGACCGAAATATGCCAGTATGTTTCCCAGCATCAGAGAAGGTGTAATGACCACGTAACCTAGTACAAATAAAGCGTACGATATAAACCATTTTGGCATTTTAACGTCGTGGTCCCAAGGTCCAATTTCTTTATTGTACCTCTCTGATAGGATGTACACCGAGTGCCAAAGAAGAAAAGTGACGGGCAACGCGACAAAATATATCATGGTTGTTTCTGGAGTTCGGCTAGTTCTACTTCGAGATCAGCCTTTTGCTTTTCAAGTTCCGGTAGTTCTGCTTCGAGTTTGGCGAGTTCCGCTTTTGCCTTCTCAATCTCAGTTAATGCTTCATCACGACCTTTTTTATATTCCGGATTATCCTCAGGGTAGGAAGATAAGGAGTCAGTAAGACCATGCAATCTATCCGTGTAATACTCTTTGCTTTCATTATTTTTGGTTATCTCATATTCAACACTTCTCAGTTCGCGTTCCTTTACCAACTTTTCATTAACCTTCTTTTTCATGGACACGCCTAGTTCAGCATCGAAGGTCACCTCGTACCCGATAGCTTCCCCAAATGCACGAACGGGAAGATACGTTGTGCCATCAATAACTATAGCTTCTTTTTCAAGCTTTTCACCATCCACTTGCACCGCAAACACCCCCTGTATCGCTTTACCAACTATTGTTTCGATACCCTCAGCATGTGCCGAAGCACCAAAAGCTAGTATAAAACCTACTATTCCACCTATTAAATACTTTTTCATTCTTAGTCACCTCAGGTTTTTCCCTGATTATACCATACATTATGTGACTATGGGGCCGTTTCTAATGCGGTAAGTCTTGCCTCAATGCTAGAGAGTCGGGATTCTAGTCCAGTTATTGAACTTTGTGATATCCCAGACACGGAAGCAGAACTAAAACTCCACGGACCCTCAGCAAATGTTGTAACCCCATTTCCCCCTAAGCGGAACCCTGTCGCACCTGCTGCTCCTCTAATCTTATATTGTGTTATGTCATCATAAAACTCTACTAACTTTGTCCCTCTGTGATATAAAAGCAAATCCACTATATCGTTAACAGTATTAGGATCAAATACTAAACCGCTTAGCTTATTATCAGCGGTATATCCTTTGAATGAGCCATTGGCGAGTTCAATGCGCTGATTGTTGGGTGCGGCTGTCCTTATCGTACCTCCTTCTATGATTCCCTCACCGGAATCCGATGATATTTTATCAAGTTCTATTGTAAAGCCGCCAATGGTTCCAGACTCAGCATCAATATGTCCTTTTATCATAGCTCTCTGCGCGACCATCTCACCGCTTTTGGTGACATACCATAGGTATAGAGATCCATCAGGACCCGCGAAAAAACGAATATCATCACCGCCAGTATCTGCGGTAGACATTCCAACATCTCCATCAGTAGAAGCTATCTGATCCGGTCCAACTCGCCAACCACCAACCTCAAACACGTTATCAGAATCTATATTTTTAGCTTGCAGGTATTTCACTTGCTTTTGTAGCTTTGCCACTACCTCACACAACTCTTCTAGTTTAACAATATCTTGCAACACCTTAATAGGTATCTCCGGCATGTTGCTACCTCCTCATCGGCAACTCTCTAAGCTGCCTTGTAATCTCATGGATCGTCACCGGACCTGTTGCGACGAGCTTAAGCCTAACTGCATTCGCAGCAGATATGCTGTTCGTCGGGATCAGGATCTCTCTATACTGGATATTCGTGTCAGCTGCCATTATCTTCGCTAATGTCCAGTTCTCCCCTGAAGCAGCACCAGAGACGTACACGCTTAGGCTGCTTCCTGATGGTATACTCGCCACTACCCACAGCTTGAACCATTGCTGCTTACGAGAGATGGATTTAGCCGTGAACGGCTTTGTGATGGCAGTAGCTGTAATAGCACTCCCATTGTCCGTTGTGCCGCCTACACGTAGCACACGGCCTGAGGCATCGCCTAAATATAGATACTCGCCCACTTTGATCATCTGGGTGACGGCGATATTGTCCCAGGTATACCAGGTTTGATGTCCGTGATCGTACTGGATGATTCGATTGTTCTGAGTTGCACCTGCGCCGTAAGGGATGCCAAAATACAAATACTTCTCATCCGAGCCAGATACACATTTCGACTTCTGGGCTTGATTCATTCCGTAGATGTAGTTTTGAATGGGAATGGAGAATTCTTTCTTTGATCTCAGTCCGCCGGCATAATGGTACAGCCCATCGGTCGATGTATAATGGAGCACGTCATCGTAGACAGCGACAGCTTTATTCCCGGTCACGCCGATGTCAGCAGCGATCTTTTCCAATGCGTAGCTTGTGGGGCCCTTACCGTAAAGCTCATAGGTGCTCGATGGCTTGAACGTAGTCACATTTCCGTTCCCAGCCTTTAAGCCGTTGATGGTCTCGCCATCAGGGGTTTCATGTACAACCTCTCCAGCATCATTCACTGTCGTCCAGTCAGAGGGTTTCCGGAGAGCTGAGAACTTGATAATGTTAGCTACTGCGCAATATAACCGGTTAGCCTGTGTTGTGACATAGTTCCCGCCTGCAGGAGCATTTGCCAAGTCTTGAACGATAGTCCCGTTGTATCGCTTGATTGGATCCGTGCCATTCGCCCCGATCAGGTTGATCTCGGTTAGGTTTCCTTGGAAATTACAAAAGGACCATTCAGCAGAGGTTGATAACCCCGTTGCCAAACTGGTCCATGTACCATCATTGTTAAGCCGTCGCCAGCTGCCGTCATTGAATATCGCATGCAGCTCCTGATCCTCCCAAGCCCCAAAACCAAGTACCCCAGTCCCAAATGTCCCTACAACCGTGTAACCTGGTCTAGTCGAGATAGCTGGATACTCATCAGGGCCAAAGTTGATCAGCTCCGTGAATAGGTTCTCAGGCAGGTTGAAGCCCTCGTCATCTGGCTTATATACACCGTCAAACTGACGGATCGCTATCGGATCGGATATTCCTCTAATTTGCCTCCAGTAGACCATGAGTTAACCTCCTCTCTATTGCGCATAATCGTCCGAATGTGAATTACGGATAAGCTGTATACGTAATCCACGGTCTTGCTGTAGTTGTTGTAAAGTTGAGAGTAAACCCGTCCTGATCCATTGATACAAATGATGCCTCAGCAACGATGGCGTTTGCGGCATCCCTTATCAATAATGGTTTATTCGCTGTCACAGAACTAACAGCAGTTGTTCCGTCAGTAGCAGCGTAAGTTGAGGATTGAGCCAGTTCTGTCATCTTCCCGGTGCCGTTTTGAATAAGTGATGCACTTGCAGCTGTAATGGATAATTCTACAACGCGAGGTTTAAATCCAATGCCTGTTACTGCAAAGTTACCTGTTGACGCAGGTGACTGCACTCTACCTACAACAGGAGCTGCAGAAGCATGTCCAGCGTTGTCAGTAGTTCTGCATCCAACTCCCCATTTAGAAGCAATTATATTCATAGGCGATAACACATTGCCAACCAAATTATTATCGAATACCTCAATATATTGCATAGCATCTCCGCTTCCGCCCGCAGAAAATCCATATTGTTGTGTTTTAGTGCCTTGATTATCGCCAATTCGACTATTTGAGATTTTGATATTTCGTGGCTGATTGGGACTTAATGCCGTTGTAATGACCTCAACACCCGCGGCTCCTGTGAAATACGTGTTCTCTTGACCGTTATTCATTATGATGCAATCATCAACGAGAACGTCCTGAACGTCTGTGAGTGATATCCCGCTATTTCCGCAATTTAAGATGTGAGTGTTTGTTATTATAGTTCCGGGAGCTCCACACTCGATTCCACTAGCGGATATGTTTGATCTAACAGCACCATATATATAACTTTCTTGAATCTTAATATTTTGTCCATGATCGCTAATAAAAATCGAGCTTTCACCGTTGTTTAAGAATATGCAGTTATTTTTTATGGAGCCTCCCTGTGGCATGAAGTAAGCGCCTGACCAATTGTTGTTTATGAATTTACAGTTGTCCACTGTTACCATTTTGTTAGGCGAACCATCACTTGCATGATCAACATATAGAGCTGGAGCAGATACCGCAGAAGGTTTTGGTCTACCTAGCCCCGTAAATAAGCAATCAATCAGATCAACTACAAAGCATCCACCAAACCCGATCCCCATATGAGAACTGTTTCGAAATGTCACATTCTCCACCTTGATATAAGATGCTTTTAGATACTCAACTAATTCCGCTGTTCTCAGCGTGTTGTTATTTCCGTCGAAAATCAAATCTTTAATGCCCATATTGGTATCATAATACGTGTCCACCGAGCCGCTTAACGTTGCATTTCTGAGCATCTGCTTTCCGGCTGGAAACGAAGCGGAGGATCGGATAATAGACCCTGCACCGGCACCCACTAATCGTACATTACTGTATTGGATGAGCTGGTCAGATATTTCATATGATATGTTTCCTGCAAATGGAAAGTATACATCCCCTCCCCCGGCTGCCGAACATGCATCGATAGCTGCTTGAATAGCCGCAGTGTTATCTCCTACCCCCGGTAATGCGCTGTAACCAGTTATTACGTTAAATACTCCTGTCACAGTTTCAGCCTTAAGCGCATCAATTGCTGACTGAGGCGATGCAGCAGCCGCAATCAAATCGCCCATTTGTCTCATTGCTATTTCCATTGCTGAAGCCATTCGCGATCACCTCACCAGATTGTAGTTTCTTTCACTCGCTTAAGCCCCATCTTCTTCAATCCCTTTCGAGCTTTCGTCTCGATCTCGTCATATTCCCTTTGGAAATTGTTCACCATGTCCACGTCCCGCTGGATGCTTGCGATCCACTTGGCCAGATCATACACCAGCATTCCATGGTAATCCTCTGGGAACGTAGGCACCGCAGTTAAATCCGTTGCAGATAATGTTACGTGACGTGGGCCGTAGTACAGATAGACGTCATTTTCTGGAACGTTTGGGCTTATAAACAGCTTTTCCAAGATCACCATACAAAATGGACCCGATACCGATTGGATCTCTGGAGTAAGCTTTTCGTACTCTATCTCATTTACGATAGCAACCCGGATCCGATCTTCTGCGCAATCAGCTGGTAAGTCGTAATACCCGAATGAAGTATCATTCATCGTAAACTTATATATTTTATCCGGGACGGGGAACTCCCGAAATAGTTGCCGTGACAATTGGTTAAGCTTTTTGACTAGCTGAACATCTGTTAAATTGTGGTCAATCAACAATAATACTTCGTCGAAAATCTCTTGTACATTCATGCCCTCACCCCTATTGGTAGTAAGCTATTTTCTTTGCTGACTTGAGCGTGTCTCTAGCAAAGTTCTCTGCTAGGTCTTCCCTCTTGCGCTCCTGATCACGTTCCCTATCCGCATCTGATGCCTCTACCTGCGCGGTCGCGCTAAACCCATTAGCTGTGTGGATCCGCTTCATATGGTCAACCAGCCCACTGTTCAGCTCGGGGAAGCCTATCTGGGGTATCTTCATTACGGCCATCTCAATCATGCCATCCATGATCAAGTGCTCGCCTGTCTTCGGGTTCCACATCACATAAAGATGTTCATCGTATGCCTTCAGCTGCTCTTCTACGTGGTACAGGTCATTCGTAAATACCCTCTGAAATCCGTGCCGGTAATGTGCATTCATTATCTTTCCACCTTTCATGATAAAAAGAGAGGAGCCCGAAGGCCCCTCTCACGTTGATTAGTATCCAGCAGGTTCGTTGATATCTCCAAGCTCTCCGAAGGCGTTACGGGCATGACAGACCATCGTGCCGTACTCGAATGCAGTTGCTTCATACGCTGCCTTGTTAGGCACACGGCTGAACATGTTACCATCTTCCTCCATGAACTGGAGCTTAGCCGTGTAGTACCAGCCTAAATCATCCCAGTTCCCTGCCCAGATGCGCTTAGATGGCATGTAACGATCTACAATCAGAGGCTTGTTATCAAACTCAACCGCCTCATAGCCACCTTCTAGCTTCATCGGATTGACGAAACGCTTCAGCGATGTCAGCAGCGCCTCATAGGATGCGCGTACACCGTGAGAGCAAGCCAACCATTCGACCTGTTTACCGGACACGATATCAATCCGGTCAATTAGGGAGCGGACCAGAAGATCGCTGATAGCTCGACCCGTACCGCCATTCGCCATTACTGTTGCAACCCACCACGCGTAAGTTCCAGGTGCAAGGGTTTGCAGCGTGCTCGTCTTGGAGATGATGCTGGCAAGCCCTGTAGGGTCGAGGCCCAACGTGCCCTTGTTGACGATAAAGTCATCAGCCTCCGTTGTTACCGCTGCACCACTGATGGTGATTGTCTTGTTATCATAGTCGATGGCGTTAACCGTACGATCTGCCACATCCACAGTTGTACCATCCCCATCGATGATATCGATCTTCTGGCCGACAAAGAACAGCCTAACATCGTCAACGGTCAAGGTGGTGACAGCCGCATTGACCGCAGTTGTAGCAAGCCTTCCGGTTCCATTACCCAACGAAGCACGACGCATATAGTTCTGCAGGTCTGTTGTCAGACCCTTCACTTCTGCGGTCATCGCTTTCAGGTACGCAGTCTCCTTCTTCTTGGAAGCCTGGATTGCAGCGTTAGTGACCTGCAGGCGACCATGAATATAGGCTACGTTACCTGTAGAGCCCTTATAAGCTTGGTTCCCTGCTGTTGGCAGATCCCCTGTCTCCGTACCGGCTCCTACACCGGAGTTACGTCCGAAGTGATGGGGGATGTAGAAGCTCTTACCATCGCCATCAATTTCTTCGGCCTTTTCTTTCAATTTTTTCACAAAGTAGTTAGACCCGTTGTTCACTTGCTCCTGAATCTCAGGAAGATAGTCGATCTTCAACGCGTCAGCAATTGTAGTTAAATCAGCACTCATGTGCTCTCAACTCCTTATTGGGCCTCACGTGATGCACGCATTCGCTCAGCTGCTCTTTGCTCAGCACCTTTAAAGCCGCCCCCAGTAGCAGGAGTGGTTTGTGCTGCGGCACCCGTGGAACCCTCTGTTTTTGTGCCTTGCTTGGATTTCAAGTATTCATTTATAGCGTCAGTCTTGGCCGTCTCCAGCTTAGCCTCAACGATATCCGCCTTCATCGCCTTGAATGCGATCTCCGGTTTTGCTATTTCTTCCTTGTGCATGTACTCCCAGAGTTCCTTATGATCAACGGCTTTACCGTCAATCGTCTTGCCTTCGCAGAAGGTTTTCAGGTTAGACTCGAAGTCCTGCCATTCCTGTAGTGACTTTTGGGTCGCTTCCATCTCATCAGCCTTGGCCGCTTTGACTTCGAGCTCATCAATTCGCTTAAGTACGGAAGCCGGTACTTTTTCCTTCTCGGCTCGCTCCTGAAGCTCCGCAAGCTCGATCTCCTCTTTCAGCGTCAAGATGTCGCTTATGCCTGATGTCTTTTGGAGATACTCGGCGGCCTTCTTATAGGCATCGTGGTCCTTGAATTTCTCAGCTTGATCGGCTTCCCATTTGGTCTGAGCATCAGCCAAACGTTTAGCGAAAGCCTTCTCGAAGTTGTTCTGCTTACCCGGCTCGGCGGCAGCCTGATCATCAGCGCCCGTTTGAGTGGCAGTCCCTTCAGTTTGTTGCGTTTGCTCCCCGGCGGCGGCAGCTCCTTCAACGCCCGTATTTGATTCACTAGCTCCTGCACCTTCGCCATCACCCTCTGCGAACAACTGCAGATTCAAAGGCAGTAAAAAACGATTTACTTTCATACCAAGTCCTCCTATGTGCGGCGGCCACATCTCATCAACGCCCGACGAATATGAAACTAGAATAGGCCCACCGTAGTCTCAACGGGGGCCTGTTACTATGGACATATCACATGACTGATTTGTTTGTTTGAATCATCTACGCTGACTGGTATACCTTCTGCGTCACGGGTGATAACTAATCCCTCGGTGATATATGCTTCGCTGTTTGGTTCGTCGATGGTCATTTCACCTTGGCATTTGGAACAGTTTACTTTTGACATGGTTGGCCTCCTTACGTCAAAGGTGATAGGTATCCGGCGCTTTGTAAAACCGTTGTTGGCGTTGCGCCATTAATTAAAACAACTCTGAAAAATGGCGTGGATAGTACGATATCAATTATTGAAGCGGTATTGGCGGCAGTACTTGAACCAGTTCCTCTTCGCCACGCAATCCCGTCCAAACTGTGCTCACCGTGAACCGTTATTGATTGGTCAGAGTATACCATCAAAACTATACGACGGTACGATAGAGCGTCACTAATCGTCGGACTCGTATACACCGCACTGGCACCTAATGGTGTTGTGGTGGAGAAGGCTAGTTTTCGTTGGATTTGTGAAATGGTTGTTGAGTCAATTAAGTTCCCTTGCGCGTCATAAGTTTTCAACTTTTAGTTTCTCCCCCTCATGGCTGCAATCTGTATAGCTGCATTAGTTTTGTTTTGCTCACTGTGCGCTTTAGCTTGTAACTCGATTTGTTTCATTTCTGCTTGATGCTGACGATTCTTGTCAGATTCTTGGGATCGATTATCCTGTTCGCTTTGCATCATGGCCTGCTCTTGTGCTTGTTGCTCCAACATCGGCGCTTGTAGGCGGTCTATATGCTTCTGATAGTGAATATCGACCATCTTGCGAAGCTCAGGCGGCATATCGCGGTAACGTCCGGTCTTTCTGAACGTGTTGTGAATGGATATATGAACCTCGTCATCATCGCTGTCCCATATATCCGGTATTCCTTCAGGAAGTGGAGGCATAAATTGTTCCCATTCTTCAGGAGGTACCATATTCTCCTGTAATATAGCAGCCGTATTGTCATACTGCATCATGTACTGCTGAATCATCTGCATCATTTGCGGATCCTGACCAATGTCCTCAAACTTCTTATTTTCCATCTTTGCGTTATTCTCATCCAGTTCATGTTGTTCAAACAGTTCCGTAGAGTCGCCCATCCCCATGAGCCTGAGAAGCTTCACAGAATCGGGCTGACCATCTTTTTTAACGATCGCACCGCTATTCCACATGAGCATGATACGCTCCTGCTGAGCTGCCTTCATTTCAGGCAAGCTACTACCTTGCACAACGTTGATATCTTCATTCCCGGTCAGGTCAGATCCGTTGAAGGAGATGATCTCGATCTCGTTGTCCTCACCAAGGATCCGTCCTTGACGCTCCTCGGTATAGTGAGCCTTGATCAAACGCAAGATGCGCTGCATAACCTTCTTCATGCCCTGCTCATAGTTCTGACTCGCTACCGTCAGCTTCTCGTTTTCCTGCTCAACCATGATCTCTAGTCCACCAAGGGTATCCAGTCCACTCGGCATGCGTCCCTGGCTGACTTCTCTAGCGCCAGACATGTCGTCCAGGTCAATCATGTCATTGGCTAGGTCGCGGTCATAGAAGCTCGGGATGTCAGGTGCTTGCACCCGTTCAGGCTTCATGTTGTTGGCCGGAGTATAGTTAATGATGCCGCTGATCTCATTGACCAGGTCCTCTTCATCCACGTTGGATCCAATTGGATTGAGCCACATTCCATTGCCCAGAAGCTTAGCGTGTGTAGCGATCATGGAACGCTTGACGTTGATCCCACGCTGCACCGGCAGCATGTCAGTTACAATCGCATCGTACATCAAGCTCCCAGGAATCGGAATGTAACCGAACAAGGTATAGGGTAGCTCACCTGAATTCTCACTATAATCCAGCTGCTGCCCACCTGCTACGGTGATTTTAGCCCCATTCGGGTACTTCTTGCACGGTTTATACCACAGCTCGTAAAGTAGAGCCATATTCTCCATGCGCGCTGTCTGATACGACCCAATGCCGTCTCCGCCGATCCTAGTCACGTCAAAGGCGTTCAGGTAATCGATATTCGCATCCGGAGCAACACGGACACCGTACCGCTCGAAGATCTCATCAACGTCAGTCGCTTTGCGCTCGATGATCCAGCGGATCTCTTCCTCGCATGTAGCGGCCCAGTCGGCGAATATCGTCAGAGGATCACAGACGCGAGCCTTGATGACCCCAGTAAATACCTGCTTTTCGCCTCCCTCAGCCCATGCTTCATAACCCCGATCACCTTCAACCGGGGTTATATCATCGCCTGCTTCAGCATCAAACCAAGTCTTCACCCAGCAGCGCTTCTTGATCAGCATATTGAGGAATATGTCACGGGTTTTCTGACTAAACTGCAACTCCTGCCACTGAAAGTGCATGAATCGGTCAGCTGCTTTGGCCGTGTCTATATCCTGCTGATCCTTGCTAGCCGGAATCACGTCAAACTTGATCTTATTCTTCGTATGCTTCGCCAGTAGCGTCGTGACCCGTGGTCTAATTTTGTTCAACGTGACGCGCTCAACGCCTGCCTCGGCAGGTAATACCTGAATACGACGATCTGATCGGTTCCACCCTATCCACTGATTGCCTACGTAGTAATTGACGTTGACCATGATCTGCCGGATATCCGTCCAGTTCTCAGCGGAACGAAACAGACTCTCCACCATATCCACGGTAAGCTGCTTAGGTTTTGTTTCCGCTACAACGGCATTCTGTTTCGTTTTCATGCTTCACCGCCTTCCTGGTCTACAGTTCGGTTAGTTTCGAGCAATGCCGGCATTCGCCCACATAACAGCTTGCTCAAGGTTCGTCATTGCAAGTGACTTCTCACGCGAAGTCGGTACTTTCTCTTCCATCAGCAAAGCTAGCTCCTTGGCTTTCTCGCGGATCTCTGTGTAAATCTCAGGTTGACCCGGCTTTGGTGTGTGGTATTTGAAGTTGTTCTCTATTGCTGGATTCATTTGGACACCGTCCAATCTTCCGCAACCATATCGGATTGAGAAGCTAGCCACCCCATTAGGATTGTATCTTGGGCAGTCTTCATAATCATGGTTGGCACAACCTCTACCGGCTTACCTAACGACTCAGCAAACTTACGTGCATGTTGGTTCCAAAAGTCCTTCGGGTCTGTCATACGTCCACCATTTGGGCCGTCACCCACCCCAGATAAGGCGATCCACATCCCTTTGCCATTCCAACCTTCCCTTGCTACCTTCTTGCCGCTCTTCATAGCTTCGATTGCTTCACCAAATGTCATGTTAATTCTGTCCTCCTAGTTTTCATTTCCCCGATTAAGCGGGCCATTATTTCTATGATCTGACTCTCCAGCCTAGTAGACGAGTTGAACGCACGACCTGCTTGCAGGGATACGCTGTTTGATGGCGATAGACTTTCATTCCTGCAATCGTTCACAGCATCTTCACCGAACATCCAGGCATGCAAAGTACCTACTCTGGACTCTAAAGACTCGGGCCTGTCCGCTGTAATGGATAGAGTCTCAAGTACTGGGCGTTCACCTTGAAGCTCAACACGAGTGTACCCCTCATGAGAACATCCCAATTGGCCTGTTGAGGGCCCTGAAATTCCCTTTAGATTGATCATTCCGTAACACTCTCCTTTGTTGTTGTCAGGCATAACTCTCGTAGCTTCTTTTCACCCATCTGCGGGTGGTACTTGATACCATTGTCCTCCAGCCAAGCTCTTAGCGCTACCGCGTCCAAGGCTTCAAAGTCCGGTGGCTTGCCGCTGATCGGTGTGATCGTGATCTCATAGCCCTCCACGGCTATCTCCACAATCGTCACAGGTAGGAAGTGGAACGTAGCATCCACCTCGGCTCGTCGATTGTAAGCGTCCTTGTCATCTGTAGCTACACCGACTCTCTCATCGTTACCACATGTGTACTTGAATAGTTTCATATTCCATCATCCTCTCACAGTTGCTCCAGCTTTGGCGGCTCTTTCTCACCGTTCTGGGCCTTGATTATCCTGATCTCCTGCGTCTTCAGCTCAGCAAAGCTACCCGCCTGAATACGGTCAAGGAGCTGCTGCCGTTCACCTACCCAACTGATCTCTTTTTCAGCGGCTTTGCTGATAACTAAAGTCAGCACTCGTTCATGCTCGCTTCTCATTAGGCATATTAGCGTTAACAGTACCGTGATAATAATTAAGGATAGCGCCATTACTGCATATAATTCATCATTCATAACGCGCTCATCCCTTTCTTTTTCTTCTTGCCCATATTTGCTATGTTCCGGGCTACCCGTGCCTCCATCGAGGTATCAGGGTTCTTCTTCTCAGGCTTCGTCGGTAGCGTACGCATACCACAGAAGTACCTTATGGCATCCGGAGCATGTGTCAGTTCATGGGGCTCAGTTGCTACGTCATTCGGGTCCTTCTCATCTTTCAGTACTGCTGGCAGCGTCCGGATCACGTTTACACAGTTGGAGAAAAACTTGATCCGTGCTGTGGTGATCGTCTCACCTGTTTGTTCATCCACAGTTTCGAAGGGTGCAAGCCACTCCTTGAGGTTAAGCCATCCCTGAACACGTTCATTGCCTGCCTTAATCAGCGTGATGCCGTTATCCTGGAATATCTCAGCTGCGCTCTTGCCTGTATCCTGCCTGCGATTCCATAGGTCAGGTGGCGCGTAGGTTAGCTTAATGTCCTCGATCGTGAGCTCGGTTAGCCTTTTAGCCGCTGCACTGATAATCAGATCCGACTCATAGACCTCTTTGTACACGTAAGCGAAACCCTGCATATCCACTGCGATCCAATACCCGGCTAGCTTATCAAGTCCGTAATCCAACACTCTGAAGCGTTGCCAGTTAGGAGGGATGACGAAAGGCTTTATGACGTGCACCGTCTCACTGAACTCTTCGAAGTACGTTCCACCTGGTAGACCATACTCGCCCATGCCAACGACTTTATAACGTGCTGGATTTGTTCGTTTAAGCTCTTCGATCAGCTTACGATCCGCGTCGTCCAGCCACTCATTGCATTTGTATGTGGTTGTGAAGGTATCGGCATCAGGATCAACATTGTCGAAGAACCTGCGCTTAGTCCAATGCGAATCAATCCAAGGGTTGTAGCTTAGCGTTACCTGTTTCCAGAGACCGTCGGGCATTTCGCCCCGAATGGATTCGTCGAAGGTTTGGAACTCTTCTTCCTTCTCGATCTCGTAGGCTTCTTCTAGCCACGCCCAGCATAGTACGCCGACGTCTACTGTGATCGAAGTTATTTTTAGCGGATCATCAAATCCGCGAAATAAGATCTTCTGACCTGTCGGAATGTATTTCGCTTCTAGTGGGCTTTCGGTAAACTTCCACAAGTGATAGACGTTCAGCCGTCTAGCTGCCCATTTAAGAACCGCAAAGGTTGAGTCCTTGTTGGTGTTGAACGTATTACGAACAACGACAGTATTGGCGAGCGAGTGCTTCATCATGTTGTAGATGTACCACAGCGCGACCGTTCTCGACTTCTTCGATGCCCTACCGCCTTTAAGTACTCTGTATCGCTTCCTAGAACGCCAAAAAGAGCCGTAACCCTTACCCACGACTTCTACAAGATTGATCTCGGCCATGCATTTCACCTGCTAATTGGATGTATGCGTGAACGCGAGTAAACAAGAGTAAAACGGAGATTGTAGTTTATAGTGTTTACCCAGTTATCCACAGCCCCGATTACATCAAATAGAGCCTGATCAGCAAGGCTAATCGGCGTTCACGGTCAAATATGGCGATTTTCGGTGTGTCAAGGTTTTATACTTGACCACAAAATAAGGTGTTTGTGAACAAGTCTAATCGGACAGGTTACCCTCGCCCTTGAACACGACCATCTCACCTGTGAGTTCTAACTTATCTTTGAACATGCCAAGATGCCTTGCCACGTTCTCCAGTGCCTTGTCCTGATCGTGCATCTTAATCTCAAGTCCTGTCGTGCTCTGCTTAACACCGGCATATAGCAGCTTGCCTTGGGGGCTTAGATCCCTGGTATCAGAGGCGTAGACATCTCCATGCCCCTCTCCGCGGCAGTTAGGGCATTTTGGATGCGGCCGTATCGTTGAGTCGAACCCGTACCCGCCATAGTCGGATGGAAGAGCAGGAGGCTCTCCCTTCTTGGCCATCTCTTTTTCACTCTTTACAGCTCGTTCGAATTCAGCCCTATCGACCCACTGGAACTTGTGATCATGCCCGAAGCAATAGCGGCAGCACACTCGCCGGTGGACGATCAACTCATTGGGATCAGCTGTCGCGATTAACCACCACCGCTGCAGCACCATATCCTGTGTGATCTCTGTACGCTTCTCACGGGCTTGCATGCGCTGCTGGATGTACTCTTGCACCTTATCATTTCCTAGCAGACGCGACGCATTCACACCAGCTGCATCACCTTTAGCTTTATACCCTGCTCGGTGATAAGCTGCTGTGGCGTTAAGATCAATCAGATATTCCTCAACAAAGCGCTGTTGCTTGGCTGTAAGACTCACGGCATATCACCCACCTCCGGATTATGTTTGTTTTGCTTCATAGCGTTTTGGAAATATTAACTTTATCACGGTGCTGCTTTGCCCATCGAATCGCAGCCGGCAAATCCATACTCGTTCTGCCGTAGCAGGTAACCAAAAATATTTGATCGCCGTTTTGCTCGTAAATCCACCAAACGCCATCCAAGCAAATATATTGCTTTTGGCGCGTGAACCGGCGCTCATCATACGCAGATTGGCACAATTGGATCAACTCGATCCAATCAGTCGGACCGACACGGCGGCAGTATTGCTTAAACGCATGTTTCGTAATGCAAAGTTTCATAGCCCCTTTCACCCCGCAGTTTTTGACAACACAAAAAGACCCACCTTAAAGGTGAGTCTTGGGTATAATGGCCCGCCTTGGTACGCTTGCATCAGAGGCGTGGCGGGAACTGTTCGGCTAAAAAAAGCAGACGTTAAGAAGGTTTTTTGTACGACATACGTACGACATACGTACGACAAACTAGTTGCTAAACCCTTGCTGTATCTTGCTTTTTGCTCGATTCACATATTCTTGAATCGATCGTTTAGACAATTCCAATCTAGCAGAGATTTCCTGATACGTCAACCCATGTGCCATATGAAGTAGAAAACAGGTTCTTTCTCGGGTTGATAGTTCCAAGAGAATCAAGGCTAACTTATTGCGATCATGCGTTGTCAACGACATCGGCTGTAGCTCAGTATACAGCTCTCTTTGCCTATAAACATCTGTTATGTCTGCTCCTCTGCGGTTCCCTGGTCGTTTCCCTTTTCTCATCCACTCCAAAGCGTAACGCATATCAGACAGCATTCCGGATATGATAACATCCTCTTCAGCATCTAGCGGTATTCTAAGATCTAAAGTACCTCGATACTTTTCCAGATCCTTTGCTCCCTTTGCGTACTCCATTATGAGTTTCTGGATTCCGTTCATATCACCTCTCACCCCTTTAGTTGTTCGATCAGTTTGTTAAGATACCACTGCGCCTTCTGTAGGTCCTCAATTCCGTTTTTGTGCCGATAGCGCATGGTATATTTCCAAATCTGGCCTAACAGATAGCCCTCAAACTGCTCCGGTGTCATTTTAGCCCGCATAATGTCAATGACTTCCAGTCCGCCATTCGTATAGTGAGGCGGATGGTTCACCATGTCGGCTTTAATCACATTGCTCATTGTTCAGCCCCTTTCCGGTACGTCCGCATATACCCTTTCTTGCTGACGATCACGATGATTTCAGGCGTATCACGTTCCACATACCAATGCTCCGGGATCAAGCCCTTTAAAGCGATGAAATCCTTTTGCTTTCGAGTAGGTCGTTTCCCTTGTTTCATGTAGATCTGCCTCCCTGTTTCACTTTTTGGATTCTGGCTTTAACGGCATCCATCAGCGCATCTTGCCCGGCAGCCTTTGCTTCTAGCGCGGCGATTACTTGCTCGTCTATCGTGCCTTCAGTCACTAGATGATGGATGATTACGCTACGCTGTTGCCCCTGCCGAAACAGTCTCGCGTTCGCTTGCTGGTATTCCTCCAAACTCCATGTAAGACCGTACCAAACAATAATGCTGCCACCGTCCTGCAAGTTCAGTCCATGTCCGGCAGACTTCGGATGCACAGCTAAAAGCGGTATTTTTCCTGCATTCCATTCGGCTATGCCTTCGTTGCCCTTGCCAAGCTCCCGGATCTGTGGGAATCTCTTTTTCAATCGTTCAAGATCATGCTTGTAACTGTAAAGCACAAGCACCGAATGCCCATTGGCCGCTTCAATGATATCTTCCAGCGTGTCCAGCTTTGCATCATGGATCGACTTCACCGCACGATTTTCATCGTATACCGCCCCGTTTGCCATTTGCAGTAGCTTGTTGGACAATACCGCCGCCGTGCTTGCGACCACATCACCATCCACGAAGGGGAGAAGCAGATCCCGCTCCAATTGCTTATATGACTCTCTAGATTCATCAGACATCTTCACCGGCACAATGCGATCAATTCGTTCTGGCATATCCAGCCAATCTCGGGCATTTAAACTAAAAGCGATATCCCCAATGGCTTTATAGATTCTTGCCTCAGATTCTTTTTTCTGCTTCCAGTCGTAAACGATATGTCCATCACGTTGTCCCGGTGTAAAGTATCGATCGCGATACCCTGTAATCGTTTTGCCTAATCTCTCACCCTGATCGATCAAATAGACGGGAGCCCATAAATCCATTAAGCTATTTGGTGCAGGTGTGCCGGTTAATCCAATAACACGTTTCATCATCGGTCTCACTCTCCGTAAAGCTCTGAATCGTTTCGACTTGGAAGACTTGAAGCTGGATAGTTCATCAATCACGACCGTATCAAATGGCCATTTGCTCCCGAATTCAGTAACCAGCCATTCCACATTATCGCGATTGATCACGTATAGATCGGCATCGGCTTCCAAGGCATTCTTACGTTGTTTCACGGTTCCTAAGACCTTGCTAATCCTTAAATGTTGCAGGTGATCCCATTTTTCAATCTCTCTCGGCCACGTGTCCTCGGCTACTCTTAATGGTGCGATGATCAGAATCTTATCGGTATCAAAGCAGTCATATTTCAGAATATCCAATGCGGTTAAAGTGCTTACAGTTTTTCCCAACCCCATCTCCAAAAATAATGCGATATAAGGTGTCTCCAAGATCCGCTCAGTTGCATGTTCTTGGTATTTGTGCGGAATAAATTTCATACGCTATCACACCTCACTCTCCTGGCTTTCTTTTGTTTAAGGCTTGCTCTCTCCAAGTCGCCCAACGACAATTTTCCGGCTCATAATTCCCATCTACATCGATTCGATCGATACTATGATCCCTGCTCGGTCTTTTACCCATGTCAGCTAGAAAATTCCTAAAGTCTGCCCTCCACTCTTCACACACTTTGATGCCTCTGCCACCATAATTCGCATACCCAGTAGCAGATGGTTTGTGGCAACGTTGAATCATTCCGCGCCAAGTCGAATATTCCAGCGAACTTGTAAAATGCGTAGTGTGATTATGCTTTACTCTGCTCTCATCCTGAAAGCATCCGCATGAGGATGTATGCATTCGGCGTAAATTATTACTAATTGCGATAACTTCGTTTCCACATTCACATCGACAAAGCCAAGTTGCCATTCGCCCCTTAAGAGTCGATCCTGCTCTTTGAATTACCGTAAGTCGGCCAAACTTTTGACCCGATAAATCCACTAATCGATTGCTCATTCCTCGAACACCTCCGCTATGAATCTATCAATGTCCTGATAGCAGTCAATCTTCCAAACATCATGGCCCATATCTCGTAATACTCGAGCCCATTTTATTTGCAATGGTTGCAATGGTTTCCCTGGCGCTTTCATTTCGACATAGATCGTTCGCCCATCTGGGAGAATGACGAGGCGGTCTGGCACACCACGATTACCCGGCGATACCCATTTCGGCGCTTTGCCCCCTCGTTTTTCGATCTCAATTCTGAATCGTTTTTCGACTGCGGTCTCTCGCATTTCAAACCTCCCATAAAATGGATATCACTATATCACTAAAAACCCCTATACGTGCGAATTACGCGTTTACATACGTGTGCGCGTCTCACATGCGCCTATTTTATATGTAAAACTATATTTATCTTATATAGGGTATTTTTACTGTGATTACTGATACAAAGTGTTTTCAATCGTTGATACATAAGGCTTTAAGGCGTATCAGTAAATGGATTTTTTAATGTGATTTACTGTGATTTACTGATACGTTTCCATATTTTTACTGTGATTACTGATACGCTTTTTAAGCTTTAGTGTGATCCATATTTTCCCTCATAAATAGGGTTTGAAGTCCATAGATTGGTAACCTCAATCTACCTTTTCGACGCTCCACCCACCCCGGCAAGTTTCTCAAAATATCGTATATTGGACGTGCCTCCCAAGCAGTGAACTTATTTGGATCCTGCCCTAAACCCTCTGCCCATATCTCTGCGGCGCATACCCTTGTCCGCTTGATGTTACCCGTAGGCGCTTCAGCTAAATAGTCTCTCCGATTCCACAGCTCCATCTCATCCCAGTTATCTGGCAGTGGCGTTTCTAGGTATTTCAAAATCAATCCTTCGCGTGGATCCTCTTCCATATGCAAGCCTTGCATGTACTCTGCTACTGCGGCGGCTTCCCGATCCAGTGATACGGGCTCCCCCGCCTTGTATAGGCACAGTGCCTCCGCCCATATTTGCCCCACAATCTCATCAGTCAAGTGCTCCCAGTGGCTCAGTTCCCTGCGACTTGGATCAATCGTTATCGGCCAAAAGCGCCGATTACCGGTCGCATCCCGCAAGAATGCATGGGTATTGGTTGTACCGAAGAATATGCACTTACGCGGGAACTCCGATACCTGACGATCATAGGCGACACGGTATCTGTCCTCCGTCTTTGATAGAAAAGCTTTAATCTCTTCCACCTCGGTTTTCTTCATGGCCGACAGCTCGCCAATCTCGAAGATCCAAGCGCTTTGGAGATGCTCCCCAGCTTCCTTATTCTCAAAGGTGCGTAAAGAGTCTGAGAACCATTTACGCCCCAACTTGGCTAGCAAACTACTCTTCCCAGCCCCCTGCGGACCTACCAGCACCGGCATCTCGTCAAACTTACAACCGGGTTGATAGAGTCGCTTACAGGCGGCTACGAGCGATTTCCGTGTCACAGATCGAACGTAATGGCTATCCTCTGCCCCAAGGTAGGTGACAAAGAGCCGGTCAACTCTTTCAACACCATCCCAATACAGACTCTCCAAGTACTCTTTGATCGGATGGAACGTATTTGCATGCACCACTTCCATAAAAGCGTTTTGAATCGTGGCTGCCGATTTGAATTCATATTTCTTGCCAAAGTAATGCTGTAATCGTTTGTCATCCGCACCCAACCATGGCTCATATTCCTGATGTGGCCGTTTGCGATCCCGCCACGGCAGCGGCTTTCGGATAACTTCACTATTACCAAAATCGTCATAGGCCAGGGCATTTTTGAAATCCCCGTTTTTAAGGATCAATTCCGCATTGGCTGCCGTAGGAAAGGGCATCCCCGTCTTGGAATGGACTTTCAGCTTGTCCTCCCACTCGCTATCGTCCGCCTCGTCTGGATCCTTGACCTCATCAAAATCATCCATCACCTGAGCCAGCCGTTCACGTTTGACCAGTGAATCATTGGATGCGAATTCTTCCATGGCTTTCTGTGATGGCAATCGATCGATGCGTGTGGTTGATTTTGCATCGTCATCCAGATCGCCAAACAAATGAAGCCGCACCAGATCGAAAGCATTGACTTCTCTACCGCTGATCGGATCCGACTCATGATGACTGTATGCAAAGGTGTCTTCATCGTAAACCACTAAACCCCCGTATGAGGTGGAGCCCACATGCGTATAGCGGTATCCATCCTCCACGGTCTCGTATTTATCGCTTAAAAACTTATCTATCGCTTCACTAATCGTATACATCCGGCAGAACACTCCAACCACACCCTGCTTCTGTCTCGGGTCTTCCATGCGGCTCTTGGTCTCCCGCTGCCGAACATCGCTATCATGCCTCGGCCACTGCATGGCATCGCGCCAATCATCGTATTGACCCAATACAGCATCCACATCAATCGGATCCCCATCGGCAATCTCCATCACTGGTTCTGCATCCTTACTGCAGCTAGGCAGATACATAAGGCGATGGATGTCAAAGGTAGTCTTGTCAAAGTAGCTCAAACCGATTTGATCAGCAATCCGGCGACTGACGGCGGCATATTCATCGGGCAGCATCGCCCGTGAAGCGGGGATGACTAAACGGTATTTAGGCTTATCCGGTCGATGGCTATGCGTGGAGTACAGCACATAGGCTATACCCCCCAGTACCAGATCCACCATCATGAGGAAATGCTCGTCAGCGTGATCCGCGTCAAGCGTAATCAGCCAGCGGCTTTCCACGTTTTCCTTTTTGCGTCTGCCTCCGCGAACGAGACCCCCAACGAATGCCGGGCCATCTTTGATCTTGCCTTTCCGGACGTTAGTCATCTTGTCATACTGCGCCATCGTTTCATTCGTCCGTCTAATCTTCTGCAGCCGTTCCACTAACTCCGACCATTCTAAGTATTCTGGCTTCCAGTTGGTGTCGCTGCGATTTTTTCCAAACGATATGTCCAGCTGATCCATCGTACGTCACCCCCTTCATGCCAACATCTCGTCCAGGGTCTCCTGTACAGCCATGTTCAGATTATTGACGGCTATTTTGTAGTAGCTCTCTTTTAATTCCACACCGACAAATCGTCTGCCCATCTTAATTGCTTGGTAGCCTTCCGAGCCGATACCGGCGAATGGCGAGAACACGATATCCCCCGGATTGCTCCAGAGTTCCACGCCGCGAGCGATGACATCAAGCTGGAGAGGGCAGATGTGCCGCTCATCCTTATCATCACGTGCGGATCGGTATTGGAGCGTGTTCGATGGATTAATGTCCATCCACACTGGTGAAGCGTATTTTTGCCAAACGAACACGGAACGCCACATTTCAAATGGCCAAGGTTCTTTACCTGCGGCTTTGAGCTTTTCTGAATGACGATCATAAGCATCTCGACTTACGTCCATGCCTTCACCGACAAATTCATCGAACATTCCATCCACGGGCTCAGGATTCACTCCCGGCTTCCTCATGGTTACGAGATAATCCGGGATGCCTTGGCGACTCATGCAGCTGTCTTTAACGATCTGCTTATGCAATAATCCCAATGCTTTCGTACGTTGTTGAGCAATAACGGGATCTTTCCAAATGCATACCTCGCTGTGATAGATCCACCCTTCGGCTTCAAAAGCCCGGATGAGTTCTCCACGGAAATCTCGTATGCCGATGTAGCCATGATGCGTTTTACTTGTGGGTAGATTCATACAGTGAAAACTCACCAGGCGCCCAGGAATCGTGATCCGGAATAGTTCACGGATCAGGAAGCGGAAATGCTCAAAAAACTCATCATCCCCCCGGCAGTTGCCCATATCTCGATCAGAATTGCTGTACGTATATAATGAAGCGAAAGGTGGAGAGAAGATTGAATAATGAATGCTGTTGTCCGGCAGTCCGTTCGTTACTTCCACGCAATCGCCGTTATACATTGCAAAATCAGATTCTATAACTTGATCGATCGTATTAGCTTGCAATCGTCTCACTCCTTTACTAAATGTTCGAACTGTGCATTACAGCTTTGCTGATTCCTTGAGTCTTTTACGTGCGATATAACCAATATCAACACCGATATCATCTTGCTGAATACACGTCTTTTCGGCATAATACTCCAATGCTTCTTTGCAAATTTCATATTTAAGTTTGAATGAGTGGCGGTCTTGCATTAAATGTACATAAGCTGCATTCGTATACTGATGCCCCTCTGGGCCGTGTGATGTCAGCATGCGGAAGAGTTTATCGTGCTGCTCCATCAGAAACGTCAAATCACTAATGTGATTCACATAGCTCGTCTTTTCCTCAATCCGTTTTCTTATCATGCTTAGTCTGCATGAGTCGCAGATATATGTGTTGCTATCAACTTCCGTTTTGCATCTTGTGCATCTCATCTTTTCGTTCAACCTCCTCCGCAATATGGGTCTACTATTTAACTTGCAAATTGCTCGCTTTTTAGCCACTTCGGGATCACGATCGTAGTTTTTGCTTCATATTCCGTGGAATCCCGTTCAGCTGAGCGGATCGATTCGGAAGTAATCTCTTTGGTATAGACGATCATTTCACTGACCATCTTTCTAAAATCCGCCTCTTTGCGCTTGATATTCTCCGCCGTCGCACCCTCCCGGCTGGACGTGATCATTGTCACGTTGACCGGCCGCGTTTGACCGAACCTGTAACAGCGACGAATAGCTTGGAACACTTGTTCGAAGCTGTCCGACAGTCCAACGAATGCTATATTGGCGCATACTTGGAAGTTTAACCCAAATCCGCATATCTTGGGCTTACTGATCAGAACACGAATCTTGCCAGCCGCGAAGTCCAGCATCGCATTCTCCTTGTGTGCGGGAGTATCTGATCCTTTGACCTCTACCGCTCCTGGGATGGAAGCGGCCAGCATTTCAGACTCTACATTCAGATCACACCATACTAGGAAATAATCCTCGGAAGCGTTAACCAGTTCGGCACATGCGGCCACGCGATCTTCAACGGTCTCCCTCCGTGCTTTCTGCCGCTGGGATAATGTCTTGGCTTCATCGCCTTCAACCTCAATCACATGGTCCACAATCGTAAGTGGTGGCAGGTTATATCCATCATCGGGATAACCAAGATCCGATGGCTTTTCCAGCACAACGCCCCATGACGCTACCCATCGCCAAAATGTATCTTCCGCATGTCCTTTCAAGCGCCATTTCTGTGTCTCCCCGCCATCGTGGACAAAGAACATTGAGAGCATTTCGGTACGTCCCATGACACCTAAGAACTCTGCGTGATTCCCAATCTCCATGAAATCATTCGGAGCCGGTGTTGCCGTACACGCCAGCCGATAAGGCGTATAGCCAAATGAATCAATTAGATCGTTCCGGATCTTCCCGGTAAAGGATTTCAAGATCGAGCTTTCATCCAGTACCACCCCTGAGAACAGGATCGGCTCAAAGTGATGCAACATTTCGTAATTGGTGATATTGAGTCCAGGCCGGACATCGTCCTGGCTTCGACACATCGTAATTTCATATCCAAGCTCCGCGCCTTCTCGCACCGTCTGAGCGGCCACGGCCAGCGGCGCCAACATCAGAACATCGCCCCCGCTGAGCCGATGGACGTTCATCGCCCATTCAATCTGCATGCGCGTCTTGCCGAGTCCCGTCCCCGCAAAGATTGCCGCACGGCCCCGCCGGAGCGCCCAGCGGACGAGATCTCGCTGGAAGTCGAAAAGGCTGCTGTGCAGGTCGTCCCGGTTGACGGAGAAGCCGGACGCCTGCATTGTGGCACGTTTGGATTGGATGAAAGATTCGTATGAGGTCAACAGCTTTCAGATCCTCCTTTTTTCGGGCGTCCCCGTCTTTTTCTTTCAAATGTGGGTTCATTGAATTCATATTCGAGATCGTCATCCCATTGATAACGATATCCATCAGGTGCAAATAAACCCTTAACCTTGCCATTGCACCGATCTATAATCGTCTGATAGCTCATAAAATTCTGCCGCGCGGCTTCCCGGGCGCTGGTGTACACTTCCACTACTTCACCAGTAGCATCGATTTTCACCACCGGTTTACGCCTGCTCTTAGCCCCGGTCATACGACCCAACGTCACACGATCAATATAAGCTAAATTCGCTAAACAATTATCTTGCCGATTTTGGTTCTTGTGATAAAGCACCTGGCCGGGCTTTGGCCCAGGCATAAATGTCCGTTGCATCAATTTGTGCAGCCGCTCTTCCTTACGAGTTCCATCTGAACTGATCAATCTTACAACACATACCCCTTTTTTAATCGTCGGCTTCAGCAGAGAAGCTTTTGTCTTGAATACTCGTCGTACATTGGCGAACTGATCGATCTCGTAGAACGGGTACCCCGGGATTGGGTGATATTGACCTTCCTCTAATGGACGTTTACCCATATTCCGTCAATCCTTTTGATAAAAGTCACATTCAAATCCCGCCGCGCTAAGCGGCAGCCCAGGCGCCCAGTCGATCGGCCGGCTCATGATATCGCACATCTCCTCGGCCGACCCAAAGCCGATCGGAACGTCCGCGCAGATTTCGTCATGGACGTGCATAACTATCTTGTATCCTATTGCGTCTAGTCGCATCATGGCCACCGCTAGGCAATCCCTCGCAATCGCCTGAACCAAGTTCTCCACTAAGCGACCGCCGTATGTACGTTGAGCTCCCCAAGTCTTTTTCACTTGATCCATACCGTCATAGACAAGCCCATCCTTATTAAACTTGCTATCAGGTTTGACGCGGGGATTTACATAGGCTAGACTTCTACCAGAGGGCAGATCTGCGAATAAGAATCCTTTCTCCCATCGGTATTGGACACCCTTGGCCAGATTCACGGTTCGTCTTTCCTGTACAGCCTTCATAGCGGCGCGTTCAGCGGCATACCAAAGCTTCACGATATTTGGATTGGCGGATCTCCATTGCTTCACCAAACCGGGGTACTCCTCAGGATCAATCTCCCGTTTTTTGTCCATATTTGCTAATGCATTTTCTCCGCCCTGATACCCGCAAGCGAGAACTGCCACTTTTCCTTTAGCCCGAAACGCATAATTTTCATGGCCTTTAACGATTGTATCGATGTCGATCTTAAACATCTGTGATGCTGTTGCTTCATATATCTTGCCGTGCCCTTGGAATACGTCCAACACCCAATCCTCCCCAGCTAGCCATGCAATGACCCTTGCCTCAATCGCGTTGAAATCGGATACGATGAATCGGCAGCCCGGAGAAGGAATAAACGCGGTGCGGATTAACTGACTAAGTACGAATGATGGGCTCCCGAAAAGCATCTCCAACAATTCAAAGTTGCCATTTCGGAGTAACCGCCTCGCAAGCTCCAAATCAGGGAGCTTGTTTTGTGGAAGATTCTGTACCTGTATCAACCGTCCAGCCCAGCGCCATGTGCGGTTCGCGCCGCAAAATTGGAGTAAGCCTCTGGCTCTTTCATCCGCACACATGGAGCGATCCATAGCATGATACTTATCGACACTGGTCTTGGACATCTCACGTCTAAGCTTCAGTGCTCTTCGTGTGGCTTCATCTGGAGCGGATTCGATCAATACCGGCATATAGTCTTTACCTAATCCATCTGGTGTTTCGAGTCCTCGTTCTTCAAGCCATGCTTTAAGCTGTGTTAGGCTATTTGGATTGTCCAAACCCGTGAGCTGTTTAGCTTCGGCTTCTAATCTTGCGGCATACTGCGCATCGCAGTCGATAGCTTGCTTGTACAGCTGCTGATCGAGCATAACCCCGGTATCGTTGATCCGCTGATCCAGCGCCCACAGTTCCCATTCGTGATCGGGGACGGGGAAGCGCTCCAAGGTGTTTCGCATATCGCGTTCGGATTCCACGTCCTGCATGCAGTAAGATTTGTACTGTTCCCACTTCTCGGAATCGTGGTGCGGATAGTTACGAGTGCGACCGCCGTTTACTTTGGTAGGTTTGCATGGCATGGAAAAATATTTAATTAGGTTCTTTCCTGATGTATCTTTTTGCTCTTTAAGCCCCAGTACTTCCGCGACTTTGCCCAATGAACCGGGAAGCCCTAAAGCCAGGGCGTGGACTGCGGTACATCGCCATTGTTCTGCTGGCATTGGGATCCCGAAATGCTTAGCAATACAAGTTCGTTCAAAATTTGCGTTGTATGCCGTCTTGATCACGTTCGGATCACTCAGGTCATGAATGATGTAATCGGGTAGATCCTCAAAATCTAGTAAATCTATTATTTTAACTGGCTCATCATCGTAAGCATAGGCAAACAGTAAAATTTCAAAATCAGGCGATTCAACGTAACGGTATACACCACATTTAATCAGATCCACACTGCTGTAAGTCTCAATATCGATGGTCATTATAGCCACCAGTACGTCACCCCGTTTCTAATCGCAGAAACGTTACTTTGAGACATTCCGAATCTCTTGGCGATCGATGCCCCGCTGTCTCCATGATCGATAGCGGATCTTACTTTAAGAGCATCATCAGCCGTCAGCATCCGCCAAGGTTTACCTATTGCATAAACATCAAGAATGTTTTCAGTGCGAGTACCGTATACAAGGTTCTCGATATGATTATCAGACGGGATACCGTTTAAATGCCGCACTTCCATACCCTTCGGAACGGGACCAAGAAATGTGAGCAAAACAAGCTGATGGACTTGACTCCCATGGGCCCCGTGTCCGAGGACTACTGAGAGATGGCCACTTTTTGATCGTCCAGGTCTCAGAATTCTTCCTTTTATATGTCTCGTGAATGGGTTTCCCCACCTACCTATTTGTGTAATAGTCTGATCTACGCTTCTGATCCGACCAAACGTACTAGCTTGGTATCGCCCTTCGTATCCCGGTATGTCCTTCCAAACTTCTAACCTCATAGCCGCTTCCCGCCGTGCCGAATAGGTCGAGATTTGTTGTAAGCCATCTTGATCCGGATTGCGTCTTCCAAATCGATGCCGTAGTACCCACACGCATCGAATATTCTTATTACGACATCAGCCAGTTCAGTCGGAATGCCGCATGGCTTTTTGCCCTCATAATAGGTTTCCCTGAGACCATGCCCATTTCTATGATCCTCCAGTGCCTCTGAAAGCTCGGAATGCATGAGCGCAATCATATCGCCGAACGATTTCGGTTCTTCATACCAGCCTTTGTCGATTGCATTTTGATGTGCCTCACGGACGAGCAGGCTAATTGGCTTTTTTCTCTCTAACATCTCTTCTAATGAATCTTTCATAGGAATGCCTCCTGAAATTATGATAGAAAAGGGGACTCTATCGAATCCCCTATCAATTAATTAATCTAAATAACTGCTATCATCATCGTCATCGTCATCATCGAAGTCATCATCGAAGTCATCCTCCGCACGGGAGCGGCCTCCTAAGTAATCCCCGTCAGCCAGCTTCTGAATGTTATTCAGGCCAGCCGCGATGCCTTTGTTCCCCGCAGTGTTGAACGCATAGAAGTTAATGCTGGCTCTTGCAAAGCATCCGCTGTATACCTCTGTGCTATCGATGATCTCATCACGGTTGCGGTCGATGATGCCCGGCTTTTGCTTGGAGCTGCAGTTCAGGAAGTAATGACCTACGTATTCCGGCTGATCATCTCTCTCAGCGTCACCATCCCGCAGCGGAGTTTTAAGATCATCCGGCACTTTCCCAGCCTTATTTTTCAGCTTGTCACGTCCTGCATCGATAGCCGCCGCAATGGCCGCCTTGATTTTTTTGATTGTCTGCTTGTCGGACTTCGGGATAAGCAGACACACGCTGTACTTCGGCTCCTGCCCTTCCTCGATTGCCGTTGGCTTGAACAGATGTGCGTAAGACAAACGCACCTTTCCCGTGATTACTTTGGTATCCTTATTAGTCGTTGCCATGATTTGTTTTTCCTCCTTGGGTTTAATTGTATTTTCATCTATCTTCCGAACCTCAAAACGCCACTTATATGCGTCTTTCCCAATTCTCCTAAACAATGCTTTTCTAGCTTTGGTTTTGGAAGGTTCGCTAATCCCGAAACAAAATTTCTTAGACCAAGTGCTGTATATCCCATACACTGATTATTCCTCCGCAAAATCTGCCGCTGCGGATGCCGCGCTATTAAGTTCTGGACGGCTATCATTCTCTGAAACTAGCACCGGTTTCCCCGCTGGTTTGATAACCAAGCCATCTAGCAGATCGGCAAATAACTTTTTACCAATCGTTTTCTCCATGTCAGTAATTCCCAAGATGTCACGGGGCTTATATATCTTATCTTCCTCATAGCCCTCAATAATCAGCGTCTCGGCTACGGCTTGTTTATCCGTGTAAGTCCGATTGCTCCTGCCCTCGACCAGTTTCCAGCCAGGGATCTTCACGCCATGCTTCTCTGCTTGCTCAAAAGCGTAGGATTGTATATCGGACGCCCATTTCTGCAAAGCCTCAGCACGATAGAGTATTTCACCAATCTCTTCAACCGACAGCAAAGGGGGCTCTTGGAACTCGTATTTTGCCATTTCAAGGTTCACCTCCGCTCTAGCCCTACAGGTTGCATTAACTTTGCACCAGCGGCAATGATCTCCAGGAACAAACTCCCCTTCGCCTGCTTCCGCTAGTTTTGCTTTAGGTCTAACAACTTCATCTGCCCATTTGAGTAGATCTTCTACGGACATTTCATCTGTGGAGACACTATCAAGTCTCGGCTGGATGATCGTCATGCGAACGGTCTGAATGTCATAGAGGAATCCGTATTCGCTGATAGCTCCAAGAGCATAAAGCCTCATCTGTGCATTGCCTTCAGCGCTCACCGCTACGCCCTTTCCATACTTCAGGTCTATAATCTCCATCACGCTATCGGCGATGATGATCACGTCACCTGTGCCAAATCCATCGGGCACCCATTCAGAAAAGTCTAAACGGGATTCGAATTGGATAATGGCATCCGATGACCGAGACTTCGCTTCCGAAAATCGTTCAGAGACAATCGTCTTGTATTCATCGGTGTGCTCGTCCATCTCGGCAGAGTAGTATTTGTTGGCTTTGATCTTCTTCATAGCTTTAGCCAGAGCATTGCGTTGCTTCGAATTGTTGACCTCTAAATACTGGCGTAGCTTGATCTCGGACAGTTCATGCGCCACTGTGCCCTCTTCAGCGAATTCAGATGGGGTATCCTTGATATCTTCTTGGATACGTGCGCTTGGTGTACAATTTAACCACTGACTCGCCTTGGATGCCCCGAGAAGAGCATGCGCCCTTCCCGTGTGAGTTGGAGTACTCATAGCTTTTCAAGCCTTTTCATGAAATCTGCTCGCTGATCCTCGGGTATAGCACTGATCGACTTGGACTCGAACTCGTCCAACAAAGCTTTTACATCGGGCTGTTTACCGGCTTTCGCCACATCAGCCGCTTTTTTACGGAGATCTTCAACCGTCACCGGTTCTGCTTCATCATCATCGCTATCGCCATCATCCTCTTCGCCTGAATCCTTCTCTTCCGGCTTTTCATCTTCCGCTTTCTCGGCTGGTTTCGGCTTTGGCTTGGATTTGCCAGCAGGCTTCGAGGGCTTTTCTTTCTCAGTCTCCGGGGTATCTACAGGTACGCCAAGCACCCCATTAAGACCGCAAATGGCTTGTACTAATTCCTCCGGCGTTTCAGCTTGAATATTCAATGTAATGTTCATCTAATACAGTCTCCTTTTCGAATTATTTATTGAGCTTTCGGCAAACTATTCAGAAATTCTTGAATCCATTCGGCTGTGATCTTGGCCACTGGGTTATTTCTAGGTGTATCGCCTTCACGGATCGCAAGAAACCACTTCTCTATAGGACTATAAGAATCAGGTACAATGCCTTCGATTTCATTGACATCGCAATTTTTCAGTTTTGCAATCGTACCCACCAAACATGCGCATTCACCTTCGTAAACCGAACCGTCTACATTGCCATCGTGGAGTGTCTGCAAAAGCGCTGGTACTTCGTTAGGGACAACTGAAATAACGCGATAAAGATCATTTTTAATATCTTCCAAGTAGGCTCCTCGCAAGTAGGCTCCTTCCAAGTTGGCTCCTCGCAAGTCGGCTCCTCGCAAGTAGGCTCCTTCCAAGTCGGCTCCTCGCAAGTAGGCTCCTTCCAAGTTGGCTCCTTCCAAGTAGGCTCCTCGCAAGTAGGCTCCTCGCAAGTAGGCTCCTCGCAAGTCGGCTCCTTCCAAGTTGGCTCCTTCCAAGTAGGCTCCTCGCAAGTAGGCTCGCTGCCCACCTTCCTCACTATCAAGCCATTTTTTATGAAGCTCCAATACAATTTTCAACTCTGCTTGATTCATGGATAAATGCCCTCCTCGATTTTTCCGCTAGATCGTGATATACTAGCGGTGCTAATGTCTTACAGGCCGCTCGGCAAAGCGGTCTTTTTCATTTCTCCCGGCAATGCCAGCAAACAGGTTGTCCCGCATCGGTCTTTATGTACCCGCCATCGATCGGCGATCCACATTGGACACATGGACCGATTACCGCAGCTGGGATAACGTGACCACTATTAACAAGAGCTTGAAGATTGCTCATCGTCTCAACGTTCATTTCGTTCTCACCTCCTCACTTTAATACCGACATGATCTTCCAAACTGATCGGCGTACCGCTTTTCATAAACATCGTGTGACCGATCTCCTTTTCTAACTCAACGTATTCGCGGTACAACTCCGGATTCTGCTCAGCTCCATGCCGTAGATCATTGATCGATCCCATGATGCAAAATACACAGGAAAGCCGTTCGTTCTTCTCGTATGCCCAAAATGGCTTTTGTCCGGCATCAGCAATGGTCCGTAACACTTCATCAGTCTTGTAGTGAAACACAGGTAACCAATCGTACACGGAGCGGATACCACAGCTTTGCATCTTATTGAAGGAAAACGGCTGCTTCTTTGCTCTTGCTGTTGACTCCTCTGCCCGTAAGCCCATGCAGTTGACGGCAATCATTACACTTCTGCGCCGTATGTCATGGCGTATGAATTTGAAGATCGGACCGCGTTTCAAGTCGCTTGTACATTGCCGGTGCTTGGCACTCGGCCACATTCCGCGTTTCTTGACCATCCCCAGTAATGTCTTGCCAGCCTCCACCACGTTAACGTAGTGATCAACAGTCGATTTAATATGCTTGACTACACCAGGCCATTCGACTCGACCCAAGCTGGCATGTACGACAACGATCTGGTTATAGGGGATGATCTTGCGCAGCTCGGCATACATAGCTTGCGAATCCTTGCCACCGGAATGGGAGACGTAGAAGATCGCACCTTCACGGATTAAGTTTTTAATTTCCAGTGGTATATACGGATCAGTCATAGCTTCATCCAGCCATTTGCCTGCGTGTCGCGTTCCATCTCCGCGATCTCTTTTTCTAGCCATGCACGACCTGTCATCGTTATCTCTGAACTGAGAGAATAGGTAAATAACTTTAGGTAATGCGCATATGCCGCCTTATGATCCGCTGTCATGCCAACCATGCCTCCCATGTTCCGATTTGAAATCTGCGCACAAATTGATCAAACGTAATGTCATATCTCTCTAAGATGTGATGGTACGTGAAGTAATTGCCCAACTTGTCGATTAACTCATCTGACATTTTCAATCACTTCCTTTCAATCCCTCTGTTCTTGAAGCCAAGTCTCCAAAAATGCCCGTGTCTCCCGCGCCGGGAAGTACCACTTGGATCCGACTTTTCGTTTCGGGAACCGAGAGTCAAAGAAGAATTGTTCCTGTATGAAATTCCAGCTCATACAGGTACGTCTCTGCAATTCCTTTGCATCCCAGAATACGTATTCGGCATCAACTACCTTGATCAACTCGGATATTTTTTGCTTGCAAATCTCACGAACCTGCGATTCATCGACCTGAATGCTCACCATCGAGGAGTTCACCGCGTTTTCACCTCCTTTCTGATTTTTCCTCCTTCTGGTACTATGGTAGTTGTCGAGACTTACCAATTTGTATAGAAGGGGGTGATACAATGTCTGGTGAAACAGGTGCAGAACTTCACAACCAACCTGAAGCTTTTGACTATCTAACTCAGGGTGAACAAAAGCGGTTAACGGATTGGATTAAAGAGAATCTTGAACCTATTAAATCGTTTAATGAGAAGCACACGTCCTACGGCTTAAAAGCTATTTATGCGAAAAAAGGCGGTGTCCACATCGGAAATGGTGCCTTTAAAGGTGCGATGCTGAAATGCGGATTTAAAGTGAAAGACACCACAACAATTAACTGGGTATTCAACATCTCTGAAAAGTCTAAAGGTTTTCAGAGTAATCACTAATCCAAGTCTGGACACTCATTAATCCAAGCTTCAATTTCTTCACGGCGAGACAACAATTCTTCTGCAAGATTCGGGCGCATATCCTCTATGGGAGTTGTGAGTTCGATCTCATTGACTTCATAGGCTTCGTGTGCCCGATAACCCAAGCCCAATAAAACATCAAGCAGTACGGATTTCCCAGTAGGGATTTGCGGACCCTTAATCTGAATCACAGAATTTTTGTAGAACAGCACTTCTCTGAGGTCTTTTATCTGCTCAGGGTTTAGGACGGACTCTAAAAAGCCAATCCAAGTCATAGGCTTTTCTGGAGCCAATACCCTTCGCTTTTCATATTTCGGTCTATAACATCTACCCAGTATCCTAGATTGAGCTTCTCCCTCAATCGCCTCGATCAGGTGCGTACGTCTGATTTCACACTCAATCGGCTTCCCTGCTTGAATCCCCTTCGTTCTTCTTTGTACGGCTTCCCCAAATGCAGCTTTTAACTTATCCATCGTTTTCGCCTCGCTTCTTTACAATCTGAAACATTATTGAGTGATCGACTGTTCCCGTTCGGGAACTTCGTGAACAAAAAAATTTCCAGCTTCATTTGCAGGTATTTTCAAAGTAGTCAGGATAGTTGAAAATTCATTAACGCTGATCTTGATATCTCCGTTTTCTTTTTTGTAATAGGAAGATCTATTGATCCCCAATGCCTTCGCAACATCATCCTGTGAGATTTTCCGAGATAACCTTTCATAACGCAATTTCTGTAAATTGAACGTCATATCTTCACCTCCTGTGATTCTTATATTAACTTTCTTGTTCCCATATGTCAACACATAAAATATGATTTAATAAAAATGTTGCCTATAGGGAACAATTAGTATATAATGTTCCCGAGGTGATTTTAAGATGCACACATCCAATGATGTGATAAGACTAATAAAAAGACTTAGAGAAAAAAAAGAAATGACAGTTGAACAGTTAGCCAAAAAAGCAGGAGTAGCTAAATCAACGCAATCCAGATATGAAAATGGCAAAAGAGATTTTCCAATTAATGATCTAGGAAAATATGCAGATGCATTGGACACAACAATTGAATATCTTTTGGGGATTGAATCCAATAAACCGAATTACGCAAACACACCTCTCATCGGAACCATTTGTGCTGGTGATGGACTTCTGGCCGAACAAAACATTGAAGACTACGTTAATTATCCATTCCCGAATACACAGCAACCCGATTACGCTTTACGAGTTAAAGGCGATTCCATGACAGGAGCGGGAATTGAAGACGGCGACATAGTTTATATGCGTTCTGCTTCTTGGGCCGACCACAATGGCCAAATCGTTGCAGCGCTCATTCACAATCAAGAAGATGGCACTTTAAAACGAATAAAATGGTCATCAGGATCAAATCGTATTCAATTAATCCCTGAAAACGATAAATATGATAGCGTAGAAGTCATGCCGAATGAAGTAACAATATGTGGTGTCTATATGGGGCATTTCAAACCAGAGAGGACTGATAAATTATGGCAACATTTCGAAAGTTGAAAAGTGGAAGATGGCAAGCCCGTGTGTCCAGGGATGGGCAGGAGTTTAGCATTGGTACGTTCCGGACGAAAAAAGAAGCGGAGATTGAAGCTGGGAAAGTGGAAGAGCGAATATATTACGGCCAAACGTTGAATGACCGAAATATGATGTTCGAAGAAGTCGCGGATGAATGGTTGAACAGCTATAAGAAGAACAATGTGAAGGATTCGACTTTTAGACAGCTTGAAGTCATTGTGAGACTGCACATCAAACCAGATTTTATGAACAAAAGAATCATGAAGGTTCGCCGGGTTGACCTTAAAAATTGGATTCAGAAGTACGTTAATATGAAAGAGGAGGAGACATACTCACACGGCTCTTGTCTGAAATATTTATCCGTCATGAAAAGCATCTTCCATTATGCGGTTCATGAGCTTGAGGTTTTAGAAAAGAATCCCGCCGATCGGTTAAAGGTGCCGATCAAAGATACGGTATCCCTCAACAAAGAAATCAAATATTTCAGTTTGGACGAGCTGAACCAGCTGCTTGATTTTATGAAAACTTATAAACACCAGCGTTTCGAAGGATATCCCATATATTATATGCTCATGTACTTCCTATCTCAAACAGGCCTGCGGATAAGCGAGGCGTTAGCTTTGCGATGGACGGATATAAATGGGAATCAACTGACGGTGGAGCGACAGGCAAGCAGGGATGATAATAATCAACTGAAGCTGACTACGTTGAAAAACTCAGCATCATACCGAACAATCGGCTTGGAAGAGGGTATTCTTAAAGAACTGAAGAGATTCAAGGCCATACAAAATAAGCTCCTTCTCGGTAGTGAAACCTTCCGAGGGAACAAAGACGGGATCATCTTTCAAAATTACCTTGGGAACTATCTAACACCCTCTACGGTTCGAGACTCTATCGAGGACTATTGTGAAAAAGCTGGCGTTGATTATAAAGGTACCCATGGATTCCGACATACCCATGCCGTTCTATTGCTTGAATCTGGAGCAAGTCTTGTATTTGTATCCAAGCGACTCGGGCATAAAACGATTAAAACAACCGCCGATACGTACCTTGACATTACCAAGAAAATAGAAGAAGACGAACTGAAAAAGTTCGCCTCCTATACGAAACGTAAGATCTGAATCGGCACAAAATCGGCACGCATGTTTTAAAAACCCCTTGAATCCCTTATCCAGTACGGTTATCCGATAGACCCTTCCATTTCAAACTTGAATATTTACAGACTTCAAAGCATTTGATGATGGGATAAAAACCACACGATATTAGGTTTTTCAATTTTTACGTATCACAACATTTCATACTTTTTCATTCTGAATCGGCACGAAATCGGCACAAAAAAAACTTCAAGTCATCAGGAGCATAAAGGATTATCCCTTACGCTCCTCCAACTTTTTTTTCCCTATAAGCTTCAATTGCACGATCCAGTAGTTTACTTGATGGTATTATAGAGACAACAAATGAAGCGGGAGGGATGAGGGATGAAGTTGAATCAAAATGACCTTGAGTACCTTAAAGATATGATTGGTCGTGGAAATCTGACCGCTGATCAGGCGAATGTGGAAATGGTCAGGATGGCGCGTGTCAAAGTCATTCAGTCACGGGTTCCGGCAGATGTTCGCAAGGCACTCAATGCCGCCGTTAAAAATGGCGAGCTTTGCCACAAGAAGAAAGACGGCCGGAAGCCGGAAGTATATTACCACCCGAACTTCGAGCATCTAGCGAACGAGGCTCGGAACCGAGCCGAAAGAGAAATGCTCGAAGCGCTGGCCGGCGTTCTCGCTAGGCCGATCCTATAATGGACAAAAGGGAAATTTTCCTGAGTTATTAATTAATTTCGAAATAATTTCCATTTCACTATTGACGTATGTACGACAACATGGTAATATATAAACATAAAGTCGTACATACGACATACCAACAAATCGCAGATAGCGAGTGAGGTTGAAAGGATGAGTTGAAATGAATAGAGTTGATAAAATGAAAGCTATCTACATCGAACTTGCACAACAAAGAATTGACATGATGGCTGAAATGCCTTCTACTTCGCCGACTAGATTGAAATGGTTTGAAGCATCAAAGGCGTTGATCCCATATATCCAGAATGTTGCAACTGACGAATGGATTTTGAAGCATGACAAAGCTGGCTCTACACTAATCGATATGCACGCTGATATAGTTTGACCAACAGGCCGCAGATAGCGGATGAGGCGAAAGGATGATTTTTCATGAACAACGTATTGACCGTAAAGGCCAACTTGCTCCCGTTCTACAATGAAGGTTCTGACACACTTGAAACCGACAATCAAGCATTCCCTTCTGATGTACTTGCTCAAATTGTCGCTTTCGGTGATTGCAAGCTAGAATTGATCGATGAAGAAGAGGCTCACTTCATAAAAAAGTAACTCCGCTGGACTCGGTGACAACGGTCAAGGGATACTCTCTCTTGACCGGAATAAGTATCCGAACCATCCAGCGTATGTGTGAATCAGGAAAGCTACAAGCAAAAAACGAACATGGTGTTTGGTTGATTTTGAAGGATGCTCATTAGTGAGTTTGAATCCCTCTACACCTCTATTCCGTTTTGACGAGTAAATACGATAGTGTTCAACCAAGCCAACTCTGCTCCTGTCAGTTCACACTTATATGCCTTCTCTGCCCAAGTGTAGTCGGAGATAAGGCCCTTTTTGTATAGACCGTCCAGCGCGTCTCCAAGCATCTTCCACTGCCAATCGTGCTCGAATTTCATTGGCATGTCATCCTCCTCGGTTGTGCATTCTTTATATTCGGCCACGACATCGGCCACAAAATCATCAAATGTTTTTCCCAGCAGCTTGAAAGCATTCATCGGATCCGTCTTGCGTGAGGGATCCAGAATATGGTGTCCGGTAATGTCCGTGGCCGGATTCAAGCCGTGTTTGTAGCAGCTGTAGGCCAGTACCCATATATAGCGCTTGTAGGCCTCCTGAAGATTGATGTTGCCGCCGTAGCAAAGCTCTACGCCTCCAGCTGCATCGTTCGCATCCACACCAAATAACTTGTTGTCAATCGGCGTGTTGTAGACGACATGCCAA
>LNAP01000599.1_pt1 | contig 42619 bp, 51 predicted proteins | sample 602601 | NCBI WGS metagenome assembly LNAP01 (sample SAMN02440304, study PRJNA202911) | soil metagenome | biome: Subtropical and temperate rainforests or woodlands; isolation source: soil samples (1 kg each in a 20% v/v slurry with milli Q water) were... ...
AATTGGCGGATTTACCGAAGACGCCGACGAGGACATTCCGCAGGCACCAACCAACCCGATCAGCCGAGCCGGCGACATCTGGCAATTGGGTGCGCACCGCCTGATCTGCGGCGACTCGACCGACCCGTCCATGGTCGCCGCGTTGATGGTGGGCGACCGGGCGAGCCTGTGCTTCACCAGCCCGCCCTACGGCCAACAGCGCGACTACACGCAAGGCATCGCCGACTGGGATGCGCTGATGCGGGGCGTCTTCGCCAATTTGCCGATGGCAGGCGACGGTCAGGTGCTGGTGAACCTCGGTCTGATTCATCGCGACAACGAGGTGATCCCGTACTGGGATGGCTGGATCAGTTGGATGCGCCAGCAAGGCTGGCGACGCTTTGGCTGGTACGTCTGGGACCAGGGCCCCGGGATGCCTGGCGACTGGCAGGGCCGATTGGCTCCAAGCTTCGAGTTCGTCTTCCACTTCAACCGCCAGAGCAGGAGGCCCAACAAGATCGTCCCCTGCAAGCACGCAGGCCAGGACAGCCACCTGCGCGCCGATGGCAGTTCCACGGCGATGCGCGGCAAGGATGGCGAAGTCGGTGGCTGGACCCATGCCGGACAGCCCACCCAGGACTACCGCATCCCTGACTCGGTGATCCGGGTGATGCGCCACAAGGGCAAGATCGGTCGGGACATCGACCATCCGGCGGTGTTTCCGGTGGCCCTGCCCGAGCACATCCTGCTGGCGTACTCGGACCCGGGTGACATCGTCTTCGAGCCCTTCGGTGGCTCCGGCACCACGATCCTGGCCGCGCAGAAGACGAATCGCGTGGCCCGCGCCATCGAACTGGCCCCGTCCTACACCGATGTGGCAGTCAAGCGATTCCAACAGAACCACCCCGACATTCCGGTGACCTTGCTGGCCACCGGACAGACCTTTGCCGAGGTCGAGGCAGAACGCCGGATCAGTAGTGGTAGCGCCCCTGCAGAAACTCGATCCGATCCGCTTTCACCAGATAGACGCAGCGGTGCTCTTGCGTAATGCGACGTGACCACACATCCGCGCCCAAGTACTTCAGTGGTTCGGGATTGCCGATGCCCTTGAAGGGATCACGTAGTGCGGCCTTGACCAGTTCCAGTAACCGTTTGGCCGTGCGGCGTTCCGTTTCTACCCAGTAGCTCAAGTCTTCCAGAAACTCGGGCTGAAACACCGCGACGCGTTTGGCCTCAGGCTTCGAGGCCATAGTGCTTCTCAAGGGCATCGACGGCGGTCGGGGCGACATCCCCAGCACGGGCGCGTGCCAAGGCGGCCAGCAGACGCTCGGCATTCTTCGGCGAGCGCAGCAGGTGTGCCGTCTCCATCAGGCTTTGCAGCTCATCGGCGGCAATCATCGCCACCGCATCCCCGGAACGGCGGCGTACCAGTATCACTTCTCGGTCATCGACTGCGCGGTCCATGAGCGTCTTGAACTGCTCCCGGGCTTGGCTGTAGGTGGTTTCGATGGTCATGGCAACCTCCTTCTAATTGGACAGAATTATTGTACAACTATGGACCAACAAATGCTCGCTGACAAAATCGAACTCTGGCCAACCAGTCGGCTGATCCCCTACGCCAGAAACCCCAGGAAGAACGATCACGCGGTCGAGCAGATGGCCAGTGCCATCAGGGAGTTTGGCTTTCGCTTGCCCATCGTCGCCAAGAGCACCGGCGAAATTTGTGATGGCCATCTTCGCTACAAGGCCGCGCTGCATCTGGGCTTGGAACAGGTGCCGGTCATCCTCGCCGACGACCTGACCGAGACGCAGATCAAGGCCTTCCGTATCCTGGCCAACCGCTCGGCCACCTGGGCGGACTGGGACGAGGACCTGCTGCGCCTCGAACTCGAAGAGCTCAAGCTCGACGACTTCGATCTCGCGCTCACCGGCTTCGATGCCGACGAGCTCCTGGAAATCATGGCCGGCGAAGAAACCACCACCGAGGGCAACACCGACGAGGATGCTGCTCCCGAGGTGCCAGTCAACCCGGTATCCAAACCCGGCGACGTCTGGATCATGGGCCAGCACCGGCTGCTCTGTGGCGATGCGACCGATCCGGCAAGTTACGACACGCTGCTGGGCACCGAGCGGGTGGCGATGATCTTTCAAGATCCGCCGTACAACGTGGACTATGCCAACAGTCCCAAGGACAAGCTGCGCGGCACCAACCGTCCGATCCTGAACGACAACCTTGGGGACGGATTCCAGGACTTCCTGCTGGCGGCGTTCAAGCCCGCGCTGGCCCGATGCAATGGCGCGGTCTACGTGGCGATGTCCTCATCGGAACTCGACACCCTGCAGTCCGCCTTTCGGGCTGCCGGGGGCCACTGGTCCACCTTCATCATCTGGGCCAAGAACACCTTTACGCTCGGGCGCTCGGATTACCAGCGCCAGTACGAGCCAATCCTGTATGGCTGGCCCGAGGGCGCCACCCGCCACTGGTGTGGCGACCGCGATCAAGGGGATGTGTGGCACTTCAACAAGCCGCGCGTCAACGATCTGCACCCGACGATGAAGCCCGTGGAGCTGGTCGAGCGCGCCATCCGCAACTCCAGTCGGCCCGGTGATGTGGTACTCGACCCCTTCGGCGGCTCCGGTACCACGCTGATCGCCGCTGAGAAGTCCGGTCGTCAGGCGAGGTTGATTGAGCTCGATCCCAAGTACGTGGACACCATTGTTCGCAGGTGGCAGGACTACGCTGGAGCGCAGGCAGTGCGTGAGGCCGATGGCGTTCGATTCGATGACCTCGTTGGCGCTGACCCCGGAGAATCGTCACGCCTCAGTGACGGCAGCGGTGTGGCGGCACTTGGGGAAGTTGGCGCAACCGAGGAAGGGGCGTCCTGCATTGGGGCCTGATTTGGCTGTGCGCTGAATCAGTGACCCACCGCATTTCGGGCAGGTTGTCGTGCTGCTATGGCGCTGCTGCAATGACGCGATGTGCGCGTTCCGGGTGGCCCAGGTCTTGGGCAACATCCCGGTGCGCAGCGCCTCGATCAGCTGGGCGACTTCCTCATCCGAGAACAGCACGGTCTGCTTGCTCTTGATGTAGGTCGCGTAGCCCTTGGTCATCACGTTCGGCGGCATCGGGGTTTTCAGTTCAGCCTCACCCCAGAACATCACGACCGAATGCAGTTTGTCGTGATCGATCCCCAGGAAGTCAGCCAGCGCCTTGGTGTGCCGGTAATTCTGGTGCAGCGGGTTTTGGAAGCGATGCTTTTTGCCGAAGAGGCTCTGGGTCCACTGCTTGCTGTGCTCGTCGCCGAAGATCCAGCCCTTCATGTTCTTGGTCTCGACGACAAAAAGACCAAAGCGCGAGACGATGACGTGATCGATTTGCGTGGTGCCGTTGGCCGTCGGAATCGTCACGTTGTTGATCGAGTGATAGACCGTGTCGTCCAGGAACAGCGTGTGCGCCACCGCTCCCTGCGCTTCCCCCAGCCAGCCTTTGAATACCGACAGCAATGACATTTGCTCTCCCGTTTGCTTCTTATGACGGGTCGATGATGCCACCGATAGGGACTGAATGAACAACCGGGGTGCAGGGATGAAGCAGTCTCGCTGGATGTCGCTGGTGGAGGCCGTGACCAATGTGCTCGTCGGCTACGGGGTGGCGGTGGCCACCCAATGGCTGGTGTTTCCGATCTTCGGTCTGTACGCCACGCTGCAGGAGAACTTGCTGATTGGCCTGATCTTCACGGCCGTGTCGCTCGTCAGGAGTTACGTGCTGCGTCGGGCCTTCGAGGCGCTGCGCGTGCGTCAGCTGTCCGGGAACTCCGGATAAAGATCACCGCTGCTGATGTCGGCGCGGTAAGTGACGTTGCGAAATTCGCCGGGCGCGTCAGCCAAGATCACGCCACCGACCGACTGGATGGCGATGCCGTACTTGCGGGTGAGTGCCGTCAGCTCGGCGATGAACTGGTCGTAGTGGGCTTCGAGTTGTGGGCTGGTGGGTGCGACGGCCATGGTGTGCTCCTTATGCGACCAGGGACTCTTCGACGATCTCGCAGTGGATCACGAAGCCGGTGAGGTAAGGCATGCCCTTGGGGATGCCGTACTGCTTGCTGGTGCTGCGGCCAATCGTCCAGCCCATCCAACGCTGCGTGGCTGCGTTGATGGCGTCGGCCAGGGTGGCACCTGTGTAGAGGCCGTTTTGCACATCGTCGGCAAAGTGGCGGCCGTGGCGGCTGTCGAGGAAGGTGCGGACCGACTCCAGCGGCTGGCCGGTAGCGTCCGAGATGGCGGTCATGGCCAGTGGCCATGCGGCTTCGGCCTGCTCGTTCATCGTGCCGTAAAGGCCCCAATCGGTGACGGTCGGGGCGGGAATCTGTGTTGAGGTGATCATCGTTTTCTCCTTCGGGTTGATCGTTGCGACACCCGTAGTAACGCGCTTCGGGCGATGGAAGCCAAGCGCCTGTTCGATCTTTTTGCGCTTGGCTCGGGGTTCCTTATTCCATCGTGTCGGCGCGCACCAGTTCGGCTTGCGCGCCCGCGATCAGGTCCAGGCGCACGTTGTTGGGCACGTAGGTGGCCAGATGGCTCAGCGTCCAGTTGAGGACATTAGCCTTGTCTTTGAGCGACTCGGCTTCGTCGTAGCGGGCGATGTAGCGGTCGAGTTCTTCCAGGGCGCGCTGCATCGTGGCGCGGGCGTTGGCAAGCGCATCACGGCCATTGGTTTCTGCGTAGTGGGCTTGAAATTCGCGGGGGGTGTTCATCTTGGGCTCCTTTTGATTGATCGTTGTGACACCCGTAGTAACGCGCTTGTCGCCACTGAAGCCAAGCGACTCATCAATCATTTTTTGATCACTGGTCTGCCAGTCTGTCGAGGATGCGCAAGGCGGCGGGATCGCCCGACAGCGCCCGGCGCAGGGTGTGGATCGCCTGCTTCCGCGACACCTCTGGGCGACGGTTGTCGATCAGCCAGCCGATTGCCTTGGCCTGATTGCTGGCCAGTTCTGGTGTTTCCTCGCCGATGCCCACATACCGTCCGTAGGCGCTGCCCGAAGGATCGACAAACACGGTTGCGCGCCCTGGTGCGCTGACGGCCACCACGCGCCGGCACCCATCCCCGTGCCCGCCGACTCCAGCCAGCCAGTCCCGATCCTGCAGCAGCGTGGTGGCGAAGGCGTCGTACTCCGCCTCGGTCAGTTCCTTGTGCAATTCGATCTCGATGGGCTCGAGCGGTGCACTGGGGTCGGCGTTGTGCAGTACTTCGTCCAAGCTGTAGGGCTTGCGGGCAAAGCGGGCACGGATCGGGGTGTGGTTGGTTGTCGTCATGGTGGGGGTCTTTCGTTGGCTGTTGGTGACAGCAGCATTCACGCGCTGGTCGCCAGGAAAGCCAAGCTCAATCTGCATCGCGGTGGGCATCAAGGGCTTCAATCGCCAGCACCAGATCAGCGATGCGGTCGGCCTCGAAACCAAAGCCCCGGTGGCGTAGCAGGTGCTCAATGCTCGGATGCTTCATCCGGGCGATCTCCCGGCAGGCCTCCAGCACCGCTGGCAAGAGCTCTGCCGGGATCGGGGCGTCAGGCTGCGTGCTCACGCGGTGGCTTCCTCGGCAATGCGGTAGAGGCGCTGTCCTGCGCCCGGCGTGCCAGCAGGCCCTTCGATCTTCTCGGAGACGATATTCAGGCCCAATTTCTTCTTGAGTGCGCCGGCAAAGGTGCCGCGTACTGTGTGCGCCTGCCAGCCCGTGGCCTCGCAGATCTGCGCGATGGTGGCGCCCTCGGGGCGTTTCAACATCTCGATGACCAGGGCCTGCTTGCTGTGCTCGCGACCGCGCTTCGGTACGGCATCAGGCTGGTCCTGTTGCCAGCTGGCCTCGGCGGCGGCGACCGCTGCTTCCAGCTCCGGGTCGTCGGCCAGGGGCGGCGTGGCAATGCTGGTGGCCACCGTCGGCGGCAGCACATCTTCCGGCTGCGCCTCGCCCTTGATGATGGCGATGGCGGCTGGGCTCAGGCGCCACTGGCCGCCTTGCTGCTCGATCAACCCCCGCTGCGCGAGGCTGGCGATCATCTTGAGTTTGGCGCCGCCCTTGAGCTCGAGCAGCGGCTCGATCAGGCCATTGGCGTCGCAATGCGCGCGGGTGATCAGGTCCAGTTGGCGTTCGGTGATCGGGGTGGTTTGTGCGGACATGGTCGTGCTCCTTGTGAGTGATGTGAAGGAAGGTCAGGCGGCTTGTTGTTGGATCGGCCGATCAGTGGCCTTGGCGGCGGCGCTTTGGCCTGCGGTCAGGCCTGCTTGGTAGGCCGCCATCAGGGCGCTTTGGACGGCCCAGACGCTGACGTCGTGGAAGTCCAGGCGGTCCCTGTTGCGGGTTTCCAGGGTCTCGATGAAGAGATGGTCCAGGGCGATCCGGGCGAGCAGCTGGTCCAGTTGCTGGGCGGTCTTGTTGGCAGTTTTTCGCATCATGGTTCTCCTTGGCGTGTGTTGCTGTGGTGTCTGTATGAACGCGCTGTTCAAGCAGAAAGCCAAGCGTTCGGCCTATCTATTTCGCATCGGAGTGGCTTGTGTTCGACACTGCTGAATCGGCGGTCGAATCCGCCTGGAAACGGGGCCTCGCCCCCGATCCCATCCTCACCGTCGATGACTGGGCCAACCGCCACCGGATGCTCTCGTCGGTGGCCTCCGCTGAGCCAGGGCGCTGGTCGACCAGCCGCACGCCGTACTTGGCCGAGGTCATGGCGAGCTTGTCCGCTACCTCACGATTCGAACGGGTCGTGTTCATGGCCGGCGGACAGGTGGGCAAGACCGAGTGCGGACTCAACTGGGTCGGCTACGTCATCCACCACGCCCCGGGGCCGATGCTGCTCGTGCAGCCCACGGTGGAAGGCGCCAAGCGCGTCTCCAAGCAGCGCGTCGATGCGCTGATCGAAGCCAGCCCTGAACTGGCCAGCCGGGTCAAAGACCCCCGCAGCCGCGATTCGGGCAACACCCAGCTGATGAAGGAATTCCCCGGTGGCGTGCTGATCATGACCGGCGCCAATTCGGCGGTGGGCCTGCGCTCGATGCCGGTGCGTTACCTGTTTCTGGATGAGGTCGACGGCTATCCAGGGGATGCCGATGGCGAGGGCGATCCGGTGGCGCTTGCCGTGCAACGGGCGGCGACCTTCGTCAATCGCAAGGTGTATCTGTGCTCGACCCCGACGCTGAAAGGTTTCTCGCGCATCGAGGCGGCCTACCTGGAATCGGATCAGCGGGTGTTCGAGGTGCCCTGCGATCACTGTGGTGTTCGCAGCCAGATCCAGTGGCGCGACATCAAGTGGCCGACCGGCAAGATGGCGGACGCCGCATGGCACTGCCCAGCCTGCGACGGCATTCATCCCGAGTACCGCAAACCGGCACTGCTGGCCAACGGTCGTTGGACGGCTAAGGCCGAGGGCGATGGCAAAACGGTGGGATTTCACCTCTCCAGCCTCTACAGCCCATGGCTCACCTGGGGCGAGATCGCCCAGGAGCACCACGCTGCCAAGGACGATCCGGTGCGGCTCAAGGTCTGGGTCAACACCAAACTGGCCGAGACCTGGGAAGACCGGGAGGGTGAGACCTTGGATGCGGAAGGCCTGATGGAACGCCGCGAAGCCTACGGGCCAGCCATCCCTGCGGAGGTCGCGCTGCTCACCTGCGGTATCGACGTGCAGGACGACCGGCTCGAACTGGAAGTGGTCGGCTGGGGCCGGGACGAGGAGTCCTGGTCCATCGACTACAAGGTGCTGTGGGGCGACCCGTCGGCACCGGACACCTGGTCGCAGCTCGATGCCTACCTCGGTAACCGCTTCGAGCACGAGACCCTGGCCAACGGCCTGACCATCGAAGCCGCGTGTCTGGACACCGGCGGCCACCACACCCTGGCGGCCTATGCCTTCTGCAAAGGCCGCGAGAGAAAGCGCATCTGGGCGATCAAGGGTGGCGCGGGCAAACGTCCGATCTGGCCCAAGCGTCCGAGCAAGGCCAACAAGGGCAAGGTCAATCTGTTCACCGTCGGCGTCGATGCCGCCAAGGAAGCCATCTACGCGCGGCTTAAGAAGTCCGAGGGCGGTGCTGGCGCGATGCACTTCCCGCTGGATCGGGATGTGCAGTATTTCGAGCAGCTGACGGCCGAGCGGATTCGGACCCGGTATGTGAAGGGCTTCCCGCAGCGCTTCTGGTGGAAGCCGGATGGCCGGCGCAACGAAGCGCTGGACTGCCGGGTGTACGCCTACGCCGCGCTGCATGGCCTGCTGTCGATGGGCCTGAACCTGAACAAGCGGGTCGAGGCGCTGCCGCCGGTGCCCTCCACTCGCCAGATCAAGAGCACCCCTGTTTCGACCCCGATGACCGCCAGCCCGCGCCGTCGGCGCATGGCCATTTCTTCCAACTACCTCTGACACCGCCAGCCTCCCGCTGGCCGGGAGTGCTGTCCATGACCCTCGAACAACTCAAGGCCCAGCGCGAAGCCCTGCAGGCCGCGCGCTTCAATGGCGTGCTCACCGTGAAGGCCGGCGACAAGTGGGTGACCTACAAGTCGGACGCCGAACTGCAGTCTGCCCTGGGAGACCTGGATCGTGAGATCGCCAAGGCAGAAGGCCGCCCGCGCGCCAGGCGCATCCGCGCTTACGCAGGGAAGGGATTGTGATGAAGGCACTCCAGAACCTGCGCCGCAAGGTCGGCGCGATGATCGGCGGCTTCGAGGGCGGACTGTCCGCGCGACGCCTCAAGACCTTCGCTGCCAGCCGTGCGCATGTGAACACCCTGATCCAGGCGGCTGGCGCCGACATGACCGCGCGTGCCCGCTACCTGATTCGCAACAACGGCTACGCCGCCAACGCGGTCGAGTCCTGGGCCGGCAATGCGGTAGGCACTGGCATCAAACCGTCCTCGGGCATTGCCGATGCGGTGCTCAAGGATCGGGTGCAGCGCCTGTGGCTGCGCTGGACCGACGAGTCGGACGCTGAAGGATTGACGGATTTCTATGGTCAGCAGCGCCGCGCCGCTCGGGAACTGTTCATCGCCGGCGAGGTGTTTTTTCGGATTCGACCGCGTCGGCCCGAAGATGGGCTGTCCGTGCCGCTGCAGTTGCAGATGCTCCCGGCCGAGATGCTGCCCTTGAACCACAACCAGTTGCTGGAGAACGGTCATCGCATCCGTCAGGGCATTGAGTTCGACCGGATCGGTCGGCGCGTGGCCTACCACTTCCTGCGCCGCCACCCGGGCGACATCACCGATCCGGGGCTGGCCGGGGAGACGGTACGGGTGCCGGCCGAATCGGTGCTGCACATCGTCGATCCGGTGGACGCTGGACAACTCCGAGGCGTCTCACGCTTCTCGCCAGCGCTGGTGAAACTCTTTTTGCTCGACCAGTACGACGATGCCGAACTCGACCGAAAGAAGGTCGCGGCGATGTTCGTCGGCTTTGTGCGCCGGCCCGAGCGCGACTTCGACAACGGTGGCGAGACCGATGACCGGGGCGAGCCGCTGCTGCCGCTCGAACCCGGGCAACTCCAGATCCTGGACGACGGCGAGGACATCACCTTCTCGACCCCGGCCGATGTCGGCGGCAACTACGAGAGCTTCCAGTACCGCACGCTCTTGCAGGTGGCGGCTGCCTTGGGTCTGCCCTACGCCAACCTGTCGGCCGATATGTTGAAAGCCAACTACTCGAACACCCGCGCGGCGCTCTTGGAGTTTCGCCGCCGCATCGAAGCCTTCCAACACTCGGTGCTGGTGTTTCAGCTGTGCCGGGCGGTGTGGTCGCGCTGGATGAACACGGCGGTGCTCTCGGGGGCGTTGGACCTGCCGAACTACGAGCAACGCCGCGCCGACTACCTGGACTGCAGCTGGCTGCCGCCCCGCTGGGACTGGGTCGATCCCTTGAAAGACATCCGCGCCGAGATCAATGCCATCGAGGCCGGGCTCAAGTCGCGCACCCAGGCGATTGCCGAACGGGGCTTTGATGCTGCCATGGTGGATGCTGAGATCGCAGGCGACCACCGGCGCGAGGACAGCCTGGGGCTGCGTTTCGGGCGTGAGCCTGCACCGGTCCCGGCACCGGTCCCGGCACCGACTCCTGCGCAGGCGCCACCGCCAGCCCCCTCGAACTGAGGAATTCCCATGACCGATTTGCCTTACCTGGCGTCCCGCCTGTACGGGACGCCGCTCCTCATTGCGCGCCCCAAACTCGAAGTCATCCTCGGGGTGGTGGCCCGAAAGCTCGCGGGTGACACCCTGGCCACGCCACCCCCGGCCAACGTCGATGCCGGCATGAGCGGTGGCCTCCAAGTTCAGGAGGGCATCGCCGTCCTCCCGATCCTTGGCACCCTGGTACGACGCGCTTCGTATATCGGTGCCGCCAGTGGCCTCACCAGCTATCACGACATCGAGGCCATGGCCGAAGCGGCTTTTTCCGACCCGCAGGTCCGCGCGGTGTTGCTGGAGATGGACTCCAGCGGCGGCGAGGCGGGTGGCGTGTTCGATCTGGCGCAGCATCTGCGCCAGCTGGCTCAGACATCCGGCAAACCCCTGTGGGCGATTGCCGACGAGGCAGCACTCTCGGCGGCCTACGCCATTGCTGCTGCGGCTGACCGCCTCTGGCTCACCCGCACTGCCGAGGTGGGCTCGATTGGCGTGGTGGCGGTGCACGTCGACGAGTCGGTGGCCGATGCGAAGGCGGGGCTCAACTACACCTTCCTGCACGCCGGCGCCCACAAGGTCGATGGCCATCCGCACGCACCGCTGCCAGCACCGGTCGCGGCTGACATCCAGGCCGACATCGAGCAGCTGCACGAGCAGTTCATCGCCTTGGTCGCTGGATTCCGCCGAGTCACGGTGGATGCCATCCGCGACACCGAAGCCCGTGTCTATCGCGGGGAGGCCGCGCTCCAGGCGGGCCTGGCCGATCAGATCGGCACCCGCGCTGAAGCGATCACGGCCCTGCAACGCCAGCTGGCCATGAGTGCCGGCCGCAGCCTGCGCAACAAGGCCGCCGCGCTGTCGGCGGCACGCACACCCCCTCGATCCCAACTTTCCCAGCAGGAGATCTCCATGAATGATCACAACCTCGTCACGCCGGTGGATGACGCCCAAGAGAACACAGCCCCGACCTCGGCGCAGCCACCGCAAACCCCGCCGCCGCTCGATGAAGCGGCCATCACGGCCCAAGTTGAGCAGCGACTGCGCCGTCAGCTCGCCGAGCTCACCGAGATTGCGGCACAGGCCAAGCGCCTCGGCGTGACGGTTGATCCGGCCCAGGCCCTGGCGCGCGGTGTCACCCCGGATGCGCTGCGCCAGTCGGTGCTGAAGCAGGCGGCCGAACGTGATGTGGCGCAAGACATCGTTGCCGAGGCCCCGCAGCAACCCCAAACCAAACCCCAATCCGTCGCTGACAGCCCCCTGGTCAAAGCGGCCCAAGCCTATGGAGGTCAGAAATGAGCCAACCCGTGAGCACACCTTTGATTTCTCCCACGACCCTTGGTGATCTCATCAAGCGCGAGTCTGATCCGGACTACACCCGCGAGACCGTGACCCTGAAAGCCGGTGCCGCCTATCCCCTGGGCGCCGTACTCGGCCGCATCACCGCCACGGGCGTCTATTCGTTCTCGCCGGCCGCCTCGACCACAGGCATCGAGGGGGCCGAGATTGCCAGCGCCGTGCTGCTGCACCCAGTCGCCGCCAGCGACGCCGACACCCAGGTCGTCGTGCTTGCGCGCGGCCAAGTGATCGTCGCCGACCGTGCCTTGGCCTTTGATGCCTCCGTGGCGGACGCCGCCGCCCAATCCCTCAAACACCAGCAACTGGCCGCCCACGGCATCGTCGTGCGTCCGGTCGCTTGATTCGAATTCATAGGAGTTTTTCCATGACCGTGATCGTCAATCCGTTCGACGCCGGCGGCTTCACGCTGGCCGAGATGTCGGCCGCCATCCAGATGCTGCCCAACCCCTATGGCCGGGTGGGCCAGCTGGGGCTGTTTGCCCCTGAGCCGATTTCGCAGCGCAACGTCACCATCGAGTCCATTGAGGGCGAATTGCGCTTGTTGCCGGCGGTAGCGGTGGGTGCCCCAGCCACCGTCGGCACCACCGACAAGCGTGAAGTGCGTTCTTTCTCGGTGCCGCACATCCCGCACAACGATGTCGTACTGCCCGAGGAAGTGACCGGCATCCGAGGCCTGGGCCTGGCGGCCAGTGAAGACCCGCTGGTCACCGTGATGACCCGCAAGCTCGCCCGCATGCGCGCCAAGCATGCGCAGACGCTGGAGTACATGCGCGTGAATGCCTTGCTCGGTGTCACCAAGGACGGCGCGGGCAATGTCCTCTACGACTGGCACACCGCCTTTGGTCTGACCAAGAAGTCGGTTGACTTCAAGTTCGCCGAAGACAAGGACCTGGTCATCCGCTGCACGCAAGTGGCTCGCCAGATCGAGGAGAACCTCAAAGGCGAAATGATGACCAGCATCCACGCCCTGGTCAGTCCCGAGTTCTTCGACAAGCTCGTCACCCACACCTCGGTCGAGAAGGCCTACACCTTCGCCCAGGGCACGGCCGGTACCAACCCCTTGAAGGACGATGTGCGCCGGGGCTTTCGCTTTGGCTCGATTTTGTTCGAGGAGTATTTCGGCACCGTCACGCTCTCCACGGGTGACACCGTGCGGCTCATCCCTGAGAAGGAGGGCATCGCGTTCCCGCTGGGGACCTTCGATACCTTCCGCACCTACTTCGCGCCTGCGAACCTGATGGAAGCGGTCGGTACCTACGGCCAGGAGCTCTACGCTTACCAGCTGGCACGGCCCAACGGCACCGGTATCGACATCTACACCCAGTCCAATCCGCTGCCCATCGTGAAGCGCCCGGCGCTCACGGTGCGGCTGCATTCGAGCAATGGCTGGTGATCGTCATGACGGTCTTCGGTGATCTGACCCGGGCCATGTCCGCCATCGTGCTCACCACCTTCGGTGAGCCGGTGGTGTTTCACATCGAAGGACAGCCTCAGGCCTTGGCGGGCCGGGGCGTGTTTACCGCGATGCACCAGGAGGTGGATGCCAACACGGGCGTGCCGGTGTCCAGCGTACAGCCCGTGCTGGAGGTGCGACAGGTCGATCTGCCAGCCACCCCGACCGAGGGCGATGCGGTGACCGTGCAAGGCGTGCTCTACCTGATCGTCGAGGTGCGCCCCGATGGCCATGGCTTTCTGAAACTGATGCTGCACAAAGGGGGCGGTCATGAAGCATCCACGCACCCTGATCCGTGAAGCAGTGGCCGCGTTACTTTCAGCAAATTTGCCGAAGGTGGACCCGCGCATCACCGCTTCGCGCATCAGCATCCACCGCAGCACGCCGCTCTTTGCCGGCAAGCTGCCTGCCATCCTGATCTACACCCGCGACGAGCGCATCGAGGAGCAGCCCAACGCCGATCCGGGGCTGCGCTATCGGAAGTTGGAGCTGTCGGTGGAAATCATCGCCAGTGGCGACGCCGCTGCGGAAGAGGCCGATGTGCTGGCGCAGGCGGTGGAAGCCACCCTCGATGCCGATGAGACCTTGGGTCTGCTGGTCGAAGGCACGCGCCTGACCCGCACCGAGGTCGATCAGGGCGGCGAGGGCGACACGCCAGTGTTGGCCGCTCGATTGTCGTTCGAGGTCAGCTACTGGACCCGACCCGTGGTCGATGAAGGCGAACTGCCATTGCAGGTGCTCTACAGCTGGGCGCCGCGCATCGGTATACCGCATGAGCCTGAGTACCAACCCCTGCTTGATCCCGCCGGAGCCACGCCATGAGCGAACGCCATCTGCACCAGGACATGACCGAGGCCGAGCGGCGGCTGAGCAATGTGGTGATGCTGGGGCAAGTCGCCGAACTCGATGCATCGAGGGCGCGGGTGCGGGTCCAAGCCGGTCCCATCCTCACGGCCTGGCTGCCGTTTGCCACCGTGCGTGCCGGACCCGACCGCACCTGGCATGCGCCGGAAGCGGGTGAGCAGGTTGTGCTGGTCGCCCCCGGCGGGGATCTCAACCAGGCCGTGGTGGTGGGTTCGCTCTACCGCGACGCCTATCCCCCTCCCGCCGACAGTGCCGACATCAGTCGTACCGAATGGCAAGACGGTGCAGCCCTGGCTTACGACCGGCAGTTGCACCACTGGCGTCTGTCGGTACCTGCAGGCGGCAAGATCGTGCTGGAAGTGGGGCCAAGCAAGATCGAGATGAGCGATGCTGGCATCAAGATCACTGGCCCGCGCATCGATCTGAACTGAGGTGATGGATGGCAACCTGGACACCTGACCCGGCAATCATCCCCTGGCGGGAGGTGGTGGCCAACGCCACCTTCGTCGCCGCGCCCATTGTGGCCGTCGACGAGAACGGCACACCGGCCAGTCATTACGACTTCGAAATCGTCGGGCCTCGGCCCAAGATCATCGGTCTGCAGGTCAGCCAGGATGAAGCGGGGGTCGTGATCGCCGTGCCGCAGGTCATCACGGGCCTCTTTCCGCCCGTGGAGATCGAGTACCAGACGCCGCTGGCTGACGGCGGTCGGCAAACCGGTTTTTGTTGGGACTTCCCGGAGATCCCGGTGGAGGCCGACGAGATCATCTGCTTTACGCCGCGCAAGGCACCCACGCTGGATTGGACCTTCCGGGTCACCGCGTACTTTGCGCAGGAGAAGGGCTCGGACAGCGCCGAGTTCATCTTGCGTGTGCGCACCGACTGGACCCCCGGGCGTGATGCATTGAAGGAGGCTGTCGATGCCCGCCGTCACCCAACTCGGTAGCGAGTGCTCAGGCCACGCGTGTTGGCCACCCAGGCCTAATATCCAGGGTTCGCCCAACGTCTTCGTCAATGGCATCGCCGCACACCGGCAAAGCGACGCCTGGGCCACGCACTGCTGCGGCAAGTCCTGTCACGACGCGGTGCTCGCCGCCGGCAGCAGCACCGTCTATTGCAACGACCTGCAGTTGTGCCGCATTGGGGACCCGGTCAGTTGTGGCTCGGTAGCAGCCAGCGGCAGCCAGAACGTCTTTGCGGGTGGGTAGGCAACAGCCGTCCTTGAAACTGCCATCCCGAGGAAACCGGCAAATTTGCCGGATTCCACTGCCTCACAAGTGGCGTGGCGCGTCCATGCGCTCGTGCAGAACCCGAACGACGGCAATCCCGTAGTCGGTCACGCGAAAGTAAATCATGTGCCGCTCAACACTCCATCGACGGTAACCCGGTCGGATGTGCTCACAGGTCGGTGCTGTCTTGGGCGAGTCCGCCAACTCGGCAAAGGCTGCCGTCAGAAAGTCGATGTAGCGCTCAGCCTGCTCGACACCCCACTGTCGGAAGGTGTAAGTCCAGATCGACTCCAGGTCGCGTTCAGCGGCTGGCGTCAGGCGATATTCAGCCATGTGCCGTCAGCATCCGCTGCTTAAAGGCGGTGGCATCGAAGCGCCGGGGTTCACCACTGGCCTCGCCCTCGATCAGCGCGCTGCGGATCGCTTCGATTTCGGCACTGCGTTCCTGCTCGCGCCGGATCAAGTCGCGAATGTACTCGCTGTCGTTGGTGTAGTGACCCGCGTTGATTTGTGCCTTGACCCAGTTGTCTTGCTGCTCGGTCAGGGTGATGGTTTTGCGGACGGTGCTCATGGTGACCTCCTTGGGGTGCGTCGTTGGTGTGATTAATTCATACCATTGGTGCATTATCGCGCAACGCTGGGCCGACTGCCAGTTTTTCGACGTCCTGCTTCCAGGAGTAGCCATGCTCGGAATGAACGCCCACACCGGCCAGCCTCTCGCTGGTCTCAACCACCTGCGCCAGAGCATTGCCGACATCCTCTCCACGCCCTTGAACACCCGGGTGATGCGCCGCGACTATGGCTCGCGCTTGCCGGAGCTGATCGATCAGCCCATCACCCCGCGCCTGGCCGTAGAACTCTACGCCGCCACCGCCGAGGCGCTACGGCGCTGGGAGCCCCGCTTCAAACTGACCCGCGTGCGCCTGACTGACGCCCGCGCCGGCTGGGTGGAGATCACGCTCGAAGGCGAAGTACGGCTGCAGGGTTTTGAGGGCCAGACGGTCACCCTGTCGGGACTGAGCATCGGCAGCAGAACCCGCGGAGAACGCCCATGAATTTCACCCCCTCCCTGGCACCAGAGCTTGCCGGCCTGCCCACGCCGCAGGTGCTGGAGACCCTGCGCTTTGAGCACATCTTCGACGCGCTGCTGCGCGACTTCCAGGTGCGCTACCCGCAGTACAGCGCGCTGCTCGCCTCCGACCCGGCGATCAAGCTGATCGAGGTGGCGGCCTACCGCGAGTTGCTGCTGCGCGCCCGCATCAACGAAGCCGCGCGGGCCAATCTGCTGGCCTTTGCGGTCGGCCACGACCTGGAGCACCTCGGGGCCTTCTATGGTGTTTCCCGTCTGCCGCAGGAACAGGACGAGCCGCTGCGCCGGCGCATTCGTGCCCGGATCATGGGCTTTGCCAATGCGGGCGGTGCGGCGCACTACCGCTACTGGGCACTCTCAGCCTCTCCCGAGGTGGCCGATGTCGCCGTCGACAGCCCTGGCCCGGGTCGGGTGCGCATCAGCGTGCTGCCCACCGGACACAGCGACACCGTGCCGGAAGCGCTGCTGGACACGGTGCGCGCCACGGTACTGCGCGACGACGTGCGGGTGCTGACCGATACCGTGGAAGTGGTGCCAGTCAGCCTGGTGCCGGTGACGGTCTCGGCGCAAATCTGGCTCTACCCCGACACCCCGATGGCGGTGTTCGACGGGTTGGCCTCGCGTCTGACCCGCGAGCTCGCCCAGGCCGCCGTGCTCGGCTGGGACCTGACCCGCTCCTGGCTGATCGGGCAGTTGCAGCAAGCCGGTATCCACAAGGTCGCGCTGCTCAGCCCGGACGCCGACATTCGTATTCACAGCACCCAGGCGGTGCGCCTGACCGACGTCCAGCTGACCTTCGCGGGCAGAGACCGGTAAGCGCGCCGCCCTGGGGTTTCTCTACCCAGGAGGGCGCATGACATCGGATCACTTGTTGCCGCCCAACGCCACGGCGCTGGAGCGCTCGCTCTCCCTCTCGACCGACCTGCTGACCCGCCTGGGCGGCGAGACCGAGCCCCTCAAGGGGTTCAAGACCGATCCCAGCGACAGTCTCTTGCCTTGGTTGATCTGGGAGTACGGCCTGGGCGAATTGCTGCCCTACCTGCCCGATCCTCGCCGGGCGATTGCCGAAGGCATCCGCTGGCAACGCCTGCGCGGCACCCCGGCGGCGCTCACGACTGCCCTGTCCTGGATCGGCGCGACCGCCACGGTCGAGCAGGAAACCCCCGGTATTCACTTTGCCGAGTTCCAGTTCGATCCGGGTCGGGTACTGGATGACGATGGATCAATAGCCAACCTGATTGCGATTGCCCGACTGTCGGCACCGGCCCGATCCCGCCTGTCACGCATCTACCACGGCTGGGATCTGCGCCGGCTGGTGCTGGACGAGAGTCGACTGGGCGAAGCGCTGCTCTCGGATCACAGCGGCGTGTTTTGGCGGGATGGGCAGACCAAGTTGTCGTTTGGTAGGAGTCGCCAATTGGCAACTCCACCCTTGGATGTCGGTGTGGTTCCCGTGCGAGAAGCGGTGCGCTTTGCGGTGGCGCGCTTGATGGATCGCTACCTGCTGAGCTTCTCGGCCTTGGGCGATCCCGGGCACACGCCCAACGAAGAGATTCTGCATTCGCACCTGTTCACGCTGGCCAATGCGCTCGGTGTGCCCGATCCCGTCGGCGTGCGACCGGAGCGCAAGTTCTGCCGGGCGATGGTGGTGCTGTCCGACAGCACGCCCTTGGGCGACATCAACGCCAACCTGCCGAGGTTTGTCTGGGCGGAACAAGGCGAACAATTCGGACTCGGTAAGGGCACCTTGTCCGAATCGGATCATCGCCTGCGCCGAGTGGAAGTGCTGGAGCGCTTTTATGCCCAGCATCCGACGGCGCTGGCGGTCCCGGTCGTTGAAGTCACGCCGGGCCGATCACCAACAACCACCGCCACCGTGCGCGCCCGCGCCGATACGGCGCTGGGCGTACTGCGCCTGGGCGATGTCATGCCGGCCCGGGATGTCCTGTCCCTGACACGGCTGTACAGCCTGATCCAGGCGCCGCTGCCTGACCCCGCGAGTTTGCGCCCACGTCTGTACCAACGGGCGCAAGTGGTGCTCTGCGAGGTGACGCTGGGCGATGTGAACAGCCGCACCCCACGTCGGGCCATCTATCGCACCCGGCCTGTTGCCCGACTGGGTGATCTCACTTTGGGTGAGGCCGCTGAGATCGAATGGCGGCCACTCACCGAGATGCAAATTTGCACATCGGTACTGACGCCGCCACTGCCCTATGACTTTGAAGACGCTGCGGCAAGGATGCTGCGCCTGCTGTCTCAGGCCACTGAGCCCTATGTCTCGGCGGTGCTGCAGCCGGCACGGATCTCGACGGCCAGTACCCGCGCTGCCTGGCGCGGCCAGACCTGGACCGGCGTGCGCTGGCCACGTTCAACCTGGACCGATACCCGCGAGCTGATCGGCAGCGCCCATAGCACGCGGTCCTGATTTTCTGACCCCATTCATTTCCTGGAGCACCCGATGGCCATCCTGACTGCCAGCGGTCGCGCTGCGCTTGCCGCTGCGATCAAACAACAGACCTTGCACCTTGCCCTGGGCGAAGGTGACCCCTTGTGGGACACCACCAAGGCGATCAGCACACCCTTCGATGAGGCCGGCGTGATCGAGCTGGGTGTGACGCACCTGGCTGACATTCGCGTCACCTCGCTCGATGACCAGACCGAGTACCTGCTCGATGTGGACTACAGCGCCAATGCCCGCGAGGGCGTGATCCGCCGTCTGCCGGCCAGCGCCATCCCCGAAGGCGGTGACGTCACGGTCCACTTCAAGATTTCGCACCCACCGGAGTCGATTGGCCAGACGGCGCTCTTGCGCGAAGTCGGCCGGCGGGTAGTGGACGAGGTGCATTTCGTCACCGCCAACCCCGAGGGTGAGATCGTCGTGCCAACCGGGCGCTACCGCCTCAGCGTTGACCCGACCAACCACCTCTTCATCCGCGTGCGCTTTGACTTCGAGGATGCCGCCACCAGTGTGGTGCGCGAGCAAGGCCTCTTTGTCGCCACCCAGACCGATCCTGAATTGCCCATCGGGCAGAAGTTCTTCGTGCCGAGCCAAGTCGTTGAGCCCGGCATCCTCCTCGTGCTTCAGAACTCGGTGCCCATCGTGCGCCAGCCCAGCACGCGCGAGACCTTCGAATTCGTCGTCACGTTTTAAGCGAGGCCACCCATGATCGAGCGCTACTACAACCTGTTTGACCCGGCCAAGCACTACACCCAGTTGCTGTTCCGTGCCGGCGATGGCCTGCAGTCGCGGGAACTCAACGAGATCCAGACCACCCTGATCCACCGCTTGCAGGGCGTGGCGGATGCGCTGTTGAAAGATGGCGACATTGTCAGCGGCGCCAACCTGCAGATCGATGCCGACACGGGGCTCGTGGCCCTGGAAGCCGGCCGCGTCTATCTGCGTGGCGCCGTGCGCGAGGTGCCGGCTGCGAGTTTCACCGTACCCATTGAGGGACGTGTGGCTGTCGGCGTGCGCTTTACCACCCGCACCGTCACTGAACTCGAAGACCCCAACCTGCGCGAACCCGCCGTCGGCGTGCGCAACTACCAGGAGCCGGGGGCCGGACGTCTGCAGGAGACCCTCGCTTGGGGCTGGGAAGGCGCCGGGACCAGTGACGGTCAGCCCGGTGACTTCCACGCCGTCTATGCGCTGGACAACGGCATCCTGGAGAACCGGCGTCAGCCGCCTGTGCTCGATGGCGTCGTGACCAGCCTGGCGCGCTACGACTATGACGCCAACGGCCACTATGTGACCGAGGGACTGGGCGTTCGATTTCTCACGACCGATGGCCAAGAGCACATCTTTTCTGTGGCGGAGGGGCGCGCCAACATCGACGGCTTCAAGGTCGAGCGCACCCAGTCCCAGCGCCTGCGGCTGCCCATCGACCCGGATCTACAGCGCGTCTCCAGCGAACCGCAGGTGTTCAATGACAGCGGCGATGGCGCCATGGTCGTCACCATCAACCGGCCACCGCTGGCGCAGGTGCTCGACATCAAGGTCACCCAACAGAAGACCGAGACGGTGGCGCACGGTGCCTTTACGGGTAGCCGCGATGTGCTGACCGAGCCGACAGTTGTCGCCGTGCTGGAGGTCAACCAAGGCGGCACCACCTACACCCAAGGCACCGACTACAAGGTCGTGGGGGATGAGATCGATTGGAGCCCGGGCGGCGCCGAGCCGGCCCCGGGGTCGAGCTACCAGGTCACCTACCAGTACATCGCCAGCCTCACCCCAACAAACCTGACCGATACCGGCTTCAAGGTCACCGGTGTGGTGCAGGGCTCGACGATGTACATCGACTACCAGTGGAAGCTGCCGCGCGTCGATGTGCTGGCCCTCACGGCCGATGGCCAGGTCGAGCGCATCAAGGGGATTTCGCAGGTGAGGAACCCCGTCGCGCCCACGGTGCCCGCCTCGCGCCTGGCCCTGGCCGAGATCGCCTATGACTGGCGCAGTGGCTCGGACCCGGTTGTGCGCAACATCGCCATTCGCACTATCAAGGTCTCGGAACTCACGGCCATGCAGCGCCAGATTGCCGACCTGTTTGATCTGATGGCGCTGGAGCGCCTGCGGGTCGATGCCAACATCCGTGAGCCCGCCGCCAAGAAGGGCCTGTTCGTGGACAACTTCCTCGATGATGACCTGCGTGACCAAGGCGTGGCGCAGACCGGCGCGGTGGTGGCCAGTGTCCTTACCTTACCGATCACCGCCAGTGCCCAGCACGCCAAGGACAACGGTAATGCGCTGCTGACCTTGGACTACACGCTGACGCCGGTGGTGGAACAGTTGGCCCGCACGGGGTCGATAAAGATCAACCCTTACCAGGCCTTCGAGCCGGTGCCGGCCCGGGTCACCCTGAACCCAGCAGTCGACCAGTTCACGGTGACGAACACCACCTGGGCGTCCGACGTGACCGAGCGCTTGATCACCGGCAGCGGTGTGCTCGAACAGGTGGTGGAGACCCGGCGTTCGGAGCAGGTGCTGGCCTCCTCAAGTGAGGAAGCACAATTCCTGCGCAGCCTCAACGTCGCCTATCGGGTGGACGGGTTTGGACCGAGCGAGACACTGGCTGCTTTGCGCTTTGACGGTATCGGGATTTCCCAGCCTGCGGGCACGGCGGCCAATGCTTCCGGCCTGCTCACCGGCAGCTTCCAGATCCCGCAAGCCATCCCGGCGGGCGCCAAGCTGGTGGAGTTCCTCGGGGCGGGTGGCAGCTACGGCTCCGCCACCTACGTCGGTCGCGGCCAGATCGTCACCGAGACGCGCCGCCGCATCCTGACCACGGTGGTCAACCGCTGGGACCCGCTGGCACAGACCTTTACGCTGCCCGAGCGCCGCGTGATTGGCGCGCTGGAGCTGTGGTTCACCACCAAGGGCGGCACCGCGCCGGTGATCGTGCAGATCCGCGAGACGCAGGTCGGCATCCCCACCACCACGGTGCTGACCGAGGGGCGCTTGGCTGCAGCGGACATCAAGACCGATGGCAACGCGACCCGGGTGCTGCTCGATCCCGTCGCCCTCGAGGCCAATCGCGAGTACGCCCTTGTCGTGCTCACGGACGATGCCAACCACGCCGTGTCGGTGGCGGAGCTCGGCAAGTACGACCCGCGCACCGGCTGGGTGACCGCGCAGCCCTACCAGATCGGCGTGTTGCTCTCGTCCTCCAACGGCATCAGCTGGACAGCGCACCAGACGCAGGACCTGACCTTCCGTCTCTTGGGTTGCCGTTTCACGCAAGCCAGCAAGACGGTGAGTCTTGGCCAGTACACGGTGACCCATCTGTCGGACGTGATGGCGCTCGCCGGTGTCGAGCGTCCGGCCGCTGGCACCGACGTGCAGTTTCTGGCGACCGATGCGCAGGGGAGAACCTACACCCTGTCGGAAGACCAGGGGTTGGCACTGTCGGAGAAGCTCTCGGGCAACTTGGCAGTGTCAGCCAAGCTGACCGGGACGGAAGTCTCCAGTCCGATCCTCTACCCGGGCACCCAGCTGGTGTTCGGCACGCTCGAAGCCGCAGGCGACTACCTGTCGCGCGCCATTCCCGCTGCTGCCACCTTCAATGTGTCCGTCACCTTCGATGCGCTCACCCCCGGCACGTCCAGTGTCACGGTGCAGGCCGAGTCCGGCACGCCAGGCAGTTTTACAGACCTGGCGCTGGACAAAGGGGTGGAAGTGGGCAACGGCTGGGTCGAGCGTACCTACAAGGCCAGCAGCCTCGTCGGTGTGGGTGCAGATCGGACCACGCGCGTGAAGCTGGCGCTGGCAGGCAATCCGCAGTACCGGCCCTTTGTGCGCCGCCTGCGCGTGATCGTGACCTGATGGGGCGTGAGCGATGAATGACGAACGAACACCGGTGCTCAATCTGCCGCTACCGCACCCCGATCACCTGCTGGTCGACGATGTGCTGCGCCTGCGCGAGGCCTTGGTGGCCGTTGACGCCGGCTTCGGTGCGCAACGCGCCGAGGTGCAGGCCGCCATGGTTCAGACGCGCAGCGAGGTGAACACCGTGCTGGAGGCCACCACCACAGCGGTGGCTGATGCGCTCGATGAAGTCAGTGCCGATCTCACCGGGCAGCTGCGCCGCCTGCGCTTGAACCAGCTTCTCCACTTAAACCTGTACTGAATCAGGAGGCCCTATGGCAGTGACCCTTGCCTTACAAACCCAGATCACGGCCTTGCAGGCCCGTATCGATGCGGTCGCCGCGAATGCCAGCCCCGAAGATGTCGTGATGCTGGCCAAGGCCATCGAAGCGATTTCCGGCCAGGCGACGGTGTTCGATGTGATCGCCTATGGCGATGCGCAAAAGAGCGCGCTCGCCGATGCCTTGACCCAGGCGCTGGCAGCGCTGGAGGCCCAGCTCGCCACCGCCAGCAGCCAACTGGACGAAACCACCCAAGTGCAGATCGCGCAGATCGTCGCCCAGGCGCAAGCCCTGCGCGCCGAGTTCGACGCCGCCCTGCAAACCTTCGCCGCCTTCGAGGGCGCCACCGCCGCCACGCCAGGCAGCCTCGGCATGGTGCCCGCACCACCGGCCAGCCTCTCGCGCCAGTTTCTGCGCAACGACGGCCAGTGGGCCGACACGCCCAACCTGCCGGTCGGCGCTTTTGCCTTCGTGCAGCCGCAGCTGCTGGGCACCGACTGGCTGCTGGCCGATGGTGGCGTGGCCAAGATTGTGGATTTTCCGGTTCTGGCTGCGACCCAGCAGCAACAGCGCAACACCGTGCACTTGGTCCATGCCACCGGCGCCACGGTGGTGACGGCGGACTACGCAGGGACCGGGCTGAACCAGCTCCACTACGATCCGGACACCGGCCACGTCGTGACCTTGGGCTCAGCGGGCATCGCCTACAGCCTGGACCGAGTCAACTTCACGCTGATCGCCCGGGCGATGCCCTCGGGCTACGCCAACCCAGTGCTGCGCAATGGCGTGCTGGCGTTTCACGGGCAGACGACGTCGGGCAACTACGGCTGGCACATTGGGCGCATCAATGGCGCCACCTTCACCCCGCTGGGCAATGCTGGGCCGGCGACGAACACCTCCCAGAGCTATCGCAGCTGCGCCGTGGCCGGTGACCAGATTTTGCTGAACGTGCATCGCAGCAGCGACTCGCGCTCGGAACTGCACCGGGTCGATACCGTCAGCCAGACCATCCAGCGCGTCAGCCTGCCGGAGGTCGGGGAGGCCGACTATGTCTATCCCACCTCGCGTTTTCTGCGCATCGGGGGCACGACCTTCTTTGCTGCCTACCTGGCCAACCCGAGCCGCTACCGCCTGTTCTACTCCGAGGACAACGGTCGCACCTGGGCCATCGCCACCGATGCAGCCACCGGCCAGCCCCTGGACCCCAGCGGCATCGCTTCCGACAACGTCGATGAGGGCTGTCACAACGCCCGCCATGGCGAGCGCCGCTGCGATGTGCTGGCAGATCGTGCCATCTTGCTGCGCAGCAATGGCGACGGCGGCTGGAGCTCGCTCAATGGCAAGCAATGGACCGCGTTCTCGTATCTGCCGGCCGAGTACCCGCTGGGCATCACCCATGAGAACGGTGCCTGGTACCTGGGCCACCGCCGGGGGCTGATCAAGACCGAAGACTTTGTCAGCTTCACAGCGGTTGCCACCCCCTTGTCGGTGTTTGGCAGCAGCAGCTACAGCGAATTCATGGCGGCCTGGGCTACCCCAGGGTGTCTGGTCGTGGCCACCCAGCAACTGTCCTACAGCACCAGCTCGGGCACGATGCGGGTGCGCTACAGCCGCGATGGCGGCGCCACCTGGACCGTCGCCTACGACTACACCTCCTCGGTCAGCGGTGCGCAGATCCGCTTCAACCGGGCGCTGAACTACATCCCCTTTCGGTGCATCGAGAGCGCGACCGAGATCTACCGCTACATCAGCACCGAACCGGGCTTGGTGGGGCATGGCACGGCCCAGGGGTTCTCCACCAACAACGGTATCTGGGAAGTGGGTCGGGGCGACGCCTTTGTTACGCTCACCCATAACACCAGCGGGGTGCGGCTGTCAGCGGCCAGAAACTACGACCCGGCCACCGAGTTTCGGCTGCCCACGGCACCGACCTTGGGCGGCTTCACCCTCAACCACGCGTCAGGGCAGACCCTGCGCTATGCCATCAGGGGGCGCTGATGAACGAGACCAGAGACGCATTTGAGATTCAAGCGGACCAGACGCTGGGCCGGGCGATCACGCTGGCGGCGGGAGAGCCGGCGCCGCCCGATTACACCTTTCTGGCACCGCCCGAGCGTGACCCGGACAGCGTGGTGCTGTGGACGGGCAATGGCTGGCAGGTACTGACCTCCGAGTCCAGCCGCCAGTCATTGCAGGCACAAGGCTTGCGCGATCAGGTCCTGCGCCTCACCGCCGCTTTGGTGCGCGCCGTCGACACGGAGCGTGACCGCCGCATTGCCCAAGGCAAGCCGCATAGCTTTCCCGATGGGCTGAGCGGCACGGTGCAACTGCGCAATGAGCGCGACACCGGCAACGTTAATGCCGTGGCGACCTCGGGCACCGCACTGGTCATTGCCGGGGATGCGCAGGCGCGTGTGGTGTTTCGGGATGCCCAGGATGTCACGCATCCCTTGAGTGGCGAGGAGGCGGTGGCCTTTGGCTTGGCGGTGATGGCTTGGGTGTCGGCGCATTACGCCGCTGCCTGGGCGCACAAGGATGCGATCCGCTTGCTGGCCGAGGGTGCTGATCTTGAGGCGTTGGCGGACTACGACATTCAGAGCGGTTGGCCGCAAGCGCAGGATGAGGAGGTAGCGCCATGAGGGCCGCCCTCCTGCACCGCCTGTCGATGCTTGGGCTGTGGGGACTGTGCCAGGTCGCGGCCGTGATCGCGTCCCTCTGGATGCTCAGTGCCGCCCTAGCCGGCAGTCGCCGCGCCTGGACGATTGCGGTGGCCCATGACCAGCTGGCCAATGCGGCCTTTGGCGGGCACGAGGACGAGACACTGAGCTCCCGAGCCGGCAAGGCTGCGCGCGAAGGCAAGCGCTGGGCCTGTGTCTTCTGCCGGCTGCTGGACCGACTCGATCCGAACCACTGCGAGAAGGCCATCGAGCCGGACGAGGGTAAGCCGCTACGGTCGTAGCCGGTCTCTCGCCAGCTTGCTTTCTCAACCCCATTTTTATTCCGCCAATTGGCGGATTTTTTGTTTCTGGAGAACCGCTATGGCAGACCATTTCCTGCACGGCATCGAACTTGTCGAGATCGAAGACGGCGGGCGCACGGTGCGCACCGTCAAGTCCTCGGTCATTGGCCTGGTGGGCACGGCCCCGGGTGCTTCGTCCGCACGTACCGCCACCCTGACCTTGGGCCAGGGGGAGGCGGCACTGACTTTTACGGCCAAGGCCTCGGGTGCGCTGGGCAACACCCTGCGCGTCCAGATCCGCGCCGCGACTGAACCCGAAGCGCTGCTGACCGTGGGGCTCGACACCCGCACCCCTGGCACCACCCTGATCAACGTGACGCTGGCCACCGATCTCGACGGTGCGCGCATCAGCACGGCCGCTGAAGTCGCCCAGGCCTTGATGGCCGAATCGACGATTGCCGATCGCATCAGCGTCACGGCCGGTGGCGAGGGCACTGGCGTCGTCGCCGCCACCCTTGGTTCACGCGGCCTGGATGGCGGCATGGACGAGCCGTTTCCGTTCAATGTCCCGGTGCTGGTCAACAACCGGCGCCTGGCTGCCCACCTGGGTGATGCCGGCACTCTGCCCCAGGCACTCCGCGCCATCCAGGACCAGGCATCACCCTTTGTGTACGTGGTGCGCGTCCCGCAAGGGGCGACGCTGGACGAGACGATGAATGCCGTGATCGGCGGTCTTGACCCGGCCACGGGGCAACTGGCTGGTATCGCGGCGCTGCAGGAAACGCGCAGCGAGATGAAGTCGCGCATCCTGATTGCCCCGGGATTTAGCCAGCACAAGGCAGTGGCCGATGCGCTGATTGCAGTGGCCCAGAAGACCCGGGCGATTGCGGTGATCGATGGGCCCAACACCAACGACGAAGCGGCCATCGACTACCGCGCCCAGTTCGGCAGTGACCGCGCCTATATCGTTGATCCCTGGCTGGTGGTCCGTGCTCGCGATGGCTCGGAGACCATCGAGCCGCCCTCGGCCCGGGTGGCCGGGCTGATCGCCCAATCCGATGCCGAGCGCGGCTTCTGGTTCAGCCCGTCCAACCAGGTGGTGACCGGCGTGCTGCGACCCGCCCGGCCGGTGTCCTGGGCGATCAACGATCCCAACACCCAGGCAAACTACTTGAACGAGTTCTCGGTGGCGACCTTCGTGTCCCACGACGGCATCCGCCTGTGGGGCAACCGCACCTGCGCCACCGATAGCCGCTGGGCCTTCCTATCGGTACGGCGCACCGCCGACATGATCAACGAGTCGCTGGTCAAGGCGCACCTGTGGGCCGTGGATCGCAACATCACCCGCACCTACGTCGAGGAAGTGACCGAGATGGTCAATGCCTACCTGCGCCAGTTGAAGGCCCAGGCGGCGATCCTCGGTGGGCGCTGCTGGGCAGACCCCGAGCTCAACACCGCGCAGGCCATTGCCGATGGGCGGGTGTACTTCGACTTTGATTTCACGGCGCCGTATCCGGCCGAGCACATCGTGTTTCGCTCGCACCTGGTCGGTGACTACCTTGAGGAGATTCTGTAATGGCCATCGAACTGCCGCACGTCTTGAAGAATATGAACCTCTTTGTCGATGGCCGGGGTTACGCCGGGCGGGTCGACGAGATCAAGTTGCCCAAACTCACCCTGAAGACCGAGGAGCACCGCGCGGGAGGCATGGACATCCCGGTCGAGCTCGAACTGGGCATGGACAAGCTCGAAGCGGAGCTCACCCTCTCGGACTTCGATCCGGAGGTCTTCAAGCTCTTTGGGCTGCTCGATTCCACCCGCACGCAGATCACCCTGCGCGGGGCGATTCAGGCCCAGGGCACGGTGGCCCGGCCGGTGATCGTCAATCTCGCGGGCGGTTGCAAGGAGATCGAGGCCAGCGCCTGGAAGCCCGGTGACAAGAGCACGCTGACGCTACAGGTGGCAGCGCACTACTACAAGCTCACCGTCGCTGACGAAGAGCTGGTTGAAATCGATGCCGTGAACCTCGTGCGCAAGGTCGGCGGGGTCGATCAGATGGCAGAGATTCGGGCCGCGATTGGCGTTTGATCACACCACCAGGAGAACCTCCCCATGAAACCCATCCCCGAACGCATCACCCTGAACTTCCCCATCGAGCACGACGGCCTGCCGATCAAGGAGATCGCCTTGCGCCGTCCCACGGTGGGTGACCACCTGGCCGCGCAGAAGTCGGCCGGCACGGACGCCGAGCGCGAGATCCGCCTCATTGCCAATCTGGCCGAGCTGCCGCCCGCCGCCATCCATCTGCTCGACATGAAGGACTACGCCCAATTGCAGAAGGCGCTGGGTGGTTTTTTGCAGTAAATCCGGGTGAGCTTTCCGCCCTCGTGGTGGAGCTCGCCCTCTACACCCATTGGCCTCGATCCGAGTTGCTCGCCCTGGAGGTGAGTGAGTTGGTCGAGGCCTTGTCGTTGGCGCGACGGCTGTCGTCTGCGACGGTCACATCCTGATTTTTTCGTTGCCCGAGGTAAGCCATGGCTACTGCGCATCCCGTTCAGATCAGCATCGGCGCCACGCTGGCGGCTTCCCTCGGCGCTGCCGTGCGCGGCGCCCAGGCGCAGCTGAACCAGCTAGGCAGCACGATGGCCGAACTGGGTAACAAGCAGTCCGGCATCAAGCAGCTGGAGACCCTGCGCGCCCAGGCCAAGGATGCGGCACTGGCCATGCGCGCCGCGCAGCAGAAGGTCTCCGGGCTGGAAGCGAATATCGCTGGTCAAGGCGGTGAGCCTTCGGCCAAGCAGGCCCGCGAACTGGAACGCGCCCGTGCAGCGGCCACTCGGGCTGAAGAAGCCTACCGCCGCCAGCGGTCGGCAGTGGATGAACTCTCGACCTCTTTGCAGCGCGCAGGCGTCAACACCCGCGCCATGGGCAGCGAGTCCGCACGCCTGGGCAGTCAGCTGGAGACGCTCCGATCCCGCACCGAAGCCCTGACCCGTGCCCAGCAGGCACAGGCCCGCAACCTGGAGAGCCGCAGCGCCTACCGTGCCCAGATGATGGATGCGGTGGCCTTGGGCGGTGCGCTCTATGGCCTGGTGCAACCGGCTGTCCAGTTCGAATCGGTGATGGCCGACGTCAAGAAGGTGGTCAACTTCGACACACCGGATCAATTCGGGCAGATGTCCAAAGATGTGCTCTCGATGTCGACCCGCATCCCGATGGCCGCTGACGGCATCGGCGCCATTGTGGCGGCGGCCGGTCAGGCTGGCATCGCCCGCGAGGAGTTGCTGCGCTTTGCCGAGGACGCCGCCAAGATGGGCGTGGCGTTTGATCTCTCCGGGGATCAGGCCGGAGCCGCGATGACCGGCCTGCGCTCAATCTTCGGATTGACGCAAGACGAGGTGGTTAAGTTGGGCGACGCCATCAACCACCTGTCCAACAACATGGATGCCAAGGCATCCGATCTTTTGAACATCGCCAACCGGGCCGGTTCGACCGCCAAACTCTTCGGACTGTCCGGCGCACAGTTGAATGCTTTGGGCGCGACCTTTCTGGCGCTCAAGACGCCCCCGGAGGTGGCGGCTACCGGCATCAATGCGCTGCTGATGAAGTTGGCCACCGCCGACAAGCAGAACGAGAAGTTCCAGCAGGGGCTGCAGGACATCGGGTTGTCCGCTGAGGTCATGAAGAAGATGATCCAGCGCGATGCCCAAGGCGCGCTGACCACCTTCCTGCAGCAGGTGAAGAACGCGCCCGATCTGATGGGCACCCTGTCTGATCTCTTCGGCATGGAGTACGCCGACGACATCGCCAAGCTGGTGGGCTCGATGGAGACCTACGAGAAGGCGGTGGGCCTGGTAGCCGACCAGACAGCCTATGCAGGCTCGATGCAGAAGGAGTACGAAGCACGCTCGGCCACCACCGCCAACAATCTGCAGCTCCTCAAGAACCAGATGAGCCGGCTGGGCATCACGGTGGGCAATGCGCTGCTGCCGGCCTTGAACAACTTGGTGGGCGCGTTGATGGGGCCTATCGATAGCCTGGCCCATCTCGCCGAACGGTTTCCTATCGTCACGCAAGTGGTGGTGGGCACCGTCGGTGCCGTGCTGGGCTTGAAGGTGGCCACCATCGCATTGGGCTATGCCTGGACCTTCGTGAAGGGGCCGATCCTCGGTGCGCAGGTGGCGTTTCAATCGGCGCGGGCCGGTCTGGCGTTGCTGCAAGTGCAGGCGGCAGCGACGGGCACCAGTGCGGGCATTCTGTCGCTGGCCTGGAGTCGGATGCAGACCGGAGCCCTCGGGCTGATCGCGCCGATCAAGTCGGCAGCGCAGGCCTTCTGGTCGATGCTGCCGGCCATTGGTGCCACCACGACTGCGCTCTTGACCAACCCGATCACCTGGATCGTCGCTGGCATCGGGGTCGCCGTCGCAGGCCTTGCCTTGGTGATCCGCAAATATTGGGACCCCATTGCTGCCTATGTGGGTGGCGTGTTCCAAGGCATTCGCGCCGCAGTGCAGCCAGCGATCACCAGCTTGACCACGGCGCTGGCGCCACTGGCACCCATCGGTCAGGCGGTCGCGTCGGTGTTCGGATTCATCGCCGATGCGATCAGCGGACTGGTCGGCTGGGTCGGTGATCTGCTGGCCCCGGTCACCCTCACCAAGGATGAGTTCGACAGCCTGTCCGCATCCGGGCAGTCCCTGGGGACGGTGATCGGCAGCGTATTGAGCGCGGCGTTTACGGTGCTGACATTCCCGATTCGGGCAGTCGGTACGTTGGTGGGTTGGGTGATGGAGGGCTTTCGGTGGCTGGTGTCGTTCTCGCCGCTGGCTGCACTGCAAGCTGCCTGGCAACCCCTCTCGGGGTTCTTCGGCGGCCTGTGGGGCAGCGTGGTCAGTGGTGCGCAGTCGGCCTGGCAGCAACTGACCGCTGTGCTGAGTTCGCCCAGCCCACTGCAGGCGTTGCAGTCGGTTCTGGGATCGATGCTGAGTGCGCTCGGCAGCCTGCCCGGGCAGTTCATGAGTCTCGGCAGTGCGATGCTGCAAGGCCTCGCCCAAGGCGTGCGTAATGCCGCAGAGCAGGCCGTGGCGGCCGTGGGTGAAGTCGCTGCCGGGGTGCGTGACCGCTTTAAGGCGATGCTGGGCATCCACAGCCCGTCGCGGGTGTTCGCCACGCTGGGCAGCGCGCTGTCGCTCGGCCTGGCGCAAGGGGTGGCTGCGGCCGGGCCGGCAGTGGTGAGTGAAGTCGGGCAACTGGCCCAATCGCTGCAGGCCGTGCCGTTGTCGCTGGCCAACCCTGACGTGGTATCGCCAGCACAGGGGCTGCGGCTGCCCTCACCGGAGCGTCCGTCGCTGGGGTTGGCGCTGCCTGCTCAGAGCGATGTGCCCGTGCCAACGCTGCGGCCGGTGTGGGAGGGCACGTCTGCACCGCAACTGCCATCGGTCAAAGATGAGCCTGGCGATGTGGTGGCTCCGGCGCGTGCCCAGCCAGTCCCGGTGAACGATCCCACTCGTGTGGCGCCATCCATGCCACCGGGGGCACCGGCAGCCCCAGGCGCAGCCTCGATCCACTTCGCCCCGCAGATCACCATCCATGCGCCCCCGGGCAGCGACCCGCAGGCCTTGGCCGATCTGCTCGACAGTCGGCTGCGCAGCCTGATCCGCGAAGTCTTGCGTGGCTCCAGCGCGGCACTGCACGACTGATCCTTCTATTCCTGTTGCGGAGGTTCGCCATGGCCGAACGCGTGATGTTGGCCTTGGGGCCGTTTCGTTTCGAGATGGGGCAAGCGACCTACCAGAGCCTGGCCATGAGCCAGTCCTGGCGCTGGCCCGAGCAGGCGCGCATCGGGCGGGAACCCGCGCTGCAGTTCACTGGCCGCGAGCCTGCCGAGATCCGGCTGCAGGGCGTGCTATTTCCGGGGTTCGATGCCGGTCTGGCGCAAGTCGAGGAGATGCGCGAACTGGCCGACCGGGGCGAGCCACTACAACTGGTCGATGGCCTGGGCCGGGTGTGGGGCTCTTGGGTGATCGTCGAAGTGGGCGACACCCGCAGCGTGCTGATGGATGACGGCCAGCCGCGCCGGGTCGGGTTCGAGGTCAAGCTCAAGGCCTACGGCGAGGACGAGACCGTCACCGACTACTCAGGCGGCTGGAGTCCATTCGCGGTGCTTTCAATCATCGATTCGGTGCTCACCGACCCCCTCGGTGCGGTCGATGACCTGCTCGGGTCGTTGCCGGGTCTGCTCAATGGTCTGGGCAACGCCAATGAGATCACGCGGGTGGCGTCCGTTCACCTGGCCCTGAAGGAACTGCTCGCCACCTTCGGCGCCAGCCTCAACGGCCTGCACAGCCAGCTGAGGTCGGCCGGCCTCACGATCCACACGGTCGATCCGCTGGTGCAGCAGGTGATCACGGTCTCCAATGCACCGCTGAGTTCATCTGCCACGCTGTACGCACAGATCACCGCCTTGCTCACCACAATCAACGCACTGTGGACCACCGGCATCCAGATCCAGGCGCGCACCGACCCGGTGCTCTACAGCCAGCGCCACAGCGAGATCGCCGTGGAGCTCATCGCCTTGCTGGAAAAAACCCGCACTGCCCTGGTCTGGTTGCAGGAGGCCTTGCCATGACGCGCAAACCATTCGACGCCCAAGTGCTCACCGCCCGCGAAGGCGAGATGCTCGATGCACTGGTCTGGCGGCACTACGGCCGGATCGACGTGCTGCCACTGGTGCTGGAAGCCAACCGCCAACTGGCACGGCTGCCGGTGGCGCAGATGCTGCGTTTGCGGGGAGGCACCTCTGTGTTGATGCCCGCACTCAACGACCAGCCGGTGCTGCCGCTGGTGCGCATCTGGTCGTAGAGGAGACACACGATGCAACCCACCTTCCTGATCCTCGCGGACCGTACCGACATCACCCGCGCCGTGGCTGACCGGCTGCTCGAACTGGTGGTCACCGACGAGGCGGGGCTGTCCTCCGATGCCCTGCGCTTGACGCTGGATGACCGACGGCGTGCGGATGGGGCCATCGCCCAACTTCCCAAGATCGGCACGGTGCTCGAAGTCTCGCTGTCCTACGCCGGCCGCGCCTGGGTGGCGATGGGCAAATTCATCGTCGATGAGATCGAGATCCGCTCGCCCCCAGCGACGCTGTCGGTCTCCGCCAAGGCGGCCGACATGGTCGGGCCGTTTCGCAGTCCCAAGACACGTTCCTGGGAGGCAACAACGCTCGGGGCCTTGGTCAGCGCCATCGCGGCTGAACACCGCTACCAGGCCAAGATCGATCCCGAACTCGGTGCCATCGCCGTCCCGCATCTGGACCAGACGGCCGAGTCGGACATGGCGCTCTTGACACGTCTCGCAGCCAAGCACGACGCCGTGGCCAAGCCCGTGGCGGGATTTCTGGTGCTCGCCCGCCAGGGGGCGGCCAAGACCATCACCGGTCAGGCGCTACCGACGCTACAGCTGGAACCTGAGCAACTGGCGCAGTGGCGCTACCAGCACAGCGCCCGCAAGCCGGCTGGCACAGGTAGCGCCCAGGGGGAAAACGGCCAGTCGCCCCCGCAGGTCAGCACCGGCGGCACCAAGGCCTACTGGTGGGACTTCGAGAAAGGCGAACGCCAGGAAGTGACCACCGGATCACCGCCCTTCGAGGAAATCCGCTACGTCCACGCCACCGAAGCCGAGGCCAAGGCGGCAGCGGCCACCCGCAAGAACACCGGCGAACGCGGCCAGGGCGAACTCTCGTTCAGCCTGCCGGGCGATCCAAGGCTGGCGGCAGAAGGCCGGCTGTCCATCAATCTGCGCCCCGGTATCCCCACGGACTGGCGCATCAAGCGCGTCGAGCACCGCCTGGGTAGCCAGGGCTATACGACGCAGGTCGAGTGCGAGCGCTTCACCGCCGCCCCCGTTCCCATCACCCAATCTGAGTAAGGAGGCCGCCGTGCCTGAAAAAGATCCTTCGACCTACGGCCTGATCACCTACCTGTGGGTGACGGGACTGGCCGCCTGGGGTGGCCTGGTGAGTTTCTACCGCAAGGTCAAATCTGGCGAGACCCGCGTCTTCAATGTGGTTGAGCTCATCGGTGAGATCGCCACCAGCGCGTTTGCTGGCCTCATCACTTTCTGGCTGTGCGAGGCCGCGCAGCTCGATCCCCTCGTCACGGCGGCACTGGTAGGTGTCTCGGGCCACATGGGGAGCCGGGCGCTGTACCAGTTTGAGCGCTGGGCGCAGACGCGTCTGGGGACTTCCACCGATAACAAGGAGCGGCCATGAACGCCATCGAACAGATTCTGAATGACATCCTGCGACGCGAAGGCGGCTACGTGAATCACCCGGCCGACCGGGGCGGGCCGACGAACTTCGGCATCACGGCGCAGACGCTGGGCAGCTGGCGCCAGCTCGGTCGTCCGGCAATGGCCACTGAAGTGCAGGCGCTGACTGAGGCCGAAGCCCGTGCCATCTACCGCCAAAAGTACATCACTGCTCCGGGGTTCGAAGCCGTCACGCATCCAGCGCTGCTGCATCTGCTGGTCGATGCCGGCGTGCATTCCGGGCCGAAGCGCGCAGTGCAGTGGTTGCAGTCGGCGCTCGGTGTCATGGCCGATGGCGTGATCGGTCCCCAGACCCGCGCCGCACTGGCTGCCGCCGACCAAGGTGTGCTCTACGGCAAGGTGCTGGGCCAGCGCCTGCGTCACCTCGGGCGGCTGATCACGAACGACCCCAAGCAGTCGGCGTTCGCCGCTGGCTGGATGAACCGGATGGCAGAGTTCGTGGAGGGCACGGCATGACCCCGATCCTCACCACCTTGGCCCCGGGCCTGCTGGAAGCTGGCAGTCGGCTGATCGACCGCCTGGTACCGGACCCCACCGAGCGGGAAAAAGCCAAGCTCGCGCTGCTGCAGGCCGAAGGGCAGCTGGCACTGCAGGAGATGCAGACCAGCCTGTCGGCAATTCTGGCTGAAGCCAACTCGCAGGACCCCTGGACCAGCCGGGCACGGCCGACGTTTTTGTACGTGATCTACGGCGTGATTCTGCTGTGCGTGATGGGCGCCATCATCGGCATCTGGTGGCCGACGCACGTCTTCCAGGCAGCGGAGAACCTGAACAAACTGCTGGGTGCGGTGCCCGAGAGCCTGTGGTGGCTGTTTGGTGCGGGCTACCTGGGCTATACGGGTGCGCGCAGCTTTGACAAGTGGCGTGGACCGGCACGGTAGCGCACGACCACCTGAAACGACGATCCCCCGATCTCACTGCCTTTACGGGTGGTGGGGTCGGGGGATTTTTTGCGTTTGTGGTGTCCGAGACTTCTTGGCGTTGAACGGCTTCCATTGAATCCGTGTCAACCATGGTGTAAACTGACAACCCCTGTGACAACCAGGGCGGCAAGCTTGCTGGGCAACCAACCTAAGGAGAAAACGCGTGAAAATGACCAAAGCGCCTGTTTATTACGCACTGGCTCAAGCGCAGTTTAATCCCGTGGCTGCCATGGCAAAGTACGTCGACGAGATTCAAGACATCCTGCGCCGAGAGGGGTATACCCTTTTTGAGCCGCAAGAAATCACGCAACTGCAGTTCGTGGGGGCTGCTGGACAAGCGCCGACTAATCCCGAGTTAATGAAGGTTACCAATTGGCTAATTTCAAAGGCTGATCGGACTGCTGGTTTTATTTTGGGCTCATCCTCTCTGGCCTACCACACCACTCATTATGAAACTCGGCACGAGTTCTTGCCGGAGCTGGCGCAGGGATTGCAAGCTGTTCACAAAGTGGTTTTTTTGGATCACATTGCTCGGCTGGGCCTGCGTTATCTAGATGCAGTGATTCCCGGCGAAGGCGAGCAGGTTTCGCAGTATTTGGCAGATGGTTTGCAAGGCGTATCCTTCGGTGCAAAGCAGCGTTACGCGATGAGCGAGTCTGTTTTTGAGACAGAAACAGGGCCGCTGGTCAAATCAGGGACTTTGGTTGCGCGTGTGTATCGCGCGACATCTCCTCTTGGCTATCCGCCAGATCTGATTCCTCACGGGCTTCAGCCAATGCATCGCTTCCAGAGAAGCGACACGATCTCCCACGCCGTGATTGATACCGATCACTTTGTTGAAGGCAGAATGCCTATTGATTTTGAGCAGACCAAGGAGCAGTTGGCGTCGCTGCACACGGGAATCAAGCAATCTTTCGAGGCAACCATTACGCCTTACGCTGTAGAAGTCTGGCGCTGATTGGGAGAGGGTTGAATATGTATGCAAACCACACTGTGGGTATAAATCCACTACTGCCTTTGCGCAGCGCTGCACAGACCGTTTTTGTAATGATGCTTGTAGGCACCGGTAGTGCTTATGGAATGGATCGCTTGGACACGTGGCGGCCGCACCTTCAACACCGAGTTTCGTTTATTCCAGAAGCAGGTATTCAGGGTAATGGTTCTGAACGGATTGACGTTCGCACTCCGCTTGAGCATCTAGAAAACATCCGCACGGTATTGAACCCTGCTGTTTCAGACTTGGCATCTGTTTTTGATGTTTCGAGACAGGCTATTTACAAGTGGTTGTCGAGCGACTCGAGGCCAGAGCCTGAAAAGTTGGCACGTGTTCAGGCGCTCAGTCAGATCGCTGACGCTTTCAAAGATGCTGCTGTGGTACGTGCCGGCAGCCTTCTGAAAATGAAGACCTTCGGTGATCGGTCTCTCATGGACATCGTAAAGGCCGGAGCTGATTGGCATGAAGCCGTTGGCATCTTGATTGCCGAGTCGCGTGCGATGGAAAGCGCCTATGAGCGATCTGGGCTAGCCAAATCCAAAGCAAAGCCAACTTCAGATTGGCAGACCTCTCAGTCAATTCCCGCGTCGCGCGAAGATGTATAAGGGAGAACTATGCTCGGACGTGACACGCCTTGGAGGCAAGGCAGCCTAATTGCCCAGGCGGACGCCATCGCGGCCGGCTTATTTGATGAGGCATCTGCGGACCTCAAGCGGGCTCTTGTCATTACGCACGACTGTGATCTGCCGAATGACAGAGAGCTTGAAGTCGAGGTTATGGTCGGAGATGTGGTCGACAAACTGAACAAGCAGTTTGCGCGTGCTCGTAATGTTCGGCGCCTCCACTTGGCATTCGATACGCCGTCTGGCAACCAGCAGTTCATTGACCTGCAGATAACAGCCAAGCAATCCATCTCCAAATCGCTGATCGCCGGCGCCAAGCCAGACAGTGACTGGGTCCTGTCGGACGAAGAGAAACGAGCCCTCAAGCAATGGCTGGCTGCACGCTACGGTCGCCCAGCTTTCCCGAACGCGTTTGAGACGCATCTGCGCAAAAATGTCAGTAAGAAAGAGACAGTAGAAGATCGACTCGGAAAAGCTCTTGAAAAAGTGAGCGCTCATTTGGTCGGGGTGTTTTTTGACTTGGGTGAAAACCGCGCAGCGGAACTCACGGATGGAACGCCTTACGACCTGAGGATTACTGTTGTCTATGACGCCAGTGAAGGTGGACAGCCTGCGAGATTGGCTGCTGAAGACGTGGTCTCTGAGATTAGGGAGATTTTCCAGTCGGCTTATGGCCCTCCAGATGCAGCAACTGAGATCGCTCTGGAATCTTGCGAAGCAGTAGCCGACCTTCGATTCCCACTATCGGATCTTCGTAAAGTGGATCAGTGGCGTGCCGAATACATCAGCCTGCGCCAAGACCCGCCAGAGTCGTTCCTGGCTGTCGGCGAGATGCCTGCGTAATGGTTTCCGGGGTAACTGAAGTCCTGGGCATCACCAGCGCGGGGCACTTTTGGCAAGAGGTGGTGCTCCCGAACGCGCTGCACTACCGCCAGCATCCAACGGCCAGGGAAGCCTTCAACTTGGCGGCTTCGCTGTGGCACCTGATCGACTGGATCTCCGAGGACCCACGCTTGAACCCTCAACACCAGCAGAAGTCCAATCTTCAAGCCGCCTTGCGCCAGCAGTGCCCAGCCTTGGGGGTGATGCACGACATCACCACGCTGTACAAGCACGCTCGAATGACCAAGCCGCAAGGCAAAGTGGCGGCGACAGACGTTGAGATGCTGGGGGCCACGTTCTACTTCGGGCCGGGTGGTCCGGTTTCTGAACACCCGGCTGAGTACATCGTGACCCTGGAAGGAGGAGAGCAGCGCCCCTTGAACGAATTGTTCGAAGAGGCGCTGAGATTTTGGGATGGCTACTTCCGCGCTGATGCGGCGGGCCTGCAGGTCACGCGATAGCCGCCACCCGAGGTGCGCTTATGTTGGCTGCGACCGGCCGCCGGCCCACGACATTCCCCACCACATTAACCGCCTCGAGCATCGCCTGCGGCGACAGGTGTGCGTAGCGCATCGTCACCTTCGGGTCGTGGTGGCCGAGGAGCTTTTGCACCTCGTACAGCGACCGCCCTGCATTGACCAGGAAGCTGGCGTAGCTGTGGCGCAGGTCGTGCAACCGCACCTCGCCCAAGCCCACCTTCTTCCGGATCGAGTCCCAGGCGTAGAAGATCGACACCGGTGGCTTCTTCGTCTTCGGGTTGAAGAACACCCAGGGGATGTCGTCTTGCCGGGGAAGCGCCTGCAGCAACTCGATGGCCGCATCCGACAGGGGAATGTGACGCGGCTTCTTCGACTTCGACCGTGCCGCCGGCACCGTCAGCATCCGGCGGTTGAAATCGATCTCGTCCCACCGGGCGTCCAGAACCTCGCGCTTGCGCGCCCCGGTGTAGAGCAGCAGCCGGATCACCTGGCCCACCTGCACATTGCGGTTGGTGTCCAGCTCGTCAAACAGCCGCTGCACCTCGTCGGTGGTCAGGTACCGCTCCCGGGCACCGTGGTCCTCAAAGGGCTCCACGCCATCGCAGGGGTTGCTCTTCGGCGGCAGGATGTCCCAGCGGATCGCGCAGTTGTAGATGAACTTCATCAGCACGATCATTCGGTTGCAGGTCCCGGCGGCGTAGCCTTTCTCGAACACCGTGTGGTGGAAGGCCACCACATCCGAGCGGGTGATGCGGTTCATCCGGAAATCGGCAAACACCGGCAGCAGGTGATTGCGCAGCATCGTCTCATCCGTCTCCCAGCTGCGCTTGCGGGTCTTGGCGTAGGGCAGATACCGCTCGGCCACGAAAGCACCAAAGGTCGGCACATCCTTGAACCGGTGGCTCTCCACCTTGGGGTCGCCACCCTCGGTGACCATCTGCTTCATCTGGTGCGCCTTGGCCCGGGCGTCCGCAAGCGCTATCTCATCGACCCGGCCGATGTTGTTCATCCGCACCTTGCCCGCCGCATCGCGGTAGCGGAAATAAAACGTCGCCCCGCCGCTGGCGCGGTGCTCCAGCATGAACCCCTTGATCTCCGTGTCGAAGTAATACACCCCACCGGAGGCCGGAACACGGCCGGGCAAGGTGGCCAAAAACTCCGTACTCAATGCTTGTGCTGGCATGGTCTTTCTCCTCTTACAACGTGAGGCCATACTACGATACAATGTGCCGGAAAAGACATAAAAAGCATCTAAACAAGCAGAGATATTTGCTAGTCAAACCGTAAAGGAGTCGACCATGATCGACGGAAGACAGATCCGGGCAGCCCGCGCGATGCTGGGCTGGAGCCGGGAGGAATTGCTGGATGCGTCGGGGATATCCATGTCGGCGCTGCTGCGCATGGAAGGCAACATGGCCGACAGCCGCAGCTCGACGCTGAACAAAGTGGTCAAGGCGTTGAGCCTGGCCGGCATCGAATTTGTCACCCGGGACGACGGGGCGATAGGCGTCATTCTCAAGGCACAAAACCCGCCTCAAGCGCCACAATGAGCACAGCATCCCGGACCACCCAAAAGGCACAAAGGCCACCTGATGAGACACATCGGGTGGCTTTTTTACTTGATGGCTTCGGCTGGTAGGAAGCTGGTACGTCGGATTGGCTGTAAATTGCGTCTATACCGGTAGTAAGCGCGGCTAAGTCTTTGAAAAGACAAAGGAAATATCCGATAAGACTGAAAATCTGCCTTTTGCAGTAGGAAAGTGGTCGGAAGTGGGCGTTTTGGGAGCTTCAATTTGACTTATAAAGGGATTGGTGAGTACCGGGCTATTACGCTCACTACTGGTTCGGACACTGTTGCGGGTACTTCCGGTAACGACACCATTTCTGGCACCGTTGATGCGGCCAACGGTATAACCGGTGTTGACCCCTCGACCCTGACCGTTTTCGATGCAATTGATGGCGGCGCCGGCTCCGATACCCTGAGCATTGTCGCCACCACTGGTTTCACCGCCCTTCCCGGTGGTGCTACGGTCTCCAACGTTGAGAAGGTTGTGGTCAAGTCTAGCTCTGGAGCTGTGACCCTTGACACCACCACCTGGGGTACCACTGAATCTGTTAGCGTTGAAGCGCAAGCCGCTGCTGTTGGCGTGACCACCAAGGCCGCTTCTGCTTCTGTTAAGGGCGGTACGACCGTTGCGGTGACCGACACGAGCACCACCGCTGCTAACACTGGCACCACGCTGACCAGCGTAACCGTTGATGGCGCGACAGATAATGCCACACTGACAGGCAAGGGCATCACCGCCGTGACCGCGAAGAATCTGGTTACGGCCGCCAAGGGTGTTACTGTTGCTGACTTGGACACCGCACACGCGCTGACCCTGACCCTGAGCGGTGTTGACTCCAGCACGACCGTTGGCGCTGCTGACGCTGGCACCATCACTTTCACCGACGCCGAAGCAACTTCCGTTGCTGTGGTTGCTAACACTAAGGCTACTTACGACGCCACCGTGGTTGCTGCCAAAGCTACCGCTGTGACCATTGACGCTGCTGTTGCCCTGCAACTTGACGCGCTGACCGCCGGTGTTGCCAAGACCGTCGCCATCTCTGGCGCCGAAGCTGTGACCGTCTCTGCACACACCCTGCACGCTGATGCAGTGATCAGCAGCACCAACACCAAAAGCGTGACCATCACTGGTGACATCCTGGCTACCCAGACCTTCACTGGCGGCGCTGGTAAGGACACCATCTCCCTGGCAACGACCGGAACCAAGGCCATTACCACGGGTGCCGGTGACGACAAGGTTGTCGTTGCTGGTGCTTTCGGTACGGGCGGTTCTGTGGATGCAGGCGAAGGCACCGACACCCTGAGCCTGACTGCAACTCTGGCCGCTAACGATTCTCTCTCTGCCAACACCACGTTTGCTGGCAAGATCAGTGGCTTCGAGAAGTTGGAATTGACCACTGCCGGCGTGACCAAGACGGTGAACCTGGCTAACCTGGACAACATCAACTACGTTGTTACCGCTGGTGCAACTGCCGTGACCCTGGACAACCTGGCCTCAGGCGGTACCGTGGAACTGACCGATACGTCCACCAAGGTCATTGCAGCCGTCAAGGATGCTGCCACCGTTACCACTGACGTGCTCAACGTCATCGCCAAGGCTGCCGCCACCAAGAACGTGGGTATCGTTGAAGCTGCAAACGTAGAAACGGTCAACCTGACGCTGACCGATTCCAACACCACCACGGCCCCGGCTGGTACCGTTGAGCACACGTTGGCACTGACTGACGTTGCAGCGAAGACCATCACGGTTGGCGGTAACGCAGGTCTGATCTTGACCACCGCCGGTGCAACCGCTGTGACCAGCTTCGATGCTTCTGCTTCGACAGTTGCCGCAACCACCGCTGGCGCGGATGCAAAGGGTGTGACTTGGAGTACTGCTGCGCTGGCCGATTCCTTCGCAGCCGCGACGGATGGCACGACCACTGTGACCATCAAGGGTACCGACGGTGTTGACGTTATCAGCGGCGCAGCTGTGACTGACGTAACCGTCAAGCTGAACATCACTGGTGGTCTGGGTGGCAAGGCCGCCGCGACCGGCGACACGCTGACCGGTGGTGCTGGCGATGACACCATCACTTCCACCGGCCTGGGTAACCACATCCTGGCTGGCGGCGGTGGTAAAGACACCATCACGGGTGCTGCTGGCAACGACACCATCACTGGTGGTGCTGGTGCTGATACGCTGAAGGGCAATGGCGGTAACGACACGTTTGCCTTCGCACTTGCTGCTGACTCTGCACCTACCGGCTACGACACCATTTCTGACTTTGTGGCAAAGACCGCTACGGTCAACGGTGATGTTCTGCAGTTTGCGGTTACTGCCTTCGGCAGCACTGCTGCTGCATTCGGTGGGATTTTCATCGCTGACAATGGCACGCTTGCACTTGCCGCACTGTCCTCGAACGCCGATCACACGGCTGAGAAGGTGTTCTTCGCGCTGGACAAAGCAACCGGAACGCTGTACATCGACGGTACCAGCATCGCAACCGCTGGCACGTCTGATGGCACCGCCGACATGGCACTCGTGCTGACCGGTGTTACTACCCTCGACACCAACGCATTTACCTTCGTCTAATCTCCCCGGAGACAAGCACCCGCCCTCGGGTAGGTGCTTCAGGTGATTGAAACCCTGTTCTTCTCACGAGGGACAGGGTTTTTTCTAGGAAAAAGGGGTCAGGTCTTGCATTAGCGCATTTTCCCGTGGGAAAAGCGAATCAAAGGGGTCAGGGTCATTTGTTTTGCATTTCGTAACACACGACCCCACCGCCAGCGCCGGTTGTGCCAGCGGCCGAGCAGATAGCCGACAGCGAGCAGCAGCGGTGTCAATATCCAGAATTCCAAGCTCATCCTCCTGAGCAAAAAAGCGCGGGAGGATAGCTGAAGAGGTTTCGGTACTTCAATCATCAGCCTGAGCAGGGAAAAAGGGGTCAGGTCTTGCATTAGCGCATTTTCCCGCAGTAGAGGAAAAGGGTCAGGTCTTGCATTAGCGCATTTTCCCGTGTCAAAAGGGGTCAGGTCTTGCATTAACGCATTTTCCCGGAAAGAAAAGGGGTCAGGTCTTGCATTAGCGCATTTTCCCGTAAAAGGAAAAAAGGA
>LNAP01000527.1_pt1 | contig 42604 bp, 54 predicted proteins | sample 602601 | NCBI WGS metagenome assembly LNAP01 (sample SAMN02440304, study PRJNA202911) | soil metagenome | biome: Subtropical and temperate rainforests or woodlands; isolation source: soil samples (1 kg each in a 20% v/v slurry with milli Q water) were... ...
TGGTGCCCCGAGGGAGACCCAAATTATCCAACAAACACAGGGGGAATATAAGTGTTTCGATGGTGGCCATACAAACGGCCATACAGGAAGGCTTGCACTGTGGCGGATCTTAGCAGAAATATTGCCCCGCACTGATGGCGGGGCGAGGGGGATTGTAGTTACGCGGCGGCCCTGCTGTCTCCCTTTGATTTGATCCAGGCTTCCACCTCGGATTTCACAAAGTAGGCGTGTGCCTGGCGGTGCATGCCATCCTTGATCGGAGCGGGGAAAGTCGAGTCCTTTTCACGGACCCGGAACAGTGTTGTACGGCTGATGCCCAGCATCGTCAGCACGTCTTTAATGCTGATCAGCACGCGCTCGGTGGTTGGCTGTTGGTTTTTGGTGTTCATGAGGATTCCTCGCCATGCCGTCACCGGCTGGATTAATTGGATGTGGGGAGGGTAAAACAGGGTGGAGTACGGATGTACTCCTATAGGGATTCGGCGATCACGGACTGCTCTCGCCCAGTGCCATTGCATTCATTACAGATCGTCGAAGACGCTTCGGTTATGCCCGTGCTTACCGTCCCAGAGCCAAAGCAACCAACGCAAACGCTGAACGGATCGTCAGCCTTGGCGGCCGGCTGAACCAACTTCATTTCACCAGGTGCCAGAGTTGGGTCCTCAACGATCTTGAAGCCGTGGAGTGTTTCGGCCCGGCGCCGTGCCTTGTTGCCGTTGCCGGGGCTGAAGTCCGGAATGTCACAGTCGCAGCGAGCGGTGCACGACTGCGGGAACTGGCAAGCCTCATCGGCAGCCTTCAGGGCAGTGCGAATTTCCTGAACCGTCAGGTCGCTGTTCATCATGTATTCAACGCCGTCGCAGTCGCCGCCCATGTCGATGATTCGGTCACGGCCTGCTTGATACGTGCGCTTGATGGCCAGCAGGGCCTTGTTCAGCAGCTCGGTTAGCACTTCAACGCGCCGCTCTGCCGCAACCCCATTGTCGAAGTGGTCCCGGCGTGACTGCTCAAGCGTGTGCAGCTGCTCGTCGCGGTCGTTCAGCAGCAGTTGCAGAGCGTCACGCTCAGCCTGCATGCGCTCGAACTCATTCATTGCCCGCGCGACACCGGTTAGCGTGATGACGCCTTCGACACCAGCGCAGGCATCCATCAGGGCCTGATCTGGCCCGGCTGTGCCGCCTGTGGTTCTGGCACAAACAACCAGCTTCTTCGATGCTTCGCCGAGCGCGGACAAGGCGCCTTTGAAGATAACCAGATCATCGCGGGCGATTTCCAGTACTTCGTCCATCTGGCGCTCGGCGCAAACCATGTTGCCTACCTTACAGACGAGTTGGTCGTAGTCAGATCCCAGCACAACGTTGATCCGTCCAAGAGACTCGCCCTCTACAAGCCCGGCATCGCCCACGTAATACCGCTTCACGTTATTCATTGCTGTTCTCCCGTGCGCGCCGCTCGGCCGCTTCGGCCTGGCGCTGCTTGCTGCATTTGTCGTGGTTGCCATGGGCGCGTGAGTGGTTGCACTGGTCGCACATGACGTTTAGGTCGAGCGGCTTCATCGGCCGCCCGCGAATAGTGGTCTTGCGGCGTAGGGCGGTCACCGACGTGGCCCTCGGTAGATGTGCTGGAGCATGAACAGCGCGGCGCAGATTGGAATGATCATGGCGTCACCCGCTTGAACTCGACGACCCAGACCCACGGGTTTGCGTCCCAGTTGCCACCGGTGGACAGCCACAGGCTCTGGAACGATTCGATATAGTCAATGCTCCCGCAACTACAGGCTGGGTAACCGTCCAGATCAGTCGGCCGGCCGCACCCGAACTCATGATCGCCGATGCCTTCCGCTTGGGCCTGGTCCTCATCGATGTCGTGCAGACGTTCGATCCGAACGACAGTGATCTCCAGCAGGATGCGGCTGGCGTCTCGGGGCATATGGATTGAGGGTATCCGGCCAAACTTGCGGGCCCATGGCCTGGCCGCTGCCGGTTTGTATTCCTTTCCGTGCCACTCGTCGTCGTACACAACGCACGGCTGGTCGCCATGGCCTGGAAGGTCGCAACCCCAGAATGACTCCCTCACCCAAAGCCGGTCGCCGGGCTGTCCGTAGGGACAGGTTGCCCAGCCCCACGTTTGTCGAATTCCGCCAGTAGCTGGCGATGGTCCAGAGCCCATCCACTTTCCGGTTCCGCCTGCGTCCAGCACCCAGTCGTCAGTTGAGAGTGACGGCTGCGGCTTAACCGGCCGCCGCGTGACCGTCTTCTGGCCACTGAGGATGGCGCCCACCATCGACGCGCTGAATAGAATCGGGCGCTCTTTCATTGCGCCACCTCGTCCGCTGCCAAGTCCGCTTCAATCTTCGCTTTCTGACGCTCGTACCACGGCGACCAGGTGCGAAATCCTTCACGTAGCCGGATGGTTACGCCGCGCCGTCTGAGCTTTCTTGCCCGCGCTGCGCCCACATGTCGATCGCCGTAGATGTTTTCCACCATTCGTTGATCAAGCCAGGCAATCGTGTTGCTCGGGTCGTACTTGCGGTAGTTCTTGCTCGGCTTATGCTCGGCCAGCCACGCCTCCAGCTTGGCCGCCGATATCTGCCCACCGAAAAAGCAGTAACACTTTTCCAAGGCTTCAAGCGTTGCCACGCCAACCCGAACAACTGGCTCAGGCCGCGACGGGTCGAACTCGTCCCAGACTTGGCCGTCGCATTCGAGAGTGCCGCCGTCATCAAGGGCAATGGTGAATTTGCGACCGGCAAAAGCGTCACGCGTACCTGGGCGCTCGACCATGAACGAATAGAAGCCACCGTCGTGGGCCATCAGGCGCCGCTGTTTACGGTAGCTGTGCCATACCTCTTCTTCGCCGCGGCGATACACGAAGGAGGGGAGGCGATCAACGACCACGTAATAGTGCGTGTGCTGGCTGTACTTGGGTGTCTGTGCGATGACGTCGATGATTTGAATTTCGGGTTGCTGGCTCATGCTTCCACCTGCAAAAGATCAATGACTTGTTTGATACCGCTGGCGTAGCTGGACGGCATCGCAGCGGCGGTTCGGGTCAGGTTCGCGATGGCCTTGGCCGCTACATCCGGCCGGCGCAGCGAAGCGCCAAAGGACCGGACAACTTCAACGGCGTAGTGCCTGCCCTCCAGTTCCATCACTCGGTTGATGGGGCCGGTGATTTCTATCTGTGGGATCGGGATGGTCGGAATCGAGGGGAAAACCTCGACGAAGTCCTCTGTTTTCGGGGCTTTACCTGTGGGAGCGGGCAAGGCTTTGCCCAAGGCGCTGGCGAGCGCCTGTTGTGCGATTGAGTTCATGGGGATACCTACTGAGAAACGCTCAGGCCTACAGCCACGGGCTGAACCCAGATGGGCATGCTGCTGAGCATGAAGGTTTCGCCGGCCTCGGCCAGCAATAGGGTGGTGCCCATCACGTGGGCGATTGCTTCGGCGGCCGCTGGCGGTACGGCATTGCCGATCCGTTCGCGCCAAGCCTGATCACTCAGGCCGTCGAGCTCGAACATTTCCTCGGGCTCAACCAAGCTTTGCAGCGCGGCCAGTTCAAGGGTGGTGAAGGGCCGGTGCCAGGTGCCGTCGAGACTTTCAATAACGCAGGTCAGCCGCTCGTTGGCTTCCGGCATGCGCGGATCTGCGACCGACCAACGCCCGTTGTCCTGCCGGGCACTCGCCGAAACCGCGCCGCACTGGTCATTCCAGCCGACAACGCCGTAATGCCCGCCAGTCAGGTAGGCATCACCCTTCACGCGCTTCATGCCCGGGCGCGGATCCTGAACCGCAAAAGCGCCCTGGCCGGTGGTGCTGCCGGCGATGACGGTTCCTGTCGACTGGTCCCACGGTGAAACCAAGTACTTGCCGAAGCCCTCGCCTGTTCGGCGCGGGTCCGCAACGCTGAACGTCCCTTGTCCGGGCGACTTCACGCTGATGACCGCGCCGCTCGTTTCGTCCCAGCGGCGCACGCCGTACTGCTGGTATTGCAGAGCGCCGGCCTTGGCGCGCGGATCCGCTACCGAAAACGCACCGTTGGTTGGGCTGCTGCGACCGGCGACAGTGCCGGCGGTGTCCTGCCAGTCTTTCACGCCCAGGTATCCGGCGCGGAATTCCGGCACGATTACCAGATCACGCAGGTAACCGTCCTCGATCGCCAAGTCATTCAGGCTGCGCCAGTCCTTCCCGGCGGTGACCAGGGCAAGGCGAACCCATGTCTTCCATTGCAGCGCCGGTACCCGGTGCATCGGGCCCGCGGCTTCGACATCGCCGGCGAGGGGCATGCGGCCGAGGATCGAACCAACAGACTTGAGGGTCTTCTTTTCCGGTTCGTACAGGAACGGCGGCACCTTCTCGATATGGCGGGCCACCAGCAAGAAGCGCTTGCGGCTCTGGGCCAGACCGCCGATGACGCCGCAGTCGTGGGTGGTTTCTGCGACTGCGTAGCCGAAGTGGCCCAACAGCTTGTTGATCTGGTCCAGAAGATGACGGCCGCGAGTGGCCAGGCGTGGCACGTTTTCGAACACCAACAACGGGACGGGATCGTCCTTCCAGGCTTCGCCGAACAGCCAGATGCAGCGCAGCGTTAGTTCGTTCAGCGCTTGATATTTCGGCGTGAGGCTCATCTTTTCGGACAGCAAGCCCGACGCGCCTTTGCATGGACTGGAAATGAACACCGCGTCTGGCCGCTGGTAATTAGCGGCGCGTCGGATGTCGTCGACAGTGGCTTCGCGCCAACCTGGTGGCGGCTCTTTGCCGTGAAAGCGGATGTACTGATCGCGAGTGAACAGGTCCAGCAGCGTGCCTTTCACGCCGCTCAACCGTTCGAAGTCGGCCAGCCCGGCCGGGTCAACATCGAACCCGCCGATGCACTGCCATTCGGCTTGCATGTTGCCGACGACGGGCTTGGCTTTGTTGAACCCTTTGGCACCACCGCCGAGGCCGCAGCAGAAATGAAAATGTTTGAGAATTCGCTTGAGCATCATGCGGTGGTGTCCTTTAAGAGTTGGCGCCGACGGCACCGGCACAAGGTGGGGAGCTCTCAATCCACTGAGCTGGCGGGTTCATGGCGAAGTAGACGCGGGCGCAGGCCTCGGTGTCGGGCCGCGCGCGGTGGCCACCAACCAGTTCTTCACCGGTGAAGTGCAGAAGGGCTTCAGCGACGGTCGGGGTCTTGAACGAGTTTTTGAAGTTGGTGGCCTTCATCTTCTCGGTGGGGGGCAGCTGGCAGATGGGCTTCGATTTCGTAGCGGTGCAGTAGCTGGGCTCTGCTTTGAAGGCGTCAGCGGCCTGTTCCCCGATAAACCGCTTGATGGCGATGCGCATGATTCGGTCATCGAACGAGCAGTTGTGCGCAACCCGAAGCCCGGCCTGCATGTAGATCCTCAGGAAGCCGCCAAGGGCTTCAACCTCAGGGATGCCCTGTTCGAGCGCCATTTCCGTGGTGATGCCATGGATCACCGCGACGTCGTTCGGGATCACCCAGCCGTCAGGCCGGATCATCGCTTCGAACGAGTCGACCAGTTCGCCCTGTGGGGTGTAGAGCAGGGCGCAGATATCAACGATGTGGGGTTGCGATGGGTCGTCGCTCGGGATCTTCCAGTTGGGGAAGCCAGTGGTTTCGGTGTCGAACACGCAGATCAAATCGGACATTGGTTTTCTCCAGGCGAAAAGAAGGCGCCCTAAGGCGCCGGCGGTGTTGCTGGATGGGTGGTTTAGGTCACGTCGGCCAGAGTGGCGATGACCTTGTAGCTGTGCTCAAAGGCGGTCTCGCCTTCGGCTTCCAGCTGGATCACTTCGTTGTCGAGCAGGCGTAGCAGCAGAACCATCACCTGGTCGCTATCAATGGCCAGGCGGCTTTGCACCCAATGAGCTTTGAACGGTTTGGTGTTGGCCTTGAGGACAATCAGCTGAGCGGCGTCCTCGTAGGTGAAATCGCCGAATTCCTTCTCAAACGCGGCAGCGACTTGGCCAACTTCGTGCACTTCGTCGTCATCGTTGTGTTGCTGGTCCAGCACTGGGCGCAGCACCTCCCGGGAACCGTTGGTGTTCATGGCCGTCACGATGCCGGTCTGCTCCATGCCTTCAAGCATGCGCGCCGCGCGGTTGTAGCCGATCTTCAGCTTACGCTGAATGGCTGAAATGGAAGGGCGCCGCGTCTCCATGACGAATGCAACGGCTTCCTGGTACAGCGGGTCTTCACCTTCGCCGTCGTGGTCTGGCAGTTCCTCACCGTCCGGCTCATCGGGGCCGGTTGGCCCATGGGCGAACAGACTGCCGGTCAGGTCGCTGACGTGCAGCGGCAGGTCTCGCTGGTCGCGCTCCACCGTGAGGCTGTCCAAGCCTTCGGCGTAATCATTCGGGGCCAGCACCAACAGACACAGCTTGCCGGCTACGTCGATCAGGCCATGGCGGTTCGGGTCCTGGGCATCAATGGTCGCGGTGACCGTAATGCTTTTGGCCTTGAACTTGGCGTCGGCAACCGTTAGCGGGATGGTGTCGACGCTGCGTGACGAAATGATCCCGACAGCGGTGTAGACCGCCGTGGTGACTTTTTCGGTTAACCGGTCGGTCACTTCCTGCCGCTGGCCTTCGTTCAGCTTGCTGAATGGGGCGGCAATGTTCTGCCATTCGAACATGGCAGCCTCTACCAGGTCGCGCACCAGCAGCTGGTGTGCCAGCACCGAAGGCATGACGCCATGCATCTTTGCGCGTTCGATGGCCTCGAAGTGTTCAGTTTTCATAGAGTGTCCTCAGTGCTTGGCGATGCGCTCAAGCTTCGATTGTTGAGCCGGGCTCAGGTTGGTGTGGGCCGCGTACCGCTTGAAGCTCGCGCGGATGTTCTCGACGAATTCCTGTTCCCAGCCGCCGCTGGCGTGAAGCTCAGCGGAAGCCAGGATTGCGACGAATTCCTCGATGCTGTTGTAGATATCCAGAACGGATTGAGACGCCATGGCCGTTCCCCTGATCAGGCTGCAGCTTGATTGCTCTGCACTGACTGGATGTGATTGACGAGTGCAACGCAGATGCGCGGGAAGTCACTGGCGCGATACAGCTGCGCACCCTGCTTGCGCTCCACCGCTTCGAAGCCCAAGGAACGCAGGAACTCGGCCGACAAGGTGAAGCCCAGGCGCGTGGTGATGTCGCCCAGCTTGATGCGCTGGCCATCGTCTGCTGGTGTCTGAGTAATCGGCGCGACGGTGGCAGTTGCAACAGCAACAACCGGCGCCGGTTCGGTCACCTGAGGTGCGGGCTCTGGCTCAGCCACAGGCGCAACAGTCGCTGCCGCCGCCTGTTTGGCGTCTTCCTGGCGCTTGAGCTCGGCCTGTTGCTGGTCGTGCTCGTTGATCCGCACCTTGATCAGCGCCACCAGATCGTCGTTGGCCTTGAGCACCAGTTCCTGCGCATCGTGGAACAGGAAGCCGTGCTTGATCGCCAGTTCGTTCAAGCTTTTCAGGTTGGTCCGGATCAGGTCAGCGATGCGGCTGGCCTCGATCTTGGCGCGGGCCAGCTCGGCGTCGGCCGCTTCCTTCAGGCTGTCGATGGTGCGTTTGCCCTTGATGGCGCCGGCGAAGTCCGCCGGAACCTTCGGCATCCGGATCCGGCTGTTCAGGGTTTCGTTGATCTGGTCGATGTGCACTTGCAGAGCCTTCGCCGCATCCATGACGATGTCGCTACGGATGATGTCCTTGCGCGCTTTGATCAGCTTTTCCAGTTCCAGGCGCTTGCGTCGTGTCTCTGCCGTGATGTCATCGATCGCCTTGAACAGCACGTCGATGCTTTCAGTCTGGCTGAGCGCGTGTTCTTTGGCGGCCTTCAGCTTGTCTTCTACCTCGCCGCACCACTTCACCGTGGCATCCGCATTGGCGAAGTCTTGGTCGGTCGACAGCTCGGTGTTGATGTCGCTGATTACAGCAAGGGCGTGGGCCTTGAACGCATCCAGGTTACTGGCGGTGACCATGCCGGTTACGTCGATCCGCAGCGCCGGCAGTTGATCGGGAGCAGATCCGGTCACCTCGACTGTGGCTTGCTTGGGCACAAATTCAGCCAGGTCATCTTCAAACTGCTGCCAGCCCCTTACGATCTGGTCGGAGCGACCTTTGACCGGGAAGTACTCCATGTGGACGAATTTTTCGGGAGTACCGTCAGAGCAGACGAAAATAACTTTCTCAGCGCCTGAAACCAGCAGCTGCTGCTCCAGCTGCCAGTAGTAGTGCGGTTCCAGCTCGCCAGCACGCACTTGAGCTGCCAACTGGTCGTTCCACATTTTATGCTCGAACAGGATGTCACCCAGCATTGAGGCTCCATCCATGGAGGCGAGCAGATTGCCGCTGGTGCCCACGATTGGATACAGCTCTTCGCCGATGGAGTCTTCAACCATTGGCCGGGCGAGCGCTTCGAATTCATGACCTTTATCGAACAAGAAGGTCTGGACCCACCACGAAATTTCCCGGTCGAGGCCTGTCTTCTTCGCGAACAGAAGCTCGCTGCGCTTCATCTGTTTGGACTGCCCCATCATTGCTGGTGCTTCGGAGGCGGTGTAGTAGTTGGCGCGAAGGGCAAGCCACTCCGGACTTCCCTGAGCAACGTTATGGATGATCATTCTGCATCCCCTTCAATTGGTGTCAGCTTGTTGATGGTTTCGGCCTGCTCGGCCGTGAGGGTGTATTTGCTGGCAATAGTCGCAATCACCTTTTCGGGACTGGAGCGGCCCGACTCGATGGCGGCGCGCCACTTCGGTAGGTTCTCGGTGAGCTTCGCGTCTGGGTAGGGCGGGAGCGCTTCGGGAGTGGTGTTGCGAGGCGGTGACACATCGCGGACAGGCTGGCTGACTTCCTCGAGCTCGTCTGGGCTGTAAACGCCGAGGATGACGTCCGGGCAATACAGGCGGGACCAGCGCTTGGTCGCGAGATACGCCAGTTGCTGGCGTGGATCGTCAGCCCAAAGGGTGCTGTTGCGCGTCCGTGCCTGGGCAAGTAGTAGCTCCAGCACGCGTGGTTCATCTTCCCCGCGGAACGTCGCCCAAACCCTGACCCCGAGACCTTCTTCGTCGGCCATCTTCCAACCGGGCTGGCGGTACTCGCCTTTCTCACCACTCTTGATAACGAACTTGCCGATTACCTTGGTCCAGTCGCCGTACCACTCGTAATGCAGTCGATCCACCGTCGGGGCGCGGTTAGTGATGACCGCGTTAACAAGCTGTGCCTCGTAGCCGAGCACGCCGTTAACCTGGTGAGTCTTTTGGGCGACAGCGAAAGGATTCATTTCCCACTGCATTGATTGCATGATCACCGCGAGGCAGTCCGCCGGGTTGCCGTTGAAGTGCTTCGGCAATGTTGCGCGGCCGGTGGCCATGATTTCGGCCAGACGCATCATCTTGTCGAGACTGTCGCCATCCAATACCAGGGCGCTGGTGCTGGCTGAGTAGTGCGGGATTGTCCGCAGGGTTTGTTCTTGCGCCGCCGGCGCCAAGCTTTGTTGAGACATGAGAGCTCCTTGCCGCGATGTGCGCAGCATTGAAGGTGGTTTGGGTTATTGAGTGATCAGGCCGCCGATTGCAGGGGCCAAGAGGATGATGGTGATGAACAGGGCGCCTACGATGGCAGAGGTCCGGCGGATCGCGCGGCGCCGGGAGCGCTGCGCGGTGGTCATGGCGCCATCAGAGACTTCAGAAACTTGCGCTGCCGCTGGATCTGGCGAACCGACTTTCCGAATCGCTCAGCCAGAACCGGGTTAGGCAGGTTGCCCGCAAGGATCAGTTTGTTTTGCGCCTCGGTGTACTTGAGGGTTTCCATCGTTTCGGCGAGCAGGCTCATGGAGTCACCTGCTTGCGGTAGCCGGCGTCGTAGAGCTGGACAAAAGGGAAGGAATTCAATGATCCCGCATCTTCGCGCATTTGCTGGATCGCCTTCTGCCGCTCTTCCGCTGCCGCCTGCTCAGGTGTGCGCACCATGTCGGCAATGAAACAGCAACACACCGCGTCGGCTTGGTGTTCAACGGCAACCATCTGCGTATCACCAGTCATGAACACCGCACACAGCGTGCAGTCGGCGCCGAAGAACTTTTCCGCCTCGGGCCAGACACGCAGGCCGACGCTTACGATTCGAACGGTTGAGCCCAGAGGCGGAAGGCCTTCGCCAGGCTCAGCCTTAAGAAGTGCCACTGCCTCATCCCAAGCTTTCAAGGCGTCTTGCTGGCTGCACCACGGCGAGCGGGCCAGTATTTCCCGCGCCTTCGCTTCATTGTTTAAGTTCATGGCATCCTCACAACGATCATGCCGCGGCGAATCTCGACGCGGGTAAGGGGCGGCAGGTCAGCGACCAGAAAAAAGCCCTGACGGTTCAGGGCTTCGACGATTTCCTTGCAGGTTCTGGCGGTAAAAGTCATGGCGCTGACCTCCGAATGTCGGCGATGAAGGCTTCGGACTGAATCTGGTAGATCCGGTCCAGGCGCTGCGCGTAATGCCGGTGCTCTTCGATATCGATCGCGCCCAGGGCGTGAGCCATTTCAATGGCCATGCTCGTTTCAGCGTGCAGCTGCGCGGAACTATCACCGTCTCGCAGCAGGGCAAACCGTGAATCGATCATGCCCAGTGCTGTGTCATGTGCGCGGCTCATGCTGCCCACCGTGCCCGGCGCTTGATGGCGTCGATCTCAACCCACAACGCCGTCTCAATCTGCCGTCCGTACTGCTGGACCAGAAGCGGCAAGGCTAAGGAATCAACATCCATCCGGACGCCGTCATCGTCGTAGCAGATGCCCGAAAGAACCTTGAACTCAAGTTCGCGGGTGCCTTGGCAATCCCAATCACTGGACCAGGTGCCCGGGCTGGGCGGGATATTCTCGCAATGAGTCACCTCCACCTGGAGGACGAACCCTTCAACAATCACTTCGTAAGTCATGGTCGCCTCCGTAGTGGCGGGTTGGTTGCATCCGTCTGCCCACTCATTGAATGGACAGAGGTGATGCGATCAAGTCGCGCTGACGATGCCGCTTGGTGAATTGCGCAGCGGCGTGCGCCAAGCTTTGTCAAAGTCGGACATGGCCGCTTCCGGGGTATCGCCGAAGCCAGCAACGCCTGATTGCAGGTCGGCGCCGAACAGCGCGCAGTACTGGTTACCGTCGATTCTAAGAGCAGGGCGGAACACGGCGGAAGGACGGGTGTATGCGTAGTTGATATCGCCGCACACCTCTTGAACTGCACTGACGAACAGTGCCGATGCATAAGCGCTTTCTTGGTCGTTCATAGGTATTGCTCCGGTTGTTTTCCCAATGCACCCGTCGCCAGGTGCATCAGTGAAAAATTCCGGTGTTTCCTTCTCACAGGTCGCGGTACGCCCCACCTGCACTCATGTTCTTGCACGGATCTAAGCTGCTCCGGCCGGGTCGAGGCACGACTTGCGTCGCGTTTACCCGTGGGTCGATTAAGGCTCGACCTCGCTAAACCTCTGTTGCTGGCCGGTGGTTATCCGGCAGGTTGAATCGGTCGATCTAAAGAGCGGTGGCTTTCGCTTGGTTACTAATCTGCGCTAATCGCAGAACATGGATTGCATTATGCGCAGATTTAATTCTGCGTCAAGCGCAGATTTACAAAATCGCAGACGCAAAAAAGCCCGCACGCGGCGGGCTTGATTTAGAAGGGGGTGGAGAGGGTTATAGGTTGTGCAAAATCAACCAGATAAAGAAGGTGGCGCCAGCCATCAGCGTGATTGTTTCACTGCGTGAGGTCTTTTCGCCGAGCAAGGCAGCCGCTATACAAGCGGCCATGCCGATGCTGAATACAATCCCTGACGGCTCCCAATCAAACAGGAAGGTAACGCCAGCCAGGGCAATCAAGAACAGGCCGCAACCGAACATAGCGCCGGTGGCTTTATTCCAGGTCGCGGGTGATTTCTCGGTGGTTTGCATTGGGCACCTGGTTTAAAGGCCGGTCATTTTCGAATCGATAACCCGGCCAATGAACTTGCACTCACCATTGATAGGAATGGTGCGATAGCTAGGATTGAGGGGGCGGAGGTATCTCAACCCAGCGTCCTCAATGTACTGTTTGAACGTGCTTTCACCGCTATCGAGCATCTTCACAACGTAATACTTGCCGGTAATCAGGTCGGCTTCTGGCATGACCAGAATACGCGATCCCTCGGGAAAGCTGGGGTTGCCGGCACAGGTCATTGAGTCGCCCCGAACCGTCAGCCAGAAACCGTGCTCGCCTGCGTTCTCTGTCGATGCAATCCAATCATCTGCATCACCTGGGTGAAAGTTGTCGGAAGACTCGGCCCACTCGCCAGCCACAACCCAACTGATCAACGGATATTCCTTAGGCTCCCGGCTTGGTTGCAGGGCCATCTGCACGTTAGACATTCCAGCGTCTTGTTGCGGGCTCAGCTTGACACCCAGGATGCTCATTATCTGTTTGAGCTTTTCCGGGGTGGTGCTTTGCAAGCCACGCTCCAGGCGAGAAAGGTTCCCAGAGTCTGAATCGACCTGGTGCGCCAGTTCTTCGAGTGAAAGCTTTTTGGCTTTCCTTGCGTTTCTGATGATCTGTCCAATATCCATGGCGCAATTTTCCGGTGTTACTGCGTTGTGCGCAAAGCGATCAGCGCAGAATTTGTTTGCATTAAATCTGCGCTAATCGCAGAATCACCCTGAAATCAACTCAGGGCCCCGCCATGACTCCCCTAAAACGTGCACGTCTCGAAAAGAAATGGACGCTCGCCGATGTTTCGGCCCGTCTTGCTCAGATCGGTGACGCCATCGACTCCGGCAACCTTTCCCGCGTTGAACGCGGGGTTCAGCGTGCCTCCGCAGGTCTTGCGGAAAACCTGAGCAAGGTGTTCGACGGCGAAATCACCGAAATCCACATCCTCTACCCGGAGCGCTTTCCCGACTCCGGTGAACAGGCGGCCTGATCATGTCGACGAACCCATTGAATCAAGAGCAGACCGTAAGGGCCCGCAAGAACTACTCCGTTCTCATGCAGAGCCTTGCATCGATCGGCAACGCCCCTGTCGCACTTGCAGTGGGTGTCGATGAGGCAACCATCAGCCGCATGAAGCCGGAGAAATTCGAACAGTTCTGCCAGATCCTTGCGGTGCTTGGGTTGAAGGTCGTCCCGAACGACATGCGCTGCTTTAACCAGCGCGATATCGAGGCGATTTTTCATCAGGCCAAGCGCTGGATGGAGCACGTGCAGAACGTCGATCAGTTGGAAGAGGACTGACTGTGCCTTCCTTCCAGATCAATGACGCAGAGTGGAGCGCGCTGGCTGATGAGCCTGCGGACGTCTTCAAGCTTTACTGCGCCATTCGCCGGTTCATGGACTACAGGACGGGCGTGTCTGGTCAAAAACGACGACTCAGCGAACAAATGTTCCGCGAAGAGTTGTATATTGCCCCCACGCGTGGCCGTCATGAGTCTGGATCCCCTACCAGGCAAAAGGTCAGATCGCTGGTTGATCGCCTGATCACCCTTGGTGCAATAACCCCCGTTGGACCCCTTGTTTACCAGCTGCCAAATGCGGACTGGGATGGTTCGTCCAAATCATCAGCAACCGATGAACAACCAGATCAGCAACCAGATCAGCAACCAAACACAAATACCGAGCCACCCAATGAATACGGGGCTTTGCAAGGTATCGATGCTGGATCAGCAACCGGATCAGAATCAGCCGCCCCCCTGATCAACAACCTACATCCGATATCCGTTAATCCTATTAATTACTTAGAGCGTGGGACCTATTTCCCGATGCCGCTCGAAGGCTGGGCGCCAGACCCAAAAACCTTCAAAGCCATCTGCTTTAAAAACAAGGTTCCCGTGAGTGCCGCCACCCCTGAGGTGGTCGACGCGTTCGTCTCGTACTGGTACGTAAGGCCAGAGAAAGAGCAATCCCAGGCCCAGTGGGAATACCAACTGGTCGCCCACCTGAACACCCAAATTCAATACGCGAAAGCCAGCGGGAGCACCGCCAATGGACACGTTCGACCCGAAAACGCTGCCAAAAACGATCAAGGCCAAGATTCCAAACCAAATCAACGGCGCCCTCGACAGGGCTCACGATCAGCTGTCGACCAGGTCAGAGACGCCATTGACGAGCGAAAAGCCCGAGAAGCTGCCGCAAGCAACACTGGACAAGCTGTGGCTGAAGATGACGGAGATCTACGGGCACCGCTGGACGGCGAATTTCGGCGTATCAGCTGATCCTGGTCACTCGTGGGCATCGGTGCTCAAGGGCATCAACGGCCAACAGATCGCCAACGGCCTCAACATCCTGGTCGACAAGGGCACCGAATTTGACTGGCCACCGCCGGCGAACGTCTTTCGCGCCATGTGTCTGGAAGTGCCGGGACTGCCAAGCGAGGCGCAAGCCTGGGACGAAGCCCGTTCAGGTCAGTACAGCCACAAGGCCGTGCAGATCGCTGCCGAAGCCACCAGCACGTTCGACCTGCACGCTGGATCGAGCAAAGACAAGGCGCTGCGCCAACGCTTCGAACGCAATTACGCCATCGTCATGCGCCGTGCCCAGACCGGTCAGCCGCTGGAAGGACGAATTGCTAAGGGCATTGGTAGCGACAGCATGCGTCCACGCGAACAGGTCCAGCTCGAGTACTCCCGCAAGGAAGCCGACCGGATCGTCGACACCCTTGAAATCCCCAAAGACCCAAAGGCCTGCCGCGCCATGCTGCTGGCCACACTCGGCATCCGGAGAGACGACCATGTCTGATCACAAGCCTGTTTCGTTCGTGGTACCGGGCGAAGCCGTGGGCAAGGGCAGACCACGCGTCAGCACCATCGGTGGGCAAGCACGCATGTTCACACCCCAGAAGACCGCCAACTACGAAACCCTGATCGCACTGGCCGCACAGGCAGCCATGAACGGTCGTGAGCTGATCGGCGGCCCAGTGATGCTGGAAATGAAAATCTTCGTGTCCGTGGCGCAGTCCTGGTCGAAGAAGAAAACCGCCGAGGCCCTGCAAGGGCTGGTGATGCCAACCAAGAAGCCAGACGCCGACAACGTGCTCAAGGCCATCTGTGACGGCATCAACGGCATCGTGTTCAAGGATGACGTCCAGGTGGTCAACGTCTCGCTGAGCAAGCGTTTCGGTGAAACCCCGGGCGTTCTCGTTCGTGTTGTGCCGCTTGAGGGGAAACCATCATGAACACAGTCCTGATCGTTGGATTCATTGCCTTGAGCTCGTTGGCATTCATGGCCCTGAAACTCTACTGGATCGGTCTACCTGCCGTTTGCCAGTGAAACACCGAACTACGCAGAACTACGCAACAAGGGGGAGATCATGAAACTTATCAGTGCGCGGCAGGCATGGCGGGAAGCGTTGCACGAAAGCCGTGACTCGGTGCTGGCCGCTGCCTCGGAGCGCGTGAAGCTGGGGAAGAAGGGGCGAGTGGTCGGGGAGACCATTCCGTCAATGCGCGACAGCAACGGCCGCTGCGCTCACATGCTGGCTGCCGGTCTCGTACAGTCGGCCATTGGTACGCTGCCGAAGCCGCTACAGCACTTCGGGCACGCGTTGTACTCCCCAATCGCCAATGGGCAGGACATCAACGTGGCGCATGCCCTGGTGTGGCTGACGGTGGATCTGGACGGGTATCCCGCAAAGCGCCGTGAAGTTGCCTACTGGATGGCCCTGGCTGCGATCAAGAGCCATCAGGCCGCAGTCAACGGGCGCGAGGCGTGGGGCCCTGGTCGGGTGAGCGAGTTCGTGCAGGACTGGTACGGAACGAAGTTCGCCGTTGCCAACTGGGCGCGAGACTGGGCGCCGGTTTGGTCAATCATCGCCAGCGCGGTCGATTCGCTGGATGCCAAGGCCTTGAAGCCCGTCGCTGCGGTCATCGTGCGCATGTCTGAGCGCGTTGGTGGTGGGATCTGCCGTTGGGACGTGCATGACCGCGAGCACGTCGCCGAAGATCGATCGACTCGTTATGCCGCGCGCCGCGAACAGTCGGTGATGGCGCTGCGGGAGCGCTTGAGTACGATGGATACCACGCAGCTGCGCCGATGGATCAAGCGCATGCAGGTCTACGGTGATGCGTACCGAGCTGAGTGGGGCAGTGACGTGGTCGAGAACCCAGGCCGCCACCTGATCTACCTGGACCGTGTTGCGGAGTATTGGAACCAGCGGCAGCGCGTTGGAGACGTGGTGAAACGGGTCGCTTGACCATTTGAGGAGCATTCTGGTACCTTTTCCACAAGTTGCAAAGTTACGCCCAGCTCCCAGAAACCCGCCAAGTGCGGGTTTTTTGTTGCCTGAATTTCAATCTTGAGCCCTGCCATCGTGCGGGGTTTTTTCGTTTCCGAGGTACGCAAATGGCAGAGCCAAGCAGCGGTGCAGTGATGGCCGCTCAGGCGGCCGTGGGCGTGGCAGGTGTCACAGCGGCGAGCCTGATGCCGGGCGTGGACGTTAACGCCGTGGTCGGTGGTTTCGCCGGCGCAATGTTCTTTGTGGTGTTCGCCAAGGACCTGACCGCGTTCGCTCGGCTTGGATATTTCATCGCGTCGTGGGTGGCTGGGTACTACATGGCCAGCGAAATCATCGGTCGCGAGTGGGCTCGGACATCGGGCCTTGTCGCTTTCTTCGGCGCATTGCTCTGCGTCACGGTCTGCATAAGCCTGTTGGTGTGGTTCGGCGGCGGCAAGATGCCCGGCTGGCTGCAATGGGTTGCCGACAGATTCGGAGGTAGCCGCAATGGTTGATCCATGGACTTTGGCCGCAGCCGCAATTTGCGGCGCGATCTGCTTTCGCATCGCCTTCTACCGCCGACAGGGCGCCAAGTACCACGCCGGGGCGTCCTGGTCTGCGTATGTGATCGCCGCTGCAACAGGCTGCGAATGGCTTTCCGTGATGTTGTCGGTACTGATGGCCAAGCCCGTGGCTGCCGTATCCCCGTTCATCTTCATCGTGCTGCTGGTGCTGCTGGTGCTTGTGTACCGGGCTCGCGGCAACGTTGCCCGCATCCTGAGAATGGACTGATGAAAATCACACCTTCCCACCTGGTCGCAATCATGCGCTGTCAGGACGCGACTGCACGCCTGTGGGCAGACCCGCTCAACGCTGCATGCGAGTGCAACCAGATCACCACGCAGTTGCGCCTGGCTGCATTCCTCGCCCAGATCGGGCATGAGTCGGGCCGGTTGTCCCGTGTGGTCGAGAACCTGAGCTACAGCGCCTTTTCCCTGCAAAAGACCTGGCCCAGCCTGTTCGACGCCAAGCTGGCCGCCGAATACGCGCACCAACCCGAGCGCATCGCGAACGTCGCCTACAACGCACGCATGGGCAACACCGCACCAGGTGATGGCTGGAAGTATCGCGGCCGGGGCCTGATCCAGATCACAGGCAAGAACAACTACACCGCGTGCGGCGGGGCGCTGGGCATGGACCTGCTGACCACTCCAAGTCTGCTGGAGACACCGAAGGGCGCCGCGCTGTCGGCTGGCTGGTACTGGGACAGCAGGAACCTGAACGCCCTTGCCGATATCGGCGACATACAGAACATCGGCAGCTTGATCAACACCGGACGGCGCGGACGTGTGCCCAACGGTGCTGCTGAGCGGCTGGCGCTGTACCAGGTCGCGCTGAAAGTGCTGGCCTGATTCCTCAACTGCGGAGCTCTCACCAATGAAACAGCATTACATCGGTACCAAGATTGTCTTGGCGCTGGCAATGACTCGCCTCGCTTACAACGAGTATCGCGGCTGGGATCTGCCAGCAAACGAGAACGGCGCCGATGACGGCTACCTGGTCGAGTACACCGATGGGGGCTCGCCAAACCATCCTGACCACGCCGGTTACATCAGCTGGTCGCCCAAGGCTCAGTTTGACGCTGGCTATGTGTCTGTGGGCGCAGTCGGTCACTTAGCGCCGCACCAGCAACGTGTTGTCGCCGAGCTGGAGCAACTGGCCGACAGGGTCCAGAAGTTGGAAGCGTTCCTGGCCACTCCGGTATACGCCGGCCTGCCAGAGGATGAGCGTCAGCTGTTGAAGATGCAGGCTGACGCAATGGTCCTGTACATGGGGATCCTCAATACCCGCACCACCAAGTTCGCCTGATCCCCCTAAAACCAACCACCCGAGGCAATCACTGTGGAAAACCAACACCGCAAGATCGTCGGCTATCGCGAGCTGACGCAGGAAGACATCGACCTGATGAACCGCATCAAGGCGGCCGGTCGTGAGCTTTTGCAGTTGCAGGTCGAAGTCAACGGGCGCAACAGCACGCACAAGGAAGTTTCTGAGTCTGCCTACCGCCGCGCCGGCGCTGAAGTTGTCGGCGTACAAGGCAGCACCATCGTAACGATGGAAGACGCTCGCAAGCTGGTAGACCCGGCCAGCCCTGAAGCTTTGGAGCTGGCACGCATCGAGAAGGCCGAGGCATTCCGCTGGGCTTCCATTGCCAAGACCGACATTCAATCCGGCGTCATGGCTCTTGTCCGTGCTGTCGCGCAGCCAACCGACTGCTAACGCCAGGTGCCCGCCATGAATCGCTACCTGCTCATTGCCCTCGCCGCGTGTGCGGTAGCGATTCTGTTTGGCTGGCAACACATCGAGCACCAGGCCGACCAGCTGGACACCGCCGAGACCACCATCGGCACGCTTGGCGACACGATCACCACGCTTGAAGCTGCCGCCCAGTCTCGGCGCAACACCCAGCGCTTGCTGGCTGACCTCGACACCGAACACACAAAGGCCCTGACCGATGCTCAAGCCATTGCTAACCAGCTTCGTGCTGATGTCGCTGCTGGCACTCGCCGGCTGTCCGTCAAGGCCACCTGTCCCGCCGCTGTGCGAGCCACCGCCGGCGCCGCCCGCGTGGATGATGCAGAAGCGCGAGCCGACATTGACCCCGCGTCTGCTGAACGAATTGTCGCCATCACCAGCGACGGTGACGCCGCAATCATCGCCCTGAACGGCTTGCAGGATTACGTCCGCACCGTCTGCCTGAAAGGAAATTGAATCATGCCTACGTACAAGGTCCGCACCTACGAAGAGAACCTCGAAGTTGTTGCTGACACTGTCGAGTTCGTCGATGGCGTCTGTGCACTGTTCAAGATAGGTGGAAGGGTGACAGCCAGGTTTTCGCGTTACCTGTGGGTGCAAGAAGTGGTCGCTACCGATGCTGATCCCGCCGCGCCGGAAGCCCCAGCACCACAACCCGAACCAACCACGGAGCCTGCGCCAGATACGCAGCCCGAGTAAGTGAGTCCCTATGGCCCTGACAGCGAAGCAACAGGCGTTCGTTATCGAATACCTGGTTGACCTCAACGCTACGCAGGCCGCCATTCGTGCGAAGTACAGCAAGCGCGGGGCCAAGGATCAGGCTTGGCAGCTCATGCAGCGCCCGGAGATCGCCGAGGCCATCAGGTCAGCTATCGAAGCGCGCAATCAGCGCACACGGGTCGATGCCGACTACGTGCTGACCCGGCTGACCGAAATCGACCAGATGGATCTGCTCGACATTCTGGAAGAAGACATGTCGATCAAGCCGCTTTCGAAATGGCCAAAGGTCTGGCGCCAGTCGCTGTCGGGTTTCGATATCGCCGAGATGTTCGAGGGCGTCGGCAAGGACCGCGACCTGGTCGGCCTGATGAAGAAGATCAAATGGCCGGACAAGGTGAAGAACCTCGAATTGCTCGGCAAGCACGTCAACGTCAATGCGTTCCGCGAAAACGTGCTGGTAGATGATCAGTCCTCGCTTTCGCAGCGAATGGCCAAGGCACAAGCCCGTGAACGCGCCCGCAAAGGTTGACGCGGAAGACCTGCTGGTCGAGGACATCCTTTCATTCGCCAATGACCCGCTGGGTTACGTCTGGTACGCCTTTCCATGGGGCGAGCCCGGTACCGAACTGGCGAATAAGCACGGTCCCCGCCAGTGGCAGATCGATGTACTGAACTCGATCGGCAAGAAGATCAGAGCCGGCGCCAAGGACTTGGGCGATGTCATCCACGAAGCGGTCGCCAGCGGCCACGGTATTGGCAAATCGGCGCTGGTGTCATGGATCATCAAGTGGGCACTCGACACCGCGATCGACACCAGAGGGGTGGTGACAGCCAACACCGAAACGCAGCTCAGGACCAAAACATGGCCCGAGGTTGCAAAGTGGAATCGGCTGGCGATCACCGCGCATTGGTTCCGCCTGACCGCTACGGCGCTGATTAGCACGGATCCGGAGCACGAAAAGAACTGGCGTGTGGACTCAGTGCCTTGGTCTGAGAGCAACACCGAGGCATTCGCCGGCCTTCACAACGAAGGCAAACGCCTGCTGCTGATCTTCGACGAAGCATCGGCCATCGCTGACCTGGTCTGGGAAGTGGCTGAAGGCGCACTGACCGACGAGAACACCGAAATCATTTGGGCTGCATTCGGCAACCCGACTAAGAACACCGGCCGCTTTCGGGCGTGCTTCACCCGCTACAAGCACCGCTGGACCCACCGTCAGGTTGATAGCCGCACGGTTGACGGCACCAACAAGACGCAGATTGCCAAGTGGCAAGCGGACTACGGCGAAGACAGCGACTTCTTCCGGATCCGTGTTCGCGGCATGTTCCCGAGGGCTTCCGAATTGCAACTGATCCCGACCGACTGGGTCGCCGATGCCATGAAGCGCGATCCGATCTTTGGTATGGACGACGCCATGGTCTGTGGCATCGACATTGCCCGGGGCGGTGCAGACAGCAACGTGATCAGGTTTCGCCGCGGGCTCGACTCGCGATCGATACCGGCGATCAAGATCCCAGGCAGTGAAACCCGGAACACCACGCTGTTCATCGCCAAGGTGTGCACGGTGGTGCAGGAACATCGGCCTGACGCGGTGTTTGTGGACGCAACCGGCGTTGGCGGTCCTGTGGCTGACCAACTGCGCCGCCTGATGCCCGGCATCGTGATCATCGACGTCAACTTCGCCAGCGCAGCGCCAGACCGGCATTACGCAAACATGCGCACGTACATGTGGTGGCAGATGCGTGAGGCGTTGCGCTCAGGCCTGGCCATCGACAGCAACGAAGAACTTGAAGCCGAGCTGACCTCGCCCATGTACACGCACAACGCCAGCGACCAGATCGCGCTGGAGAAGAAGGACGACATCAAGAAACGCCTCGGTATCTCCCCGGATGATGCCGACGCCTTGGCGCTCACCTACGCCATGCCGGTGATGAAGAGCCAATACAGCAACTACAGCGGCGCCGGAGCCAGCAACAACGGACTGGAATCCGACTACGACCCATACGCGGAGGCGTGAACATGTGCGGCAAGAAGATCAAGAAACTGATGAACAAGGCGATCGACCTGGACCCGTTGCGCGGCGGGGACGTGATCCTTGAAGGCATGGGTCTGCCTAACCTGACCGGCGAGAACACTGGTTTTCTTGGCAAAGCAGATCGCGAGAAAGCAGCAGCGGAAGCCGCAGCAGAGGCATCTGGCTCGAGCACGGCGCCGTCTACTGCGCCTACCACGAGCAGTGATTCCGTGCAGGCTGCTGTCGATGCCGAGCGCCGCCGGCGTCTGGCCCAATCTGGGCAGAACAGCACTATCCTGACCGGCTCGTCTGGCGTTCTAGGTGGTGCCAATACCAGCCAGAAAACGCTGTTGGGGGTGTAAGTTGGCCGACTCCCTGCGCGAACAGCTGGAAAAGCGTTACACCCGCCTGAAGAGTGAGCGCGACAGCAATTGGCTGCCTGAATGGCAAGAGCTTGGCGACTTCATTAGTCCGCGCTCGGGACGCTGGAACAACACCGACGTCAACAGCGGCAAGCGCCGTGATCAGAAGATCATCAACCCGAAGGCGTCGTTTGCCGCCCGTACCTTGGGCGCTGGCATGCACACCGGTATGACCAACCCAGCTTCACCATGGGTGAAGTTCGGCACACCTGACCCAGACATGATGGAGTTTGCGCCGGTCAAGGCGTGGCTTTATGCGGTCGAGAAGTCCATGCGCGAAGTCATGGCCAGGTCGAACCTGTACAGCGTGTTGCCGAACCGGTACAGCGAAGAGGGCGTGTTCGGTACCGCACCAATGATCGTGCTGCCGGATGACGATGATCTGTTGCGTTCGTACCCTCTGGCGGTTGGCAGCTACATGCTGGCCAACAACAGCCGCAATCAGGTTGACACGCTCTATCGCGATTTGCGCATGACCGCCCGCCAGCTTGAGCAGCAGTTCGGCAAAGACAACGTGAGTACGACGGTCAAGACCTTGCTCACCAGCAACCCGGAAGCATGGGTGGATGTCGTTCACGCGATCGAGCCCAACGACAATCGCGAGGCCGGCCGGAAAGACAACCAGAACATGCCGTTTCGGTCGGTCTACTGGGAGAAAAGCAGCGATAAAGACAGCGTCCTGCGTAAATCAGGATTCAAGGTTTTCCGCTGCATGGCGCCGCGCTGGGACGTGCTGGGTGAAGATGTGTACGGCACCGGCCCAGGCTCGATGTGCATCGGTTCCACGAAGGCCGTGCAGTTGATGGAGCGCCGCAAGGCTGAGCTGTTAGAGAAAGGTGTGCGTCCACCGATGGGCGCACCGGCCAGCCTGAAGAATCAGCGAGCATCGATCCTGCCCGGCAGCATCACCTATCTGAACGATATGCAGATCGGTGCCAAGTTTGAGCCGCTGTACATGGTCAACCCCGCTTGGCTTGGCCAGCTTCGTGGTGAGATCGAGGCGGATAGCGAGATCATCGACACAGCGTTTTTCGTCGACTTATTCCTGATGATCAGCCAGATGGACAGCGTCCGGACGGCCTACGAGATCGCAACCCGCAAGGAAGAGAAGCTGTTGATGCTGGGCCCGACTCTGGAGCGCCAGACCGATGACCTGCTCGATCCGCTGGTTGATGTGTATTTCAACGAAATGCTCGAGCAATCGATTCCCCGCTGGTCTGGCATGTTGCCTGGCGCGCCATTGATTCCGCCACCACCGAAAGAGCTGGCCGGTTTGGATCTGCGCGTCGAGTTCACCAGCATCCTGGCTCAGGCCCAAAAGGCTATCGGCGTTTCCAGCATCGAGCGCGCCATTGGCTTCGCCGGCCAGGTGGCCACCACCACGCAAAGTATCGCGGCACTTGACCTGCTCGACGCCGACGAAGCCCTGCGCCAGTACTTCGAGTTGATTGGCACGCCGCCAACGCTGGTGCGAGCAGAAGACGCAGTTGCCGGTATCCGCCAGCAGCGCGCCCAGGCCCAGCAAGCCGAGCAGATGCAGCAGCAACTTGGCAGCGTCATTCAAGGCGCGCAGATGCTCAGTGAAACCGACACCGGCGGCAACAACGCCCTGACGCAAATTGCTGGAGCCTTGTAATGACCGATCTGGACGAATTGGACGCTCAGCGCGAACAGGAACAGCAAACAGTCCGCCAGCAGGAAATCGCTGACTTCCGATGGCTGATGAGTGACCACCGCGGGCGGCGTTTCATGTGGCGCCTGATGGGGCAATGCAAGGTGTTCCAACCCTCATTCAACCCACATGGTGGGGTGATGAACTTCAACGAAGGCCAACGCAATGTTGGCCTTTTTCTTTTGGGCGAAACAAACGATCTGTGTCCGGCGATGTTCCCGGTCATGGCCGCCGAGAACGCCCCCAAGCCTGTAGAGGATGAATCCAATTGAATCGCCTGATGATGAAACTGATGGGCCACGTCCTGATGAACGAAGCCCCAGCCGACGGCACGCCAGCGGGCGGCGCGGCACCAGCAGCACCAGCCCCAACCCCAGATTCCACCGTGTTGACCCCACCAGCAGCGCCAGCAGCCACCGACCCTAAACCCGAAGGTGAGCAGCCTGCAAAGCCAGGTGATCCCGCAAAACCAGAAGACGGCAAGCCCAAGGACGAGGGCAAGGACAAGCCACAGGGCGCGCCTGAGGCTTACACCGACTTCAAGCTACCCGAAGGCATGGACATGGATGCCGCTGTTCTTGGCGAGTTCAAGGAATTCGCCAAGGAACTGAACCTGCCTCAGGACAAGGCCCAGAAGATCGTCGACTTCCAAACGAAGTTGGCGACCAAGCAAGCCGAGGAATACCAGGCCGCCGTCATGAAACAGGGAGAGCAATGGGCGGCAGCTGTAAAGAACGACCCCGAACTGGGTGGCGAGAACTACGACAAAAGCGTTGCCAGTGCGGTCAAGGTCATCCAGGCATTTGGCGACGACGGCTTGAAAGACCTGCTCAACACCTCCGGACTGGGCAACCACCCAGCGCTGTTCAAGTTCTGCCACCGCGTCAGTCAGGCTATCTCGGAAGACAAGTTTGTCATGCCGGGCAGCCAGGCCGCCGCCCCCAGAGAAATGAGCATCATCGACGCCTTCAAGTAAGGCCCTGAAACCACGTAGGAGATACACCAGATGGGCATTTTGACTTCGACCATGCCGACCCTGATCGATAAGTTCAGCAGGGAAGACAGCCAGAAAAAGATCATGAAGATCGTCGAGCTGATGGCAAAGCAGAACGATATTCTGATGGACGCCGAATATCAGGAGTGCAACGACGGCTCCAAACACAAGACCAGCATGCGCTCGGGTATTCCTGAACCGACCTGGCGCCTTTTCAACAAGGGCATCCAGCCAAGCAAATCGACCACCGTGCCGGTTCTGGACACCACAGGGATGATGGAAGACTACGGCCTGGTTGATAAGGCGCTGGCTGACCTGAGCGGCAACGCTGATGGTTTCCGTGTTTCCGAGAACATCGCAAAGCTGCAAGGTTTCAACAACAAGGCCGCGCGGTACATGTTCTACGGCAACACCGGTTCCGAGCCTGAAGCGTTCCTGGGCCTGTCGCCGCGCTACAACGACAAGTCGGCGGAGTCTGGTGCCAACATCGTGGACGCCGGCGGTACCGGTTCGACCAACGCCTCGCTCTGGTTTCTTACCTGGGGCGAAATGACCACTCACCTGCTTTATCCAAAGGGCAGCGTGGCCGGCTTCCAGCACCGCAACCTGGGTGAAGACACCGTCAAGGACGCAGTCGGTGGTGAATACCAGGCATACCGTGACCACTTCAAGTGGGACATTGGTATGTCGGTCCGTGACTGGCGTGCCAACGCCCGCGTGGCGAACATCGATGTATCCACCCTTGTCGCCGATGGCGCAACTGGCGCGAAGCTGATCGAGCTGATGATCAAGGCTTACTACCTGCTCGAAAACCCAATGCAGGGCGAAGGTCGTACGGTCATCTACGCCAACCGCACCCTGCAAACGTTCCTGCACTTGCAGGCAATGAACTCCAAGAACGTGAACCTGACTATCGGCGAATACGCCGGTAAGAAGATCCCCGAGTTCCTGGGCATCCCAATCAAGCGTGTCGACGCGCTGCTCAACACCGAAGCCCGCGTCCTCTAACGAGTTCGCGGTTTTCCCTTATCACGGAGACACCATCATGCTTTTTGACGCAAAACTGCTGATGTCGAGCGCCCAGGCAATCACTGCTACGGCTGCATCGACCGACATCATTGATCGCGGAGACACCAAGGACGTGGGCCGCGCCGGTGATATCCCGCTGTTGATCCAGGTGGTTGAAGCCTTCAACACCTTGACCAGCCTGACCATCGACCTTCAGACCGATGACAACTCGGGGTTCAGTACCCCTCGGTCGTTGTTCCAGGTCGTTGTTCCACTGGCCGACTTGAAGCTGGGTTACCAGATTCCAGTCATCACCCTGCCGCAGAAGACCGAACGTTATCTGCGCGTCAACTACACCGTGACCGGCACCAACCCCACTCTGGGCAAGGTAACTGCCGGCGTGGTTGCCGGAGTGCAGACCAATGCCTAAGCGCTATGAAGTGCTAGAGCGGTCGTTTATTAACGGTCGTTTGTATGAGCCTGGCGAAACCGTCGTTCTGGAGATCGACGGCCCGGGCTCCAACCTCAAGCTGGCGAGCAACAAGGCAGTTGATGCGCCGGCTACTGGCAAGGACGAAAACCATCAGGACGATGGTTATGTCGCCGCTCGCGGCGCTGCTGGCAAGTTCGTCGTCAAGGATGCGGCGGGCATGACGGTGGGCATTTTCACCGGCAACAAGGCAGAGGCGGAAGCGGAAGCCGCTCGCCTGAATGCTGGTGGTTCGCCGCTGCTCAAGGACGAAAACCATCAGGACGATGGCAAGGTCGACGGCGACAAGACGCTGCCAGACGCCTGATTTACCTGCACCAATCTAAGGGCCCTTCGGGGCCCTTTCTCATTTTCGAGGTTCCGAATGGCTAGCGATATCGAGATCTGCAACGTCGCGCTTTCGCGCGTTGCGCATACTCAGCCGATTGTGTCGTTCACTGAGCGCAGCAAGGCCGCAGAGCTTTGCGCGGTGTTTTACACGTCACTGCGTGACTTGGTACTGGCCGATTTCCCTTGGCCATTCGCTGAATCGATCGTGACCTTGGCGGATGTGGGTGCCCCGGCATCTGGTTGGGCGTTCCGATATCGGTACCCGGCTGACTGCCTGAAAGTTCGAGAAATCATCCAGCCTGGGCAGCGCCGGTCACTTACCGCCGATTTGCAGATTCCTTACAAGATCGGTTACGACGTGGGCGGCAAGGTCATCCACACGGACCAGCTCGAGGCCGCATGCCGCTTTACCTTCCGGGTTCAGGACTCGACGTTCTTTGATCCACTTTTTGCCGATGCGTTGGCGTGGCGTCTAGCCATGGATCTGGCCCTACCGCTGAGTTCCAAGCCGGAGTTGCAGCAATACGCCACCCAGCAATACCAGATGGCTATGACCAAGGCCGAGGGCTCCGCCTTCGAAGAGTCTCAGGACGACCCAGAGCCTGATTCTGAATTTGTATCGGTGCGCTCATGAGTAGTGTTTTGCAGCCAACCTTCGCCGCTGGTGAGCTGTCGCCATCGACTAGCGCCCGCACCGATATCGCCCGCTATTACACCGGGCTGAAGCTGTGCAGAAACTTCATGGTCATGCCCTATGGCGGTGTGCGTAACCGACCTGGTACGAAGTTTATTTGTGAGGTTGCCGACTCGAACAAGCTAAACCGCCTGATTCCGTTCCAGTTCAATGATGAGCAGACCTACATTCTGCAATTTGGTGATCAGCAAATGCGGGTGATAAAGGACGGGGGCCAGGTGCTTTTCAGTTCAGGCCCGTTCGTTGGCTCTCCCTTCCAGATTGGAATGCCATACACGCAGTTCGATCTGCAATTGCTCAATTTCACACAGTCAGCCGACGTCATGACCTTTGCCCATCCGTCCTATAAGCCGAGAGAGTTGGGGCGATTGGCGCACGACAACTGGGTCACATCCGAAATCAGCCTGGCCCCTCGTATTGCACCACCGGCATCAGCAACCGCCACGCCAGTGGCGGGCACCGGTGTAACTCAGTCATGGCGCTACCAGGTCACAGCTGTTCTAGATGATGGCAACAGCCTGGATGAATCGCTTCCGGTGACGTCGAACGCGGTAACGATCTTTGCTGACACGGCGGCGGCAACAATAGTCTGGCCCGCTGTGGCTGGTGCAACCTATTACATCGTGTACAAGGACAACGCCGGCGCCGGTATTTATGGGTTCATCGGTCGCGCCACGGCCCTGACGTTTACCGACCGCAATATCACCGCTGTGAAAACTGATACTCCGCCCAACGGTAATGACCCTTTTATAGGGCCAAACTTCTACCCTGGCGCCGTCGGCTACTACCAGCAGCGCCTGGTATTTGCTGGCAGCAACACAAACCCACAAACCGTGTGGATGTCCAAGACCGGGCTATTCCAGAACTTCGGGTTTTCGATCCCAAACAAGGATGACGACGCGATCACCTTCACTATTGCCAGTCGTGAAGTGAACCGGCTGCGCCACTTGCTTGGATTGCGCAAGCTGCTTGGCCTGTCTTCCGGCGGCGAATGGACATTCTCCGGCGGTGACACCGGGCTGACCGCCAAAACCATTCAGGCCAGCCAGGAAGGCTATGACGGATCGTCGATAGTCCCGCCAGTAGTGGTTGGTAACAGCGCGGTGTACGTGCAGGCGCGTGGCAGCCGCGTTTCATCATTCGGTTATTCGCTAGATTCCGACGGGTTTGCCGCTGACGACCTGACGATCTTCAGCGCCCACCTGTTCCGCGGTTATGAATTGACCAGCGTGGCGTACCAGAAAATCCCTGACTCCATCGTCTGGTACGTCCGCAACGACGGGAAGCTGCTCGGCCTGACCTACTTGCCAGAGCAGCAGCTTGTCGGTTGGCACTGGCACGACACTGCCGGTTTCGTCGAGTCCATCGCCTGCATCCCCGAGGGGCAAGAAGACGCGCTGTACATGGTGGTTCGCAGAACGATCAATGGCGTGCAGAAGCGCTACGTCGAACGCATGGCGACGCGCCAGATCCTGAATGTTGAGGATGCCTTCTTTGTGGATTGCGGCCTTACTTATGACGGCCGAAACTCAGATTCAAGCAAAACAATGACATTGTCTGGCGGCACCACTTGGGGCTATCCAGAGCTGGTGACCATGACCGCCGTAGGACATGCGCCATTCACCATCGGCAGCGTTGGCAATGATTACTCGTTAAAACGATCTGTCACTGACAGCAATGAAGACACAACGATTGAAACGGTACGCGTTGAGGTGGTGGCGTATACCAGTGCATCAGTTGTCACAGTAAAGCTGCTGATCATCTGTCCCGAAATACTGCGCAATGTTGCTATTTCAACCTGGTCCCGCCAAGCGAAGACGATATCCGGGCTCGAGCACCTGGAAGGGAAGACTGTTTCCATCCTTGCCGATGGCAGCGTTCACCCACAGCGTGTCGTTTCCGCCGGATCGATCGTTCTACAGGAAGCGGCCGGCGTTGCTCACATCGGTTTGCCCTACAACTCGGACATGGAAACGCTGGACCTTGAGCTGAAGAACGCCAACGAGACAGTTCTCGACAAGAAAATCGCAGTCACGTCGCTGACCGTGGTGGTTGAAGAGTCACGCGGGATCTTTGCCGGCAAGGATAAAAACTCTCTGTACGAGCAGAAAACTACTCGGGAAACCTACGAGCAACCGCTTGATCCGCTGACAGGCCAAACAGAAATACTCATTTCAAATGACTGGCAGGGGAAAGGTCGGGTGTTCATCCGCCAAACAGACCCGCTGCCTTTGTCTGTCCTGGCTGTTATTCCTGAGGTGACCATCGGTGGCCGCTAACGTATTGCCGGTAACGGCGGAAGACGTGGCAAGCATCCTGCCCATCGTGCGCCAGGCCGATATCGACGAGATCACTGAAGCCCTGGGCATTCCCATGGGAGAAGCCTTGCGCGACGCCATAACGGGCAGCCTCAACGCCAAACAGATCGTCGTCGACGGTCAGGTCGTTGCGGTATTCGGTGACGCGGTCTTCAGCATCCTCGGTTCGGTTGGCGTTCCTTGGCTGATCTCCACAATCCATGTGGAAAAACACGCAAGGGCCTTCCTCAAGGTCTGCAAGCCTGAGGTTCAAGGGATGCTGACACGGCACCACCACCTGATGAATTACGTCGATGCCCGCAACACGGCCGCTATCCGTTGGCTCAAGTGGCTCGGCTTCAGCTTTGGCCCGGCCGCACCCTATGGCGCTCGGCGCTTCCCGTTCCACCCCTTCACATTGAACAGAGAGAATTGATTATGTGCTGGATGGCATTGATACCAGTCGCAATCGCCATGGTTGGCGGGATGATGGGGGCGCAGAACGCCAAGCAGGAAGGCGCGTTCAACTCGAGCATGCTCACCGGCAACGCGGCGCTGAAAGACCAGGCCGCCCAAGAGACGATCAACGCCGGCGACACGTCGGCAGACTGGCAGCGCGTGCGGACCGGGCAGGCCGTCGGCACTCAGCGCAGCGTGCAGGCCGCCAACGGTATCGACGTTAACAGCGGCAGCGCGGCGCAGCTTCAGGACGATACGGCAATGCTCGGCGAGCTGGACGCCCTGACGATCCAGAACAACGCGGCGCGAGAGGCGTACGGCTACAAAGTCCAGGCGAAACAGGACCGGTTGAACGCAACCCAGGTCACCACTAATGCGGGCAATAAAGCGACCGGCTCCATTCTCGGTGGCTTGGGTAGCGCGTTCGGTTCATTCGCAGGGGGTCGCTAATGCCTCGGGTACCGACTTACGACACTGCCCAGGTTCAGCAGCAGCCCGGCAGGGCAATTGAACTGCGTGGTGTTGCACCTGACAGCTCCGCCATCACCGAAGGGCTGCAAAGCTTCCAGCGTGGCACCCAGATTCTCGCGGCCAAGGAGCGGGAGAAGGCTGACACCGCAATGTTGCTGGACGCTGACACCCAGTTGACCAAGTGGCAGCAAAAAGCGATGTACGACGAGAACGGCGGGGTGTTCACCCGCAAGGGCAAGAATGCGCTCGACGTCACCAACCAGACGCTGGAGCAGTTCGAGCAGGCCCAGGCTGAAATTGGCAAGACCCTGACCAATGATCAACAGCAGGCGCGCTTTGCCCAGATCGTGGCCAGCCGCCGTAACTCGTTGTCGAACGACCTCAATCGTTACGAGTACTCCGAGCGCCAGAACTATTTCGGTGAGGTCGAAAAGGGTCAGCTTGAAACCTCCATGCAGGGCGCCGCGCTCGACTATCAAGATCCGGCCAAGGTGCAGGGATATCGGCAGAAGATCGACGCCGTGTTAGCCAGCCGGGCCGAACGCTTGGGCCTGTCGCCGGAAGCGGCCCAGGCGGAGCGGTTGAGCACCGTCAGCGGCATGTCCACGGCCGTGATCCAGCGAATGCTGGTCGACTCCCCGGGCAAGGCAAAGGGTTACTTCGATTCGTTCAAAGACACGATGACCGCCGAAGATCAGATCCGGGCAAGCAACGGCATCGACCAGGGCTTTCGCCGGCTGGAAGCGGAAGCGCGTCAGCGTCAGATCGAGACCCGCCAAATACAAGCCATCAACCGCATGGAGCTGAGTGGTCGCGTGCAGGATGCCAGCGCGGCTTATTCGCAGGGGCTCGACTTCGAAAACCCTCCGAGCTTGGCTGATTTCAGGGCCGCATACGGTGACAAAGGCAACGATCAATACGAGTCGTTCGCCAAGGTCCAAGCCATTGCACCAGCCATCCGTGAGTTCGCCACTGCCGATCCTCAAGAGCGGCAGGCGATCCTGGAGAAGTTTCAGCCCAGCAAGGACGGTGTGGCAGGCGAGGGTTTCAAAGAAGACTCCCAGCTTTATCAGCACCTGACATCTGTTGGTGTGGGGTTGCTTAAACAGCAGCAAACCGACCCGGCCGCCTACGTCACGAAATACAGCCCCATCGTACAGCAGGCATTCGCTGCAGCTCAGGACGAGGGAACGCCTGAGGCCTATCAGGCCTATGCGACGGCGTCCGTCGCCGAACAGCAACGCCTGGGCGTGGCTCAACCGAAGCTGTTGCCAGATGCCGCCGCTAATCAGTTCGCCGCCACCTTCAACCAACAGATCGAGGGCGGCGAAAACGCGGCCACCCTGATCGAACAGCAGGCCCAACTGTGGGGCAAGAACTTCCCGGCCGTGCTGCAACAGGTCGGCAACAAGCTGCCGGCCGAAGCCCAGGTAATCGCCACCGGCCTCCCCAAGGACATCGCTGAGCGCATGGCCTCAGTGGCAACGATCAAGGATTCGGAGCTCAACGCCGGATTGCAGAAAGGCCAAAAGGACGAAGTCGGCCAGAGTGTCCAGCAGGCAATGCAGCCGTTCGCGGAGTCGTTGCATGGGCAGTCTGGCGGTATCAACACCTACAGCACCATGTACAAGGCGGCCGTACGGACCGCGACGTCTTACGTGCTTCAGGGTGACAGCCCGAAAGATGCAGCCCAGCGTGTTGTCGACGGCATGGTCAACGACAAGTACGACTTCTTCGGCACCTACCGCGTACCGAAAACCCTGGACACCAATGCTGTCAGCCGCGGCGCCGAAGAGGCATTGAGGTTGATTACCCCCGATGAACTGATGCCGCTGCCGGGTATCCGTGGTGTGACCGAATATGAGAATGCCACGCAGCTGCATGAGGCACTGCAAGCTGGTGGGCAGTGGGTACCAACCAACGACGAAAGCGGTCTGGCGCTGACATTGAACGGGTACCGGGTGCGCGGAAAGGACGGCAAGCCGCTGGTTAAAAGCTGGGCTGAACTGCAACAGCAGGGCATCACCGCCCCGACCAAGTCGGGCGCACCAGTCATGGGGATTTACAATTGACCATCTTCGCGGGTGACGCGCCGGTACTTGATCGGCGCACGATGCTGGACATCCCGGCCGAGAGTGGCGAGGTGTTCGATGCGGCTTTCGACAGCGCCTTCTCCACCAACCCCACCACATCGCTGGTCCGCTCCGAGCAACTCGCCGAGCAGGCAGACGGCCGTGCTGTGGTCATGGGGCCAGAGTCCTACCTCGCTCCAAACGCTGGTCGGCTTGAGCCTGACAGCCCGATGCTGGAAGCCCAGGCTGCGCGTGACCGTGTGTCCGGCATGGGGCTGGATATCAAAATTCCAGACCAAGGCATTCGCCAGGGTGCCTTAGACGTCATGGTCGATCGGCATCGAGAGCAGGCCGCACGCCAGCAAGTTCTGGCCAGAGCCAACGGCGGCGCCATGGGCACGCAGATTACTGCGAGCCTGGCAGCCTCTCTGCTGGACCCGCTCAACATCGCGTCGGCATTCGTCCCTGTGGTGGGCGAAGCGCGTTATGCCGCGATGCTCGGACGTGCCACGGGCCCGCTGGGCCGTGCCGGTGTTCGTGCTGGAGTCGGCGCCGTTGAGGGTGCGGTGGGTGCAGCAATCCTTGAACCACTGCCGTTGCTTGCTGCCAGCCAGGACCAGACCGAATACGGCCTTTCTGATTCGCTGGCCAACATCGCCTTGGGTGGGATTCTCGGTGGTGGTCTGCACTCCATTGGTGGCGCTGCATCGGATGCGCTCCGCCGGCGTCTGTCCACTGAAACGCCGGCGGCTGACGTTGCGCCGAACATTGCCGATCGACAATCCACGTCAGCAGCTCCGCCCCAGTCGATCCGTGCCGCCGACTTTGACCGCCTGTTTGATCAGGATCCTGACATCGCTCTGCGCGCATCGCTGGCCCGCAGCCTTGAAGAGGACAACACCACGCTTTACCGAAACGCCCAGCGCCAGGCCATCGACGAGATACGCCCGACACTGGCCGGCGAGCGTGTGGGCAATGTGGCCGATCTGAAAGCTGAGCGCGTTGGCTTGGTACAGCGGGACATGAATCTAGACGCCACTTTTCGCGACAGGGCAAAGGACTTTCAAGGTCAGCGCATGAGCCGTAAGCAGGCCGAGCGCGCTGCGCGGGAATCGATCGCTACTGACCGAGAGCAAATCAGGACGCGCCAGGCAGAGATTGATACCCAGATCGAGCGCAACCGTACCGGCGAATTTGATCGGCGTGACCTCGGCCAGATTGAACGAGGCGAAGTGCCTGAGCGCCTGCGCCCGCAGATTGAGGCCCGTGCCAAGCAGATCATGAGCGGTTACCAACAGCGCCCACTCGGCGCAGCAGTACGCACCGCCCGGGAAACGGCCGAGTCTGCCGACTGGACCGTGCGCGACAGCGCATTGCGCAGCGCCGTGGCTCAGGCCGTCAGCGGCCGCGATATCGACGTCAATGCGCTGTTCGACCTTGAAGCCCCCGGCAAGTCGGGCGCGGCGCTGGAATACGTGAAGCGTCCGACCGCGCGCAGTGTGGATCCTCAAGGCCAGGCTGAAAGCTTGCGCGCTGACGGCGATGCAAAAGCTCAGGGCCAGGACGATCTGGCATCGGCTCAGCAGGCGTTCGACGAGGACGAAGCACTGGTCAAAGAAATGCTCGAGCAACTGCCAGAGAACGAACGGGCCGCCGTGGTCGCTGCTGGCCGCGAGGAAACTGATTTGGCAATTGCCCAGGCTGAACGGGCTGAACGTTATTCGAAGGCATACCGCGCCGCTGCCGTGTGCGACATAAGGAACGGACAATGACACCTTGCATCGACGCGGTACGGGCCGCCGCTGGCGACCTTGAAGATCAGGATATTTCGGAGATTTTCGAGCTGTTGCGCGGACGCGCGAAAGAGATCATGGCCAGGGAGGGCGCCCTAGGCATGGAGCAGGCGACGTTGCGGGCTGCCGATGAACTGGGCAAGCAGGCACAGCAGGCGGCTTTGATCGAGCGCCGCAATGCGCTGATCAACCTGCGTCGTCGTGGGGAAATTGTTGCGTTCGTGCGTGGCAGCTTCGCCGACCGGCCAGACCTCGGCATTGAATCGTTGTTGGTGGGTACCAACCTTGCGCGCCAAGGCTCACGCCTGTCAGTGGCTGCTGAACAAAAGTCGCTGGGTGATGCGTACATCGGCGGGCTGATCCACGATCTGGAGCGCAAAGACCTGACCGCCGTACTGGCCAAGGGCAGCGCTGACGTCGATATCGCCGACGCTTTGTGGAAAATCGGCAACGACCTGGACACCTCGAAGCTCAACGACCAGGTTGTCGATATCGCCCGCATCATCCAGAAATACCAGGAGGCGGCGCGCCTCGATGCGAACCGGGCCGGCGCCAACGTCGGCAAGTTGCCCGGTTACATCGCCCGCCAGAGCCACGACAGCGAGAAGATCGGTTCGGCCGGCTATGACAAGTGGGTCTCCGACATCCTGCCGCGCCTTGACCCGAAGACGTTCGACGGCGTGGCCAACGAAGACAGCTTTCTGCGCGGCGTGTTCGATGGCCTGGTGACGGGTGATCACCTGAAGTCGAGCGACGGCCCCAAGCCCAATGGATTCAGGGGGCCGGCCAACATCGCCAAGAAGATCAGCCAGGAACGCGTGCTGCACTTCAAGGATGGTGTGGCCTGGCACGAATACAACCAGCAATACGGCACCGGCAATCTGCGCGAGGCCGTGTTGCGCGGGCTCGACCTGTCTGGCCAGAACACCGCGTTGATGCGCCGACTCGGTACCAATCCAGAAGCGAACCTGAACATGGCGATGGACATCATTGCCAGCGACGTGCGCAAGTCTGGTGAGCCGGCAGCTCTGGCCAACTTCAATACCGCCCGTGAAACGATGCTGAAAAACCGGTTTGCTGAGGTGAGCGGGCAGACGCGCATCCCCGGCAATGCGACCCAGGCACGGATTGCTGCTAACGTTCGGGCGTGGCAATCGCTTTCAAAGCTGGGCGGGGCGCTGCTGTCGAGCTTCACGGACCTACCGGTGGCCGCCAGTGAAATGCGGTACCAGGGCAAGAACTTCCTCGGTTCGCTGGGTGAAATGACCGCAGGGCTCGCCAAGGGTCGTGGCTCTTTGGAGCAGCGCGAAATCCTGTCGAGCTTCGGGGTTTATGCCGACTCCATGCGCGGGGAGATCATGCGCCGGTTCTCAGCCGATGACTCGGTGGGCGGCAAGATGAGCCGGGGGATGTCCCTGTTCTTCAAGCTGAACGGCTTGTCCTGGTGGACAGATGCCAACAAGGCCAGCGCCGGTCTGATGATGGCCCACAACCTCGCACAGAATAAGGGCAGGGCGTGGGGCACGATGGACGCAGGGTTTCGCCGCACGCTGGGGCTCTACGATATCGACGCCGGCAAGTGGGACCTGTTGCGCGGCATGGACACGCGCATGGCCGACGGCCGGGATTACCTGACGCCCGAGGGTATCGCCGATATTCCTGCCGAGAAGATCAGCGCCTACCTGACTGAGCAGGGTCGCAAGGTCTCCGACTCGGCAATCCGCGAAACCCGCGAAGGTCTGGACCGTAGCCTGCGGTCCTACGTCAACGACCGGGTCAGCTATGCGGTGTTGGAGCCGGATGCCCGAACACGATCGATCATGAACCAAGGCACACGCCCGGGCACGATGATGGGCGACCTCAATCGATTCCTGACCCAGTTCAAAAGCTTCCCCGCTGCCTATATGCAGAAGACTTTGGGGCGCGAGCTGTACGGCCGAGGCTACGCGCCGACGCCGCTGGGTGAAGGCTACCGAGGCAGCAAGGATCTGATGGCCGCGCTGCGCAATGGCAATGGGGAAAAGCTCGGCATCGCCCAGCTGCTGCTGTGGACGACTGCTTTTGGCTATTTGTCGATGTCCTCCAAGGACCTGGTCAAGGGGCGCGAACCTCGATCGGTCGACGACCCGAAAACGTGGGTGGCTTCGATGGTGCAGGGCGGTGGCTTTGGGATCTTCGGGGACTTCATGTTCGGTGAGGTCAGCCGCTTCGGCAACAAGCCTCTGGAAACATTGGCCGGCCCCACGCTTGGCACAGCAGCCAGCGCTGTTGATCTGTGGAGCAAGGTGCGGTCGGGGGACGACGCTGGTTCGTCAGCCTTCCGTTTGGCGCTTGGCAACACACCCTTCATGAACCTGTTCTACACGCGGATCGCGATGGATCACCTGTTTCTCTACTCCGTACAGGAAGCCATGAACCCAGGTTCGCTCAGGCGGACTGAGCAGCGCATTCAGAAAGAGAACGGCCAGCAGTTCCTGGTCAGGCCCTCGCAAAGCTATTCCGACCCGCTGGGCATTGCCCGCTAAACACGTCGTACCCCATTGAGCCCGCCATGTGCGGGCTTTTTTTCGTCCAAAGAAAAGGAGTCACGACAGTGACAGTAAGTTCGATCGGCAGCGTTGCAGAGTTCGCTACTAACGGCGTGACTACCAATTTCCCTTTTTTCTTCAAGTTCCTCGACAACGAGGATCTGGTCGTAACGTATGTGGATGCACTCGGGGCCGTACTGCTGCTGACCTACGGAACTGATTACACCGTGAACGGTGCGGGCTCGGAGGCGGGTGGCAGTGTCGTGACTTCGTCAGCCAGGCCGACAGGCCAGCTGATCGTGTCTCGCGAAATGGCGCCTTTGCAGGGAACCTCTCTGCGCAACCAGGGCAAGTTTCTGGCGGAAACTCATGAGGATGTTTTCGACAAACTGACCATGCTCATTCAGCAGGGCTTCTCCCTGGCGTCCCGCGCATTGCGCCGACCGTTCGGGAAAAATTATTACGACGCGGAAGGCCGAAACATCTCCAACCTGGCAGATCCGCTGTCTGGCCAAGATGCCGCGACAATGAGCTGGGCGGCCCGGTATTTCGGCGATCTGATTGACGGCGCCAGCGGAAACATCAACACCACGACCGGGATTCTGTACGACTCCGGAACCCTGTTCGACCATCTGCGCTTTGGTGTTGCGCGCAACGTCGACAGCATCGCGGCTCTTCGCCAGTTGTCGAGTGCACGCAACCAGCGGGCGTTCGCCGTTGGGTATAACGCGAAGGGTGACGGCGGTGGCGGCCCGTACTACATTGACCCGGCGGATACCACCAGCCTTGATAACGGCGGCACGGTTATCGTTGCAGCTGATGGTGCGCGCTGGAAGCTTGCGCACAATGGCGTCGTTTCTCTACGGCAATTCGGCGCCGGCCTCTCGGCGGGAGTGGCGTGCGATGCCCAGATACTGGCTGCATTTAATAGCGTCGACTCGTTCGGTAGCCCTGAGCTGTACGCAGCCGCCGGCACTTATCGCATGACCACAGGCATTACCTGCTCTAACAAGCCGATCACGCTGCGCGGCGCGGGCATGGGCAAAACCATCTTTTCGTTTGAGGGCAGCGGAACCACGTTCGCCATGCGTTTCCTGCCTGGCGATGTTCTACGGCCGATGCGCCTGGAAGACTTCACCATCAGGCCAGCCAATGCATCGGCATCGAGCGGCCGACCTCTGGCCGTCGAATACCCGACAACTGCGAGCTGGTCCGGCAAGACGCTCACCATCAAAAACATCGATGCTCAGTCGGATCTGAGTGGTGCCGCCTTCAACTACTGGACGTCGGGGTTCTATTTCTCCAACTGCTGGAATGCCCGAGGTGAAAACCTCTACTTCACCGGCAAGGCGAATGACTGGGTCGCGACGGTATCGGCCTACGAATTCGGGGAGAACTGCACCGACGCATCGTTCACCAGGCTGCACGGATTCTTCGTTGCTGACGCTGTCCTGTACACCGGCTACAGCGAGGGCATCACGGTTGCCGACTCGGTCTTTGTGCTTGTCTTCCGGGGATTCCGGAACACTACGTCAACACTCTTGAATGTTCGGGCGCACGGAAACCACGTCAACGCTACCGGCGCGTGCTTTGTTCTCACAGGATCGAGTCAGAACCAAATCAATGACAACCTGCTTTATGTGACGAACGCAGCAGGTACGGTGGTGGGCAGCTTCAACAATTGCAACGATGGCAACTATCACGACAACATCTGCTTCGCGACTGCGGGCAGCGTTGACGGGTTCTCTTTTGCAGGAACGAGCCAAGGCAACCTGGTCGACAACAACCGTTTCGCGGGTACTGTCTCTGGGGTGGTGCTGAATGCAACGACATCGCTTAACTACGTTGGCAACAAAAACATCAGGACGGTCGCTGGTGTTCGCCAGGTCGGAGTGCTAGACCTTTCGACCTCGAACGTCGTTACGAAGAATTCGGCGGACTTCACGGTCATCAAGGCGGTGACCGGGGGCGCAGTTAACGAGACCCTGACGATCGCCCTCCCAGCCAACTTTTTTAAAGCGAAACCGGCGTCGGCAATCATTGCTCTTAACGGCGGTAACGCAATCCCGCCAATGCTTTGCTATTACGACTTCGACAACGCAAGTAACAGCGCCACTCAGATTATGGTGCGGGTCTTTACGCCAACTGGCGTTAACTTGGTTGGCGGGTCTTACAGGTTCAGCGTTCGGGCATCAGAATAGGAATAAAAAGGCGCCCGATGTGGGCGCCTGTTTTTTATCTCGGTGGGAATGCCAGGGTGAAACCCTCGCCTTCCAGCGTCAGGTTCGGGTTATATGCAGGGTCATGGTCAATAACTTTTTTCCAGACACGCTGCATATATTCAACTTCCAAGTTGAACCGTTCTATTTTTTCTAACGTGTCTTCAAGACCACGGGTCGCTGATTCGTGATGATAAAGGTCGGCGTGCGGAGTCCAGATGTTCTGATATCCCGCTGAGTTGATCTTCAGGCAAAGGTCGATGTCGTTGAAATCGATCTTCAGATCTTTCTCGTTGAGACCGCCCACTTCGTCGAAGATCGATTTCTTCACCACCAGGCAGGCAGCGGTCACTGACATGCCTTGAATCAGCGAAGCCCGACCGAAATATCCGTGGTGTCCTCTCATCAAGTTGCGGTGCGCATGGCCAGCCAGTTTTAAAGGGCCGATCAACACGCCGCCGTGCTGAAGGGTTTCGTTCGGATACCAGAGCCGTGCGCCGATAGCGCCAGCGCCAGGCTTCAGCGCAAGCGAAACCATTTCGCCCGGCCATGTGCCGGGCGCCTTCAATGAATCATTCTGGACAACCGGGTACGGTGTACCTTGATTTGTCCGGCCCCTCTAGAATGACGCAAGATACTCGCCCCCTACCAGAGTCGTACTCCCAGACGCTCACGCCACCGTTACCCTCCGACTGTATCTCGGCAGATTTGTACCTGCCCGGCGCTACGTCGAAAAAGTGATACTTATTATCCGCGAGGCCACTCAGCTTGAAGACGACTCGCTTATCGACGCCGTCTTCGCCGCTTAACAGTAGGACTGCATTGCCTTCGTTAACCCTTTGGTAAGTGCCGAACAGCACGCCAATCCTGGAGAACGAATGATCTTGAGGTAGCGTGACAATCAACTTGCCATTCACGGGAAGCGGCGAAGATGGCTTTCGTCCTGGTTTTGATTCTGGGGGAAGTGGAGCCGCAGATACCACGCCAGCATTGGAAAGGTAGTACCGATTCGCAAGAGTTGGAATCATGCTTGAGGCAGAGACAAGGAATATTGCAGAAACTATTATGTAGGTAGGGAACCACTGCGAGAAATCAAACTTCGTTCCTATCGCATAAAGAACCAATATCGCAGGTATAGCAAAGTACCTGCCCTGAACACCTAATATCACTTGGGCAGGGTGTGGCGTCCAAGTTACTAGCATTGCCACAAACACAAGAACTATCGAGGCGACTCCGCAAGTCAAAAGAATAATAGAGCTGCTTTGCTTGAATGTGCTGGCTCTGACATTTATTAAGATTGCCAAAGCAATTAGCGAAGTTATCGCAACATAAATCGGCATAGGTATTGTGGTATCAAGCCACCCTAGCTTTCCGATAAACGATTGCCAGTACATGGAGGTCAAGTCGGCGTTTGATAGTGTCGAATAAACAACATTCCAAAGTGCTACAGGGTCAGTTAGATAATGCTTTGCTATTTCCCCAGAAGAAACCTTGCCAGCAAAACGTAGATCTACGGTGTGCGCCATAGCGAGTGCAATCCAGGCAATGGCTGCAACGGTCGCGGCGACAGATACGAACATCCGTTTTTTTGATCTGTACAAGACTGCTGGGGCGATCAGCATCAGCACCATAGGCACCATGTAAGCCCGGCAGGTTACGAGCAGGAAGATCGATGCTGCGAGCATAACGAATGTTTTATGGTCCGACCCTTTTGCTTCCATGTCACGCTTGAAGCAGGACACGGCGAAGAACGCCAGGGCTACAGAAAGCCCATCAATTGTAGATGCTGTCATCTGGAAGATTGTCATGGGCAGTACCAAGACAATCAGCGCAAGCGGGCTGGGGCGGTATATTTTAAACGCCGCGATGAGAAGTCCCATGGCTGCAACCAAGGCGAAAAATCGCGCCATCCGATAACTTGTATCGATACTGAAATTCAAGTGTTCGCCAATAGCAAGGGCCAGAGCCTGGGGCGCATAGATGGCCGGGAAGTAATAGCCTGTCCCTGGAAGAATGCTGAAACCCCGCTCGCCAGACCATTGAGCCGCCTCACCTCGCCGCTGCAGGTCGGAGGACAGGCGCGCCTCCGGCTTTCCTGCAAGCGTTGCGTAATTCACCAGATAGCCGATGAGCCCCGTGTCTACCTTCCCACCTGATGACTCGCCGGCCGGCGTCTCCAGAAAAATCTGGCCATGGCTCAGCAGGTATGAGCGCTGCAAATGGTCCAGCTCATCGGGAGACTGCATTGGCGGGACAAGCATCGAAACGCCGTACACGACGACAAACAAGAATGCATACAAAAAGAAGGTGATTTGCCTTCTGGCTATGGCGGGGCTTTCCATAAAATATCCTTGGTTCTGATTTATGTTCTAAGTTATTGCCGGCTACGCGGCGTTTATTTTCGCTTTAAACTCTGCTTTCTTTTGCTCGGTCATGCCTTCCCGCAGCGCGTCCAAGTAATCGGCGTACCACTGCATCATGTGTCGACGCTGTGCCAGATACTTGGCCTTGTTATACACACCACTTATCCCCCCTTCCTTGTGGGCCAGCTGCATTTCGATGTGGTCTTTGGTCCACTCATGTTCCCGTAGCAGCGTGCTCGCCGTGTGCCGAGTGCCGTGCCCTACAAGCCTTCCTTTATAGCCGATCGCAGCAAATACCTTATTGATTGTGTTTTCACTGATGACAGGGGTCTTCTGCCCGATACCTGGGAATAGGTACTGGCTTCGGCCTGTAAGTTCGTAAAGTTCACGGAGTGCAGCCACCGCCTGGTCACAGAGTGGGATCAAGATATCCCGGTCCATTTTCATCTTCTTTGCCGACACGCTCCAGACGCCTCCGTCCAGATCGATGTCGGACCACTCTGCCCAGCGGACCATGCCCGGGCGTGATGCCGTCCAGATAGTGAGCCAAGCAGCGGTGCGCGCGATCAGCCTACTGGTGGTCTTTTGCATGGCCCGCAAGAAGTCGGGTAGCTCAGGTTCCAGCAGGTGAGGGTATTGCTTGGTTTTCGGTGCCTCGGCCGCTATAGAGAGCAGTTCAGACGCTGGGTTGTATTCCATCATCCCTTTTGCGATGGCCTGACTGAATATCTCTTTGAGCCAGCCACGCGTTTTCTTGGCGACATTGAATGCGTTCCGGGCCTCAATGCTGGCCTGAAGATCGGCGCAGTGCCGGCGGGTAACTTCGCTAACCTGCAGATCGCCCAGAGCGGGGAAGAGGTCTTTTTCCAGGTAGGTGCGGATCTTGTCGAGCGTCGATTCGGCGCGGCCGTCTTTTTCCTTTTTCTCAAGCCATGCGGTGGCCACTGCGCGGAAGGTGGTGGCGGTTGCCGCCTCTACGGCTTTCTTGGCTGTCTGCTTTTGATTGGCTGGCTCGATGCCGCTCTCGATCAGGTCAAGGGCGTCAGCAGCTTTCTCCCTGGCACGCTTCGCTGATGTCTCGGGGTAACCGCCGAGGCCAAGCCAGGACCATTTGCCGTCGGCGATGCGCTTATAGCGGAATTCCCAGCGCTTCCGGCCGTTGGCGGACACGACAAAGTAGATCCGATCGATCCCGTAGGTTTCGCGGTATTCCTTTGATTCTGGCTCGAGTGAGGATAGGACTGTGTCCGCGAGGGGGCGGCGCTTTATATCGGAGCGCTTCAATTTGTGTATGGCCCAGTTCGTGATTTTGGCGAACATACATCACGCCATACACGGCAACAAGGAACAAGACGGAAAATAATGGAATAAGCTGAAACAAGAAAGCCGGCGCAGTGGCCGGCTTTGCTGTGTATTTGGTACATGTTGGATCAACATGAAACCTTCAGATGGTGCCCCGAGGGAGACCCAAATTATCCAACAAACACAGGGGGAATATAAGTGTTTCGATGGTGGCCATACAAACGGCCATACAGGAAGGCTTGCACT
>LNAP01000864.1_pt2 | contig 42565 bp, 45 predicted proteins | sample 602601 | NCBI WGS metagenome assembly LNAP01 (sample SAMN02440304, study PRJNA202911) | soil metagenome | biome: Subtropical and temperate rainforests or woodlands; isolation source: soil samples (1 kg each in a 20% v/v slurry with milli Q water) were... ...
GCCGCATGCAGGAAGATCTGGTCGAGGAAGGGCTGACGGCCAGTCGGAACCGGGTTGCCCGGCTGATGGCGTTGGCAGGCCTTCAAGGCTGGCCGCGCCAGAAACGGCGTGGCCAGCGCGCTCAACCGGCCCTGACACCGCCGGGCGTGCGCAACCTGCTGGAGCGTGATTTCAGCGCCTCGGAGCCGGAAACCAAGTGGGTGACCGACATCACCGAGATCAAGACCCAGCAGGCCAAGCTGTATCTGTGCGTAGTGCTGGACCTGTTTGACCAGCGCATTGTGGGCTGGTCGATGCATCATCGGCAGGACAGGCAGATGGTGATCAGGGCCGTGCAGATGGCGGTTTGGCAGCGTCAGGAGCAGCATCGGCTGATCCTGCACTCCGACCGTGGCAGCCAATTTCGTAGCGGCGATTACCAGGATTACCTGGCCGCCAATGGCCTGCTCTGTTCGATGAGTGCGGTGGGGCATTGTGGTGACAACGCCGCCTGCGAAGGCTTCTTCGGATTGCTCAAACGCGAGCGGATCTATCGCACAACGTATCCCACACTCGATGCCGCCCGGTCCGATGTGTTCGAATATATCGAGCGCCGCCACAACCCCAGGATGCGACGGCGCCGGGTCAAGCAGGACCAGAAGTTTTCAGTCCTTTCCAAACAGTCCGTGATTTCGGGGTAGAACCCCTCTGCGCGTTGACGCGCGAGAAGCGCCGAGAGTTGAGATGACGATACGCCCGGTGCTACCGCAAGCCTAAGACGGGGGGACGGGCTGGTGGCATCGTGCATAAGAGCCCCCAAGAAGAGAATTGATCAAGAAACCAATCCGACATGATACCCATGAGTTAAATTTAACGTGGTTAAATTCTAGTGACTGCCTGACGCTTCTGCCGATGCAGAGGCGTACTGTTCAACGGGGGCGTCCCCCTGGCACAACCAGATATGAAGCCGAGCCAGCCCAGGCTTTTGGCAAGGCTGTGCGCGCGTTCCGCATGGACCAGGGCATCGCTCAGGAGGAACTGGCCGGGCTGGCTGGAATAGAGCGTTCCCACATGGGCAAGATCGAACGAGGGGAGCATTTGCCCTCCTTGGCCCTGATACTGAAAATCGCCACTGCGCTGAAGATGAGTGGGACCGATCTAATGGCCGCCACAGAGCGCAATATGGATTCCACTGTCGAATCTTGAGCCAGGTTAGTTACCCAGCCCTTCGCGCAGGCGCGCGATAAACCGCTCCAGAGAGGCCGAAGAGGCGCTATTGTCGGGCCGAAGCACGTAGGTCGTAATAATTGCGGATTCAACAGCCAACGGGCGTATTACGACATCAGGCCGCTGTGTGGCTGGAGTTCTGTTCGCGGCCATGAAGCCAACACCATAACCGGCACCGACCAGCGTGAGCATCATGTCCAAAGAGGTTACATGCTCAACGACGTTTTTCTGGTGTCCCAGAGGTCCTAGAAGGCGCGCCAGCTCGCGGCAGTAACCCTCGCAGACTTGCGGATCGCACAAGACAAGCGGGTGACCGCTAAGTTCATGAAGTGGCACTTCCTTGTGAGCGAGTAGCGCGTGCCGTGCCGGTACGGCAATTACCAGCGGGTCTCGCCATATTGGTTCGGCAACGATACCGTCGTTGACATCCGCGGTGTGTGCGAAGCCGATCATGAAATCGCCGGATCGAAGCCCCCGCATCTGTTCGGCCAAGGGTACTTCGGACAGGCGTATTTCGATCTCTGGTTCTTCGGCGCGGCAACGGGCCAGGAACGATGAAAGCCTAGGGTCGATTGCTCCATCAGACACCGCGATACGCAGGCTACCCCGCAAACCCGCCGCGACGGCCTTGACGTTCTCCCGGGCTTGTTCGAGAACGGTGAAAAGCCTGCGAGAGTCTTGCAGGAAGGCAACTCCTGCGGCGGTCAGCCGCGTTCCTCTGCGATCACGATCAAAGAGTACGACCCCTAGTTCGTCTTCCAGCTCTTTGATCGCCCGAGACAAGGGCGGTTGTTCGATATGCAGCCGCTCCGCGGCGTGCGTGAAATGCAGCTCGTCAGCCAAGACGACAAAGTAGCGAAGATGTCGCAGTTCCATGTCCCCAGCCCCTTCTGCCGCCTGGGCGGCCTGTTGCTATGATCTGATATAGACCCATCCTGTCCGCTGCATGCGCGCGATTTCGATCACGGCTGGGCCTGCCATCACCTGGAGCGGCGGCCGGTTCTCCCTGCCGATCCGGGTCAGCGTCGTCGGGCACACCCAGGTGTGGATGTCCACCTCGGCATGCGCTTGATCGAGTGCTGCCTTGACAGCCTCTGCATTGAGAATGATGCGCAGCTCGGCATCAGGCGCTTCGCGCAGGAGATTGACCGCATTCTTGCGTGCGCGCTCCAGTGCTGCGGGAGTTGGCGCATGCAGGATCACTTTCAATGCTTGGTTCTGGATGTTTTGGCTCATGATGGTTCGGGCGTGATGGCGGAAAGAAGGAGTCCGTTTACGGGTTGAGTTGCTGGGATGCCGACTTCAAGGCGCTCTGCAGCATCTCCTCGATGGATGGGTGGTAGAACGGCATCGTCAGCAGGTCATTGACGGTCTGCTTGGCCTGGATTGCCCAGGCGAGCAGGTGCGCCAGATGCTCGCCTTGCGTCAGCAACATGCTGGCCCCAAGCAACAAGCCAGTGCCGGGTTCGACGTAGATGCGCAGCAGGTTGTCCTGGGCACCGAGAATCTTCGAGCGCCCGTTGCCACTACCTTCCGCGATGCCGACCACGGCATCTTTCTTCATTGCGGCCTGGTAGGACATGCCGACAGCGCAGACGTCGGGATCGGTGAACAGGATGCTGATCGGCACCCGACGCGGCGCCCCCTGCCATTGTTCGCCACGCAGGCGCGTCAAGGCGGCCTGGGCCGCCATCTGGCCTTCGTCGGCGGCCTCGTGCATCAGCGGACGATCCGGCTGCACATCGCCCGCGAAGAAGATCGGTGCATCCGATGCCTGCATGGTGGAGGCGTCGATGTTCGGCCGGCCTGCCTTGTCCAATAGGATGCCTGCCGCTTGCAGATTGAGCGCTTCGGTATTGGGCTGGCGGCCAGTCACGACCAGCAAGCGATCCACGAGCGCTTCATGTTTGTCGGTGCGCATGCGCACCTTGTCGCCTGCCAGGGTAACTTCGACGGGTGCTCCCAGCCACATGGGAAACTCGCCGCCGAACCTCGAAAGCGCCCGATCCTGCACCTCGGGATCTTGAATACCGCCGATCGTGTCCTGTTGGTCGGCACCGATCACCTGCACGTCAAGCCGCGACAGGGCCAGGCCAAGTTCCAGGCCGATCGCTCCCAGTCCTAGAATCCCCAGGCGCTGCGGCAGTTCTTTCTGCTCGAAAAGGGTGTCGGTGGTGAGGATGTGGGAGGCCGCGCCGTCCAGCGACTTGGGCACCACCGGATGCGAGCCCGTGGCCACGATGAAAGCCTTCGCTTCGATACGCTGGTCGCCGACTTCCAAGGTGCCTGGCGCGACAAAGCGAGCCTCGGCCATGATCAGGTTTTCGCCGACGGCCTTGCGCGTGCGCTCCGCGGCAGCACCGGCCAGAGCATCCCGCGTCTGGCGGGTATGCCGCCACAAAGCCTGCGGCCCTTGTGCGGAGAGCGTGACGCCCGCGGGCAACTCCTTGGCCGTCGTCCAGCGCATCCCCGCATGCAAAGCGGCCTTCGACGGCATGCAGCCTACGCGCGCGCAGGTCGTCCCCAGCGGTCCACGATCGATCAGGACGACATCCTTTCCTGCCGCCTTGAGTGCATGAAATGCCGTGATGCCGGCGGTTCCAGCACCGATGATGGCGATATCTACTTTCCTTGCCTGCATTGGAAATCTCCGTCCAATCAATTAACCAAATAGCGAATCTCTAGCCCACGTTGCGCATGAGCATGAGAGCCGCCACGGACACGCAGGTGATCGAGAACACCCGCTGCAGCATCTTTGAAGGAATCCTTAGCGCCACAGCGCGACCACCCGCCATGCCCACCAGCGCGGTGAGTACGAATGCCCAAGTAGGCGCGGTAAGCAGCAGGCCATGACTCCATGCGATGAACACGGTCACGGCGGACAACAGCGCGATCACCATGAGCGAGGTCGCGACGATGCTGTGCATGCGCAGCTCGCTGAAATGCGCCAAGGCTGGGACGATAATGAAGCCGCCGCCTACGCCCAGCATGCCCGTGGCCAAGCCGGACACGACGCCGATACTCCCCAGCGTGGTCGCGGTTCGCAGGTTCCAGAGAAAGCGCCCCGTGTCTTTGGAGACCTTGCACGCCTTGGCCTGCTCGTCGCCCAAGTCGCTATCGGCTTGGGGGCTGCGCGAGGACAGGAACATCCGGTACGCGATGATGAGCATGATGGCCACGAAGACCATGTTCAGCCACCGCGGCGAAAGCCAGTGCGCGAGCTGAACACCCAGCGGGGCAGTCACGGTGCCGGCGGCCGCCAGCACCATCGCGGCCTTGTACCGGACAATACCCCGCCGCAGTCCCTGTACAGCGCCCAATGCCGCCGCCGCACCCACCGCAAGCAGCGCCACGGGTGCGGCACTACGTATGTCCATGCCCAAGCCGAAAACCAACGCCGGCACCGCGAAGATGCCGCCGCCGGCGCCGGTCAATCCCAGCACGGCTCCGATGATGAGGCCCAGCAGCCCACCTGTCAGTGAGAGCATAGTGAACGCCCCTTTCAGCTATTTTCCTTGTGCAGCCTCGGATGCAATCCGAGAGAAGCGAGCATCGAGTTCCTCCGCCTCCTGACGCAGCATTTTTGCGTCATCGCTGCTGCCAACGTCCTCGATATATGGCGCGAAAATATGACTGGGTTCGACCCACGACAGCGTTGCATGCCCGTCATCCCGCTCAGTCACATAAAACCGGATTGGTGCCTCGATCATCGCCGGCACACTGAGGCGCAAAATATCGACGGCAAACTTGTTGTTGAAGACCCCCACCACCCGGTTTCCCGGAATGTGGATGCCGCGCTTTGCAGCAGCCTCCGTCGGGCCAACATCAAAGACAACATTCAAGTCGTTCGCGGAGACCGCTTTCTTGAGATTGGCGAGCAATTCCGAATAGCTCTGGCTCGTCTCAATCACCCTCCAGCCATCCTTGGGCCAATCGACTCCTGCGGCCGACGGAGCGGCGACAAGCAGGCACACCAGGCCAAAAAACAAGCCAGCAATCAGGCGATGGTTAGTGGACATGATTCACCTCCTTGAATTGCAGTTGGTTAGCCCAGTAGGTGCAGCTCTGGCGCGCGATGCGGCACATATCGCATTCGCGCGCCAAAGGATGGGTCTCAGCGTGGTCCCAGCACCTCGGCCAACTGGGGCCCCTGAGGCATGCCGTTATATTTCTTGAGTACGCCATCGGGGCCACGAACGACGATGCCAGGAGTTCCGCGGAAGCCCATGCTCAACATCAGCATCTGGTTGTCATCGAGGGTCTTCCGTACATTTGCTGGAATGCTCTTGGCCGGTGTAATCCCGCCCTGGGAATACTTCCGCTCGTTTTCCAGCAACGCTGCCGAGGGATCAGCGGCACCCAGGATTGCCGCAGCTTTGGCGGGACTGTCTTCCCTGATGATTCCGACCATGATGTGCCGAATCTGGACCTTGCCAGCATCGACCCAAGGACGTGCGGCTTCCCAGAAGCGATGGCAATAGGGACAGTTGGCGTCGGAGAAGGCATACACGATGCGCGGGGCATTCGCTTGCCCGTCCCGGACAGAGGTTGCAGATTGGAGCTGCGCCCATTCCTTGTCGCTGAGCGGCTTGGCCGCCAGATTGTTCAGGGCTGCCTCATCGATCGGCTCTCCCTTGGCATTCAGGCGTGTTCCCACGATGGCATTGCCATCGCTCGTGATGTAAATGGCGACGGGCCTGTCACCGGCAACTGCCGCGAAAGCGCGCAGTCCGCCTCCGACCTTGAATTCCTGCATGACGGTCAGGCCCTGATCCTCCAGCGCCTTCAGGGCGGGCGGCTGGTTGGCGGTTTCCGCCTGGCTGCAGCCGGTGACCAACAGCAGGCTGGCGGCCAAAAAGAGGGAAATGCGAGAGCGTTTTGCAAACATGGTTATTCCTTTTCTGTCTTGATCTGTTGGGATTGCGCGAAACGGCGCGACACCGTGTTTTTGAGGCTGGCCATCGAGAGTTCGCCCAGGTGCGTATCCACCAGGCGTCCGTGCTCATTGAAGAACAACGTGGTGGGCAGGCCTCGCGAAGCAACCGCCTGCATGGTTTGGGAAGCCGGGTCGAGCAACACATCCTTGAGCTGCAGGCCTTGGGCTTCGAGAAAAGCACGCGCCTGCTGGGCGCTTTCACCCTGGTTGACCATGACGAAAGCGATCTCGGGATACTGCGCTTGCGCCTGCTCGAACACCGGCATTTCGCGACGGCATGGCGGACACCATGAAGCCCAGAGGTTGAGCACGACTGGCCGTCCGATATAGGAGTTCAGGACAACAGGCTTTTCGTCGAGCGTGGCGAGCGCCAAGGCTGGCAGCGGCGGTGCCGAGCGCTGCAACAGCTCAAGCACGCCACCTGCGGCAAACCACGCCAAAAGTCCGGCTGTAACACCTACCAGTACAGGGCGGCGCAATGCCCGGGTCGAACGGGTGCGCCACCAGATGAACACCAGCGTTGCCGCGACACCTATCCACCAGGTGAAGCCTTGGTCGCCGATGAAGAACATGGACATTGGCGACTGCGCGTACTCGTCCCACCACTGCGCGATATAGCCCAGGCGAGCTGCTACAAATCCCAGGAACACCGCGTCCATAAGCATTCCGCCGGCCGCCTTGTACGGCGAGTCGGGCAGTCGCTTGGCAACCATGCGAGCTACTGCCCAGGCCAGCAGCACGGCAGCGAAGACAGCCACGACCTGGACGGAGAAAGGCCCCACGCTGATCATCAGGAGCCCGCCTTGTCCAGATGATCCAGGAAGGTGCGAGCATCGATCTCACCCACCACGCGCAGATCCCGGCGTTCCTTGCCGTCCGGGCCAACCAGAATGAGTGTGGGCGGTCCCATGACGCCCCAGCGCTTGAGCAGAGCCTGGTCGGTTGCATCATTGCGCGTGACGTCCGGCCGCACCACCTGCATGCGCGCCAGCCGGGACGCGACAGCGGGGTCTCCGAATACGTTGCGCTCGATCACATGACAACTGACGCACCAGTCGGCGTAGAAGTCGATCAGGGTCCATTGGTCGCGCGAAGCCGCCTGGGCCAAATGCGCATCCACGTCCTCGACCGATTTCGCCTGGACGAAAGCGACACCAGCCTCAGCGGATGCGGCCGAAGTCGATCCACCGCGCAGATGCGCCAACGGCTGCAAAGCGGATTCGCCCCCGGATGCAGCGCCGACCAGCATCAGGACGGACCACAAGCCGGCGAAGACAGCACCGGACCGCAGCGTCCATGCCAGCCGATGCTTCGCCGCCACGGCCTGACCCCAGGCGATCAGGCCAATCGCCACGGACAAGACCCAGGCCCCCCAAAGCACCAGGCCCACGGTGCCGGGCAGGAAGCGCGTTAGCATCATCACGGCCATGCCGACCATGACGTAGCCGAATGCCACGCGCACGCGATCCATCCATGCGCCCGGGCGAGGTAGGACCCGGGCACCGAACACGGCGATGGCCAACAGGGGCAATCCCATGCCCAAACCCAGCGCGAACAATGCCATTCCGCCATAGACCGCGCTGCCGGTCTGTCCGATGTACAGCAATGCACCCGCCAATGGCGCGGTCATGCAGGGGCCGACCAGGAGCGCCGAGAGGAAGCCCAGTGCTGCAGCGCCGGGGATGCTGCCGCCCGAGCGGTCTCTGCCGGCAGACTCGACACGATTGACCAGGGCCGAAGGCATCTGCAGCTCGAACAGGCCGAACAACGAACTCGCCAGGACGAGGAACAGGGCCGCGAACGCTCCCAGCAGCCAAGGCGATTGCAGGGTGGCCTGCAGGTTGGCACCGGCCATGCCAGCGGCCACACCCACCACCGCGTAGGTGCCCGCCATTGCCACGACATAGGACAGCGAGAGGAAGAAGGCCCGTCGCGGCTTGGCTTGGCTGCCTACGACCATGGAGGAGACGATGGGGATCATCGGCAGCGAGCATGGCGTGAAGGCCAACAGCAACCCGAAGCCGAAGAACAGCAGCGTTCCCCATACGGGGCCGAGTGCGGCAAGCCGCTGCGCTGCCGCTTGATCCTCGGCGATCTCGGTCGCCCCCGCCACGCTGCCTTGGCTGGCGGGTGCCGCGGTTGGGCTCTCGTGTGTGGAGCCATTGCCTGCGGTAGATGTGCCTGCTGCCACTTCCGGCAGTGCCAGGTTCACGGTCTGCGGCGGATAGCAGATGCCTGCTTCGGCGCACCCTTGCCAATGGAGTGTCAGCGGGCCGGCGGCAGTGACGGGAAAGCGCAGATTGAGCGCATCACCCTTATAGATTTCCGTGTCGCCAAAGAACTCGTCGTGCTTGGCAGTTCCTGCTGGAAGGGTCAGGCTGATCTCATGGCCCCGCGCATCGACCAATTTGATGGCATGGCGGTAAACGTAGTAGCCATCGGCGATATGTCCTGCAATTAAGAACGAGTCGCCTTGTTGCTGCGCTGGGTCCAGCTTGAATACTTCGGCAACGTCCAAAAACTGCCGTTCGCTACTGCCCCAGGAGGGAAGAAGGCCATTCGCCCAGGCGCTGCCGACCATGCAACAACACAGTAGAAAGATCGCAACTATGCGCCGATAAAAAGCCAAATCCGAATCCTCCAAGCAAAGCTGCTTGAAGGATGCGCTCGCTCGATTAAGCGAAACTAAAGTGCCGTGAGGGCCTATCTTTTCGCTGACGTGAAAGGGATTTCTGTCCTACCATGAGCATTTGATCGAGGCAAGGTGAAGCGGAAATGCGGGTACTGCTGGTAGAGGATGACGAGTTGATCGGCAAGGGAATCGTCGCCGGTTTGCGAAAGCACGGCATTTCCGTCCAGCATGTCCTCACGGCACAGGACGCGGAAACCGTGCACGCAGAAGAAACCTTTCATGCCTTGGTACTCGATCTCGGTCTGCCCGACCGGGATGGCATGGAATTGCTGGCCAGCATGCGGGCGGTCGAACCGCAGTTGCCCGTCTTGATCCTCACCGCACGCGACGCCATCGAGCACAGGCTCAAGGGGCTGGCCGACGACTACATGGTCAAGCCGTTCGACCTGCGGGAACTCGCGGCCCGGTTGCACGCGCTGGTCAGGCGCACGCAAGGTCGCGCTGCCCAGGTCATCTCGGCCGGCCCTTTGCGATTGGAGCCGGAGAGCGGGCTGGCCTGGTTCCAGGGCGAGGCCGTCACCTTGTCGCGCCGCGAAGTCGATTTGCTGGCCCATCTCGCCAACGCCGATGGCCGGTGGGTGCCCCCCGACATGCTTAACGAACGCCTGTACGGACTCGGGGAAGAAATCGGCAGCAATGCGCTCAACGTGCATATCCACAACATCCGCCGCAAGCTCGGGGCCGAGGCGATCGAGACGGTTCGCGGACTCGGTTATCGGCTGGGCTGGAGGCTTACGTCATGAGCCTGCGCCTTCGCGCCGTTCTGATCGCCGGCATTTCGCTGCTGGTTCTGTGGAGCGCTGCCGCGGGCTGGATGATGCGCGGCGTTCATTCCAATCTCGACCGAACGCTCGACGGTCGCCTTGCCATGTCGGCACGCATGGTGTCGGGGCTTCTTGAACGCGCGGCACTGGCCCCCAACTCGGCCTCCACCGACTTCACCGAGGCCGTGCGCGTCAGCGGCAAGGAAGGCATCGCATGCGAAATTCGATCCCTGCGTGGGGAGATCCTGGCACGCACGACCACTGGACCTCATTCGGAATTTGAGTCGCTGCCGACAGGCTTCAGTACGCGGGAGGTTCTGGGGCACCAGTGGCGGGTCTACGTTCTTCGTGCCGATGGCTATCAGATCACTACGGCCGATCGCGTGGATCAGCGGGACATGCTGATCAACGAATTGCTGAGCGTGGCTGGCGTACCGTTCGTGATCGCCTTCCTCGGCGGCTTGGCTGCGCTTTGGATCGGCATCGGCCGGGGGCTGTCCCCGCTGAAGGCGCTTTCACAGCAGTTGCGCGACAAGCATGCGGACGATACATCCCCGATCGCCGTCAACCACTCGCCCTCCGAACTGCGTCCGGTTCTGGATGCGATGAATGGGCTTCTCAGGCGCTTGGCACGGGCGCTCTCCAGCCAACGGGCATTCACCGATGCCGCGGCGCACGAACTGCGCACGCCGCTGACCGTAATCGACACGCACCTGCAGGTAGCCAGGATCAGCGAGGGCGACGAGGTGGCGTCCTCGCTTTCCAGTGCAGAGGAAGGGGTGAAGCGACTGCGGCGCACGCTGGACCAGATGATGACCCTGGCCCGTGCCGAGGCACCTGCCGATAAAGCGGACGGCTGCACCTGCGTGGCCGATTGTGTCCGTGGCGTGCTGGGGCAATGGAACGCCGACGAAGGCAAGCGCCTGTCGCTGACCGTCAACGGCGAAAGCATCGGAACTCCAGTGCCCAGGTCGATGCTGGAAACGGCGGTTCGCAACCTGGTTGACAATGCGATGCGCTATTCGCCCCAAGATGCCGTGATCGATGTCAGCGTGCTCTTGGAACAGGATGCGCCGCGGTGCTTGATCACTGTATCGGACCGTGGCCCTGGCCTCACTACCGAGCAGGCAGCGCAAATCGGCCAGCGCTTTTGGCGTGGCGACCAGGGCCGGAACAGCAAGGATGGGTCAGGCCTGGGCATTTCGATCGTGCGTGCGATTGCGGCGCGTTTCGGTGGCAGTCTTGAATTGAGGCCAAGGGATGGAGGCGGCCTGATCGCGGAGATTTCCCTGCCGGGAACAAACGCACCGAGGGACAGCACTTTCCCTGGATAGAGGCTCGATGCCTCGATGCAAGGGGTTGATCGCCTGCCTCTCCATCCGGCCATGGCGCGTTCCTTATCGGACAACGGCCGAGTCGAGGAATCGCTCCGCGTCCAGTGCCGCCATGCAGCCGAAGCCGGCCGAGGTAATGGCCTGACGGTAGTGCTGGTCGGCCACGTCGCCGGCGGCGAACACGCCTTCCACCGAGGTCTGGGTGGCGTTGCCGCCCAAGCCGGAACGGATTTCCAGGTAGCCGTTGTTCATCGCCAACTGGCCCTTGAACAGCTCGGTGTTCGGGCTGTGGCCGATAGCGACGAAGAAGCCGTGGGCGTCGATGTCGCGGGTGCTGCCGTCCAGGGTGGACTTCACCCGCACCCCGGTCACGCCCATGTCGTTGCCCAGCACCTCGTCCACCTCGTGGTGCCAGACGGTCTCGACCTTGCCGGCGGCGACCTTGGCGAACAGCTTGTCCTGCATGATCTTCTCCGCGCGCAGGGTGTCGCGGCGGTGCACCAGGTAGACCTTGCGGGCGATGTTGGACAGGTACAGGGCCTCCTCGACCGCGGTGTTGCCGCCGCCGACCACGATCACGTCCTGGTCCTTGTAGAAGAAGCCGTCGCAGGTGGCGCAGGCCGAGACGCCGCGGCCCTTGAACGCCTCCTCGGACGGAATGCCCAGGTACTTGGCGGTGGCGCCGGTGGCGATGATCAGCGCGTCGCAGGTGTACTGCGCGCTGTCGCCGGTCAGGGTGAACGGGCGCTTGGACAGATCGGCGGTGTGGATGTGGTCGAATACCACCTCGGTCTCGAAGCGCTCGGCATGGGCCTGCATGCGCGTCATCAGGTCCGGCCCCATCAGCCCATGGGCATCGCCCGGCCAGTTGTCCACCTCGGTGGTGGTCATGAGCTGGCCGCCCATTTGCAGGCCGGTGAGAACCAATGGCTTGAGGTTGGCACGGGCGGCGTAGACCGCGGCGGTCCAGCCGGCCGGCCCGGAGCCGAGAATGATGAGCTGATGGTGTGTTGCCATGGTCATGATGAGTGTCGGTTGATCAATTGGAAGGCGGGTCGGCATGCTCAGATCGCAAGGGCGACCAAGAAGCGGGACACCATGTTGTAGGCGGCGACCGTCGCGACCGCCTCTACCGTCTGCTGCTCTCCGAAGAAGGCCTTGAGCTTCTCGATGACGGCAGCATCGACTTCGACGTTGCGGGTGGACTGGTCCGTCAGTTCCAGCAGCGCTCGCTCCTTGCCGTCGAAAAGCGAAGCGATACCGTCGGCGCGCATCGCATCGCATTTTTCTGGCGTGCCCCCGGCCTGCAGGTAGGCGGGCTTGTGGACATTCCACTCGAATTCGGCCCGGTTGAGCACGGCAACGCGGCACATGATGAGTTCTCGGTATTCGAGGGGCAGCTCAAACTCTGCCCGCACGCGACCGAGCAAACCGTTCCAGCCGGTCGCCAGGGGAAAGCTCTTGAGCAAGACGCGATCGATACCGATCAGCTCGCCGTTCGGGCGACGGGCTTGCATGTTTTCCAGAAGCTCGGGGGGAGCGTTATCGCCGTCCTGCCAAGGTTTCACTCTTACATGGGTCATTGGTGTTGTTCTCTATGGGCGGTCGGGGGGCTGCAGGTGCGCTACGGCCGACGCGGTGATGCCGAGCGGTCGCACCGTCCGGTTCAATCGAGGTGGTTGTTGATGAAGCGAAGGACGTTGGGCTTGGGCGCTGCGCCGGTCATCCGGTCGATCACCTGGCCATCCTTGAACAGCACCACCGTTGGGATGCTCTGCACGCCGAAGCGGCCAGCCAATTCCGGGGCCTGGTCGATATCGACCTCGCCGAAGTGCGCGCGATCCTGCATGTCGCGGGCGACGTCCTTGAAGATCGGGGACATCACCCTGCACGGGCCGCACCATTCGGCCCAGAAGCGGACGGCATAGACGCCGGGCACCTGGCCGAGCGTCGTATCGAAATTGTCGTTGTTCAGCTCTTGAAGCATGGGGGGTCCTGAAGTTGGAAAGGAGTCACTGGCGCAGCCAGTGCGGATCGCTGCAAGCAGAGAGGCTTGGTTGAGCAGCGGATGGGAGGGATGGCTGCCGGTTGCGGCAGTCGTGCGCGGGCGGGGATATGCTTTGCAATATACGTTCAATTATTTGATTGAATGATAGTGCGATGGTATCGTGGCGTCAATGAACCCGCCCGCCCACATCGACGGCAGCAGCCGTCTGGACCCATTGGCCGAAGTCGCCAAGACCTTGGGGCATCCGCATCGCCTGGCGCTGCTGGAGCAGATCGTGCGAGGGGAAAGGTCGGTCGAGAAACTGGCCGAGTTGACCGGGATCACGGTGGCGAACGCCTCTCAGCACCTTCAGCACCTGAAGCGTGCTGGCTGCGTGCAGACGCGGCGCGATGGCAAGCACATGCTCTATCGCCTCGGGCCGGGACCGTTGGCCTCGGTGGTCGTGGCGCTGCATGACTACGTGGAGTTCCAGCATTCCCGCATCCGCGAGGCCATCGCCGATAGCCGTCAACGGCCCCAGGAGATGGAATCGGTCTCGATCGACGGCCTGCTTGATCGCATGGATGAAGGGGCCGTGGTGCTGCTGGACATTCGCGGCGATGAGGAGTTCGCGCAGGCTCATTTGCCGGGCGCGATCAATATCCCGCTGGAGCAACTGGCCGACAGGATCGGTGAACTGTCCCGGGATACGGAGGTCGTGGCCTACTGCCGCGGTCCGTACTGTGTGCTATCCATGCAGGCCGTGAGCATCTTGCAGGCTCACGGGATGCAGGCCACGCCACTGGCGGGGGGCGTGCCCGAATGGCGGGCGGCGGGCCTTGCGCTGCAAGGCAGCACCGGCCCCGTCTCCTGAGCAGTACCGGGCAATCCTCACGCCCGGCTTGCTTCCCGAATCAGGAAACTGGTTACCTGAAGCGCGCGCTCGGGGCTGCCGGCGGTTTCTCCGTCCGCGTACCAACGTCCGGCGATGCCTAGCGCCGGCACACCCGCCACCTTGAAATCACTGGTCGTCTGCGTTGCGCGTTTGGCTCTGGTCATGGTCGAGAACGAGTGATACGCCTCGGCGAACTTCTTGCCGTCCAGTCCAGGTTGCTTGTCGGCCCAAGCTAAGATGGCATCGTCGCCGAACAGGCGTTGGTGCTCTTGATGGATGGCCCGGAAGATCCTGGGTCGGAATTCGTCCTCTTTGCCCAGAGCCTGCAGTGCGTAGTACATGCGCTGTTTGGCTTCCACGTCACTGCCTACAAAGGGCACAGGAACGCGCCGGAAGGATGCGATGGAGGGAAGTTGCCTCGTCCAGATTTCGAGCTGCGGCTCGAAGGCAGCGCAGTGCGGACAGTTGTACGAGAAGAACTCAATGACCTCCACCTTGCCAGGCGGCGCATCGACCGGCACGGGTTTGTCCAGCTCCAGGAAATCCTTGCCCGCTTTGAAAGCCTCTTGGGCGGAAACGCTATTGGCCAGCGGCGCCAAGGGCACCATCGCAGCGGCAATCAGAAAATGACGTCGTTTCATGCGGGGGGTATCTCCAGGGTCGGGACTGCTCCGATACCACTGTCGGTCTGGTGAAAGGGCCATTCAGAAGCTGTAGCTTTCGCCATCATCGGGAACGAGGACTCGCTGAGGGTCGAGCGATTTCTCCTTGATGTAATCCTTCAGTTCCTGCCGGCTTTGCGTCGCATGGTTCAGGGATTCCAAGTGCACCGCCACGATATAAGCGCCAGGGGCGGCTTGATTCACTCGATATAGATCCTCTTTGCCCATGATGATGGCGCCATCGATATCGTTGAATCGCACATAGCCCGCGTTCAGGACGATGACGTCCGGGCGGTATGTGGCGAGAGCGTCCTGGACGTGGGTATTCCAGACGGTATCGCCAGCCACGTAGAGCGACTTGAAGCCTGGGCGCTGGAAGACCACGCCAGACACCGTGCCCAGAAGTTTCCCGCGGACGGCCATTGCAGCGTCGCTGCCATGCTGGCCGCTTGTCTTGATCAGGCGGACTCCCTTGAATTCGGTTGCCTCATTCAAGACGCGCACGTCCCGAAAGCCGGAGCCTCGGATCGTCCTGGCATCCTCATCGTTCTGCGCAAAGATCGGCATGTCTTTCGGGATGCGTTCTTTGGCCTCGTTGTCCCAATGATCGAAGTGCAGATGCGTGACGATTACCGCATCCACGTCGATCACTTTTTCAAGGGGTATGGGAAGGTCTACGGTAGGGTTGCGGATTTCGCTGTTGAAGCTTCCCGGTGCCGCGGGATATGAGCCTTTTTTCGCCAGCATCGGATCGACCAGAAACCTGACGTCGCCGTAGTCGATCTTGATCGTCGCGTTCCTTATCTGCTGCAGCACAAACGATTTCGTTCCAGCACTGGACGCTGGTGCCGATTCGGCGGACGCGCTGGCAGCAGCTCCTGCGGCGATAAAGCCCGCAATGAGCAGGCTTGCATATTTGCGTATCAGTTCTTTCATGGACATGGATAGGGTTCTCCTGAAGTAATGGCTTGGCGAAGTGAATTGCACAGCCGCGAGCCCGGATATTTGCCGGGCCCACCAAGCCGAAAAAGTGAACGAAAGCGGTTTCCCGGCAAACATCCGTGCCCAGTTCAATAGGAACTAGATGTGCAAGGTGTTGTATCCCTTGTCCTTAAGCTCAAGCAGATGGATGGTTCCGCTTCGGGTTGTGCTCAGTCTCTTGTCCAGTTGGTCCTTCGTGACCCCGAACACGGCCATCGCGTTCTCGCAGACAACGATCTTGGCACCGTAGTCCTCGCTTTTTGCAAACCACTCGGCCAGTGAATGGTCGTTTGCAAGATCCTTGACCACCGCGCCTACGGCCACGATTTCAAAGGTCAGTCCTTTCTTCTTCACGTCCATTTGCTTGGCGGTCAACACCGCGGCCTTGAAGTGCAGCACGTCCGAAACCATCAGCGCGAACTTGGTGGAGGTGCCTTCATAGGGAATTACGATGTCCGGCATCTTGTTGATGTCGGGCATCTGCGGGCCTTGGGCAAAGCCGTTCGTTGGGGAGGCGAAAAAAGCCAGTACTGCAAGAAGGAGGGAAAAGACTGTTGTTTTCATTTTTCGTTTCCTCGCGTGGTGAAAGAGAACTGGCCAAAAGCCGGATGCTGGGCTGGTCCGATTAAGCGAAAATAAAGCCGTGCCTGGGGGGCTGGACCGCCGGCCATCTTCATCGCTGTCCCCCGGTAGCCCGTTGCGGTGTGTCCTTGCTTGTAATGAGCAGGTGGACCGTCCGTATGACCAGGTAGCCGATGAACACGTTGGCGCCGACGAAAACCGGCACGGCCAGAACCTGTGCCGAATGGATGCCGGCCTGTGCCAGCTTCAGGCCGCTGACGGTTGCAGCGGCCACACCGAACGTATAGGCCCAGTAGGCGGGGATGAAGGGCTGCACGCCCAACCAAAGGCCAAGGCGCAGGCCAAGCAATAGCTGGAAAAGGCCATAGCCCCACAGCATGAGAAGCCAGTGGTCCGTGCTGCCGGGAGACAGGGCCAGCCAGGCCATGGCGCAAACGACGGGTGGCGCGAATTGAATACCAATCAGCGGACGTTGCGGCGCCGGTATCGATGTCGAGTGCCATAGGCGATGGATGACCAGGGATTCGAGGGCCAGCCACGAGAAGAATCCCGCGCCCAGGAAAATCCATCCCCAATCAGCGCTGCCTAGCGCGCCCAGCGCGGCCGCCGTGGTGAGATTTCCTGCGACCGTGGGCAGGTACAAGGTCGGAAGCATGTCCTCCGAGTTCCTCCCGCCTTGCCAGAGCGTGCCGGTGTGCCAAAGCGCGAAGCCGATATTCCAGGCAATGCCGCCGATCGTCAGGAGCCACGCAAGGGCCATGGAATACGGGATCACCGCGATGGCGATGAGCAAGGTGGAAACCGCGATCAGTGCGGGCGTTCCACCCTGGACCGGATGCAGGAACTCGGCCTTTGCCGCCTCGAAATTCCGAATCGACTGCCAGACGTAGCCGATGATGAGCGCAGCCCAGATCAGTCCGGCCATCGCGAGCAGGGCTTCGCCAATGGCAGAAGGCAAATGCCAGAGCTGCACAGCGGAGCGCCAGGCCTGTCCCAGGCCGGCGACTCCAAGGACGACCCCAAAATACGATGCCGGAATTTGCCTCCGCTTGATGCGATGGGCTTCCATCTCCAGACCCCTATCGTTCACAGGTGGTCTAGGCCCGCTGCGCAGCGCCGCCGAGGAGTCGGCGAGCCTGATGACGGTCAAGCGGTGTCACTTGCCGCCGCCGCAGCAGGTCTTCGCCGAAGCCGATGCGGCGGCGCGGTTTTGTTCGATCAGGACGGGGGTATAACCCGCATCGGCGATGGCGTCCTGGAGTTCCTTCGGATCAGCGCTACTCGATTCGATTTGCACCAGGCTCTGGCTTTGATCGATGGTGAACTTGGCATCCTGATCCGCTGCCTTCAGCGCCTTCGTGATCATGCTGACGCAGTGCCCGCAGGTCATGTCCTTGACTTCAAAACTGATCATGAGATTTCTCCAATGGAGTTACTGGTAGGGAACTGGCACTGTGGGCCTTGTCACGGTGGGAAGGTCAAGGGGTATTTTTTCTCGGTAATCCATGCCGCCAGATGCCGCGCGTCGCTGGTCCAGAAGTGACCTGCGGCACGATATGCAATGGTTTCGGATCATCCGATCCGCTGCTTGCGCACGGGGATCACGGTGGCAAGGCCAACGGCTGCCGAGAGAGCGAACATCGCAGTCTTCGGGATCGCGGGCGCAAGGACGTTGACGAGGATGGGCCAGAAGAATCCGCTGTATGCGAGCACGTAGAAGATGCCGGTGAGCAGCGAGCGGTCTTCAATTCGAGCGATGAGCGGGATTGCCCGCAGGCCAGCGGTGAGCAGGAACCCGTAGGCGCAACCCAGAAGCACAGCCGCGGGGAACAACAGAGGCGTGTACCGAGTAAATTCCATTCCCGCACCGGCGATCATGCCGAGGCACAGAAGCACCAGGCCGCCGACGAATGCGGTGCCGAGTCCCTGGCGTAGCGCCAGCCGCGAAGCGACCGGCTGCACCAGGACGCCGCTCAGCAAGGTCAAGGCGGCTACGGCCCCCGTTGCGGCAATGCCGGCCTCCCCGAGATCCGCGGTCTGCGGGAGCACGACAATGGCTGCGGCTATGCTTCCGAACACCCAGGGAGCGGTGGGAAGCACCAGGCGAAGAAATAGCGGGTTCCGAAGCGCCGCGCCGATTGTCGGCCGGTTCTTCGCCGACGTGCGCGGCGCGGTCTCCGGGGCGGACCAGACGATCGGAGCGACACAAAGCATCAGTCCGATATGGACGAGATACGGAAGCGCTGCAGGGAGGATCAGCCATTGAGCCAGTCCGCCCGACACCAGCGGCCCCAGTGCGAAGCCGCTGGTAAGCGCGACCGCCGTCAGGATGGGGGCCGACCGTCGGGAGCCGGAGCGGTCGTTCAACTCGCTGAGCCACACCGTTCCTGGACCAAAGGCAGCGCCGGCAGCAAGGCCGACGATCACTCTGCCGAGGGCGAGCAGCCCGAAGGAGCTGCCGGCGAATAGCAGCACGCCGGAGCCGACGATCGACACGAGGATCACCGCCCGCATCAGGTTGCGTCGCCCCCAACGGTCCGACAGCCGCGCACCGAAGAGCAAGGACGGAAAGAGCCCGAGCCAGTAGGCGGCGAACACCACGGCGATGGCGGTACCGCTGAGGACCTTCGCGTAGACGAGGAGCATCGGGGCGAACATGTTCGCTCCCCATCCGACGGCGAACATCGCAACGGCGGGACGGTACGGGCTCTTTGAGGTGATTTGCTGTTCTTGCATGCCGATCCTGGTGGTGCGACGCCACAGGTTCGGTTCAACGAACGGGAAGGATTTCGAGTGCGGGCGTGTCGAATCGACCCGTTCACCTCAATCGGCCGGATTTCGGCGATGCCTGGCGACGCCCTGCGATGGTCGGCCTTGCCATCGTTGGAATGTCAACGGGGGCGTGGAAACACGGTCATGCGTCACTGCGGCCAGGCGGGACATCGTCCCCGCCCAAACCGTGGTTTTCCTTGCATTGCTTCAATGCCGGTGACCGAACGCCGGGTGATCGTGGTCGTGGTCGTGGTCGTGCCGCCCCGGACTCTGGCGCAGATTGCAGGCGTTCTCGTCCACCTCCGAGTTCCAGTCGATCGCAACGGTGGCGTGCTGGATGTTGAACTGCTCGCGTAGTGCCTTGTTGACGAGCTTGACCACCGCCTTGGCTTCATCGTCGCTCTGCGGACGGATGTGCAGCGTTGCCATCGTCCGGCCGGAGGTGAGCTGCCACACATGGACATGGCTGACGGCCGCCAAGCCGGGCACGGCGCCCAGCAATCCACGCTCCACCTTCTCTGGAGAAGCGTCCTCGGGCGCGCCTTCCAGCAGGATGTGCAGCGACTTGGCCAACAGCTTCCAGGCACTGCGCAGGATCAGTGCTGCCACGGCCACCGAGAGGATGGGATCGATGGGCGTCCAGCCCGTGTAATAGACCACGATCGCAGCGACGATCGCGCCCACCGAGCCCAGCAGGTCGCCCATTACATGCAGGATGACCCCCTTGACGTTGACGTGGTCGGTCTCGCCGCGCGTCATGATCCACAACACCAGGAAATTGACCAGCAGGCCGACGATGGCCACGATCAGCATGGGGCCGGCCAGGATTTCAGGCGGCGCGAAGAAGCGCTGCCAGGCTTCGTATGCGATCCAGCCCACGATGGCGAACAGCGTCACGGCGTTCACGAATCCGGCGATCACCTCGAAGCGTAGATAGCCGAAGGTGCGCTTGCTGTCGGCAGCGCGCCGGCCGAACCGGAATGCGGCATAGGCCAGGGCCAACGCCGCCGCATCGGTCAGCATGTGGCCTGCATCGGCCATCAGGGCGAGGGAGCCAGAGAAGGCTCCGCCGAGCGCCTCCACCACCATGAAGGTGAAGATCAGGACGAAGGACAGCAGCACCTTGCGCTCGTTCGTGCTGGTGACGGTCGGCGCGTGCGAATGGTCGTGGTCATGACTGTGACCATGATGAGAGTGGGAGTGGGACATCGGGGGCCTCGGCCGCTTGGATTGACGATGCAAGAAAATATAACACATGAACATATGTTCATATGAACTATATGAATCAAGCTCGCTCGCAACGTGGCGGCGGTATCCGGGGCATAAGGCTTGGGGTTGGGCAACAGCGACCCTCGACGGGCCGCTGTTTGGCATGACCGACCTGGCGTCGCGCCCGGCTATTCGTCGCCGTGGTCTTCGGCGATGTGGATGGCCATATCCAGCAGCACGTGGCTCACGTGCTTGTCCGCCACTTCGTAGAAGATCTGCTTGGCTTGGCGCACGCCTTTGACCAGGCGAGCCCCGCGCAGCAGGCGCAGATGGTGGCTCACCAGCGATTGCGAGAGTTCGAGGCTTTCCGCGATGTCGCCCACCGCGGACGGCCCTTTCATGCAGAACAGCAGGATGCGCAGCCGCGACGGATCGCCCAGCAGCCGGAACGTCTCGGCCAGGATGGTCACGTCGTTGCCGGACAGCGATGCCAGATCGATGCTACTGCGGGGACTGTCGGTTGATTTCTTGCTTTTGGTCATTTCTCGGAGACTCCTATCCTTGGAAGGTCGTCCCTGCCTTCCCGGGACCGACGAAGCTGCGGCCATCGACAGGGAACGGTGCCCATCTGCAACATAGTGCTTTACCTTCCCACGATGGTAAGCCGCAAGCTATGCCCATGTCGAACTTCAACTGTGGAAAGTAAACCATGAGCATGCCAAGCATCTCAGATAGCCGGGCCGCGTTAGCCCCTATCAGTCTGCCCATCGAGGGCATGACCTGCGCGAGCTGTGTCGGCCGCGTGGAGGCTGCCCTGACCAAGGTCGAGGGCGTGGACAGCGTGTCCGTCAACCTTGCCACCGAGAAAGCGGAGATCCGCCTGGCCGGCCCGGTGGATCGCGCGGCGCTGATCCAGGCCGTGGAGAAGGTGGGCTACGAGGTGCCTGCCAGCGTCGTGGAGCTGGCGGTCGAGGGCATGACCTGCGCCTCGTGCGTGGGCCGTGTCGAAAAGGCACTTAAGGCGGTGCCCGGCGTTGCAGAGGCTGCCGTTAACCTTGCGACCGAGCGCGCCACCGTGCGCGGAACGGCCTCGATGGATGCCTTGGTGGCCGCGGTCCAGAAAGCCGGCTACGAAGCCAGGGCTGTCGATAACAGCGCCCAGGCCGACGACGAGGCTGCGGAGAAGAAAGACGCCGAACGGGCCGGACTCAAGCGCGACCTGATCCTGGCCGCCGTGCTGGCGCTGCCGGTGTTCGTGCTCGAAATGGGCTCGCACCTGGTCCCCGGGGTGCACCATTGGATCAAGTCCACCATCGGCATCCAGCAGAGCTGGTATCTGCAGTTCGTGCTGACGGCGCTGGTGCTGGCCTTCCCTGGACGGCGCTTCTACACGAAAGGCTTCCCGGCCCTGATGCGCCTGGGGCCGGACATGAATTCGCTGGTCGCGGTCGGCACGGCCGCGGCGTTCGGCTACTCGGTGGTGGCTACCTTCCTTCCCAACCTGCTGCCGGCGGGAACGGTCAACGTCTACTACGAAGCAGCCGCGGTCATCGTGGCGCTGATCCTGCTCGGGCGGTTCCTGGAGGCGCGCGCCAAAGGCCGCACCTCGGAGGCCATCAAGCGGCTGGTCAAGCTGCAGGCCAAGGAAGCGCACGTGCTGCGCGATGGCCGCGCGGTGGATATCCCGATCCAGGATGTGGCGTTGGGCGACATGGTGGAGGTGCGTCCTGGCGAACGGGTGCCGGTCGATGGCGAAGTGACCGACGGCCGCAGCTTCGTGGACGAGTCGATGATCACCGGCGAGCCGATCCCCGTCGAGAAGACGATCGGCAGCACGGTGGTCGGCGGCACCGTCAACCAGAAGGGGGCGCTGACGCTGCGCGCCACCGCCGTGGGTGGTCAGACGATGCTCGCGCAGATCATCCGCTTGGTCGAACAGGCGCAAAGCTCCAAGCTGCCGATCCAGGCCGTGGTGGACAAGGTGACACTGTGGTTCGTGCCGGCGGTGATGCTGGCAGCGACGCTGACCTTCTTGGCCTGGCTCATCTTCGGGCCGTCCCCGGCGCTGACCTTCGCACTGGTCAACGCGGTGGCCGTGCTGATCATTGCCTGCCCCTGCGCCATGGGGCTGGCCACGCCCACGTCAATCATGGTCGGCACCGGCCGGGGCGCGGAAATGGGCGTGCTGTTCCGCAAGGGCGAGGCGCTACAGTTGCTTCGGGACGCCAAGGTGGTCGCGGTGGACAAGACCGGCACGCTCACCGAAGGCCGCCCGGTGCTCACCGACCTGGAGATCGCGCCCGGCTTCGACCGCAGGCAGGTACTCATGCAGGTCGCTGCCGTGGAATCGCGTTCCGAGCACCCGATCGCCCGGGCCATCGTCGAATCTGCGACGGAGGGAGGCACCACGCTGCCGACCATGGCCGATTTCGATTCGGTCACCGGCATGGGGGTGCGCGCCACCGTGGATGGGGTTCGTGTCGAAGTGGGTGCCGATCGCTTCATGCGCGAATTGGGTTTGGACGTCGGCGGCTTCGCCGGAACGGCCGAGCGGCTGGGCAACGAAGGCAAGTCGCCTCTGTATGCCGCCATCGACGGCCGGCTGGCCGCCATCATCGCGGTTGCCGATCCGATCAAGTCCAGCACGCCCGCCGCCATCGCGGCCCTGCACCAGCTCGGCCTGAAGGTGGCGATGATCACCGGCGACAACGCGCGCACGGCGCAGGCCATCGCCAGGCAATTGGGCATCGACGAGGTGGTGGCCGAGGTGCTGCCCGAGGGCAAGGTCGAGGCGGTGCGCCGGCTGAAGGCCACCCACGGCCAGATCGCCTATGTGGGCGACGGCATCAACGATGCGCCTGCGCTGGCCGAGGCCGACGTGGGTCTGGCGATCGGCACCGGCACCGATGTGGCAGTGGAATCGGCCGACGTGGTGCTGATGTCCGGCAACCTGCAGGGCGTGCCCAATGCCATCGCGCTGTCCAAGGCCACCATCGGCAACATCCGCCAGAACCTGTTCTGGGCCTTCGCCTACAACACGGCGCTGATCCCCGTGGCCGCCGGGGCGTTGTACCCGGCCTGGGGCGTGCTGCTGTCGCCGGTATTCGCCGCTGCGGCCATGGGCATGTCGAGCGTGTTCGTGCTCGGCAACGCACTGCGCCTGCGCCGCTTCCAGCCGCCGCTGGATACGGCCTCCGCGGCTTCACACTGAGAAAGGAGGACGACCATGAACATCGGTGAAGCGTCCACGGCATCGAAGGTCTCGGCCAAGATGATCCGCTACTACGAGGAAATCGGCCTGATCCCGCCGGCGAACCGAACCGACGCGGGCTACCGCGCCTACACGCAGTCCGATGTGCACCGGCTGCATTTCATCCGGCGCGCGCGTGATCTCGGATTCTCGGTCGCCGAGATCAGGGACCTGCTGGGCCTTTGGAACAACAAGTCGCGCCAGAGCAGCGACGTCAAGCGCCTGGCCCAAGAGCACATCGAGGACCTTGAGCGACGCATCGAGAGCATGTTGCAGATGGCCGAGACGCTTAAGACGCTGATCAGTTGCTGCGCGGGCGATGACCGGCCTGACTGCCCCATCCTGCATACCCTTGAGCAGCCGGACGACAACGATGGAGAACCCGAGGCGCGCACGGGGGCAGTGCAACGCCGACGGCGCACTCCTGCATCAAAGAAGGGCTCACGAGCACGCTGAGGACGTCGGGCGGGACAGGAACTCTCCATCAGGATCAGTGAAATGTTCCTGCCGCTGAGCGACTAGAGCGTCCTTAGCCAGCGAGAGATACGGGTTTCCTCCTCAAGGCGACCGCCAGCGACAGCACGGCCAATGCCAGAGGAATGAAAGACACCCAGAGTACCGTGGTCCAGCCATAGGTACTGAGCAATCCACCGGACAAGAAGGAGCCTACGGCCATCAATCCAAAGACGATGAAATCGTTGAGGGATTGAACCCGTGTCTTTTCCTCGGGGCGGTGGCATTCCAGGACCATCGCGGATGCTCCCAGAAAGCCGAAGTTCCACCCCAGGCCCAGCAGGATCAGCGTTGCCCAGAAATGGGCGACGTCGATACCTGCAAGGCCCACGGCAGCGGAGAGCCCGGTCAGCAGCAGACCCACGGTTGCCACGCGGCCCGCGCCGAAGCGTTTGATCAGGCTTCCGGTAAAGAAGCTCGGCCCGTACATGGCGATGACGTGCCATTGAATTCCCTGGTTGGCCGATTCCTGCGAATGGCCGCACATGTGCATCGCCAGCGGCGCGGCCGTCATCAGGAAGTTCATCAGCATGTAGGTCACCGCGCCGGTGATGGCCGCCGCAACGAAGCGCGGTTGTCGCGCAATCACCGCCAGCGGCCTGCCTCCGGCCACCTCGGCCGCCGTGGGCATCGGCAACCGAACCCCCAGCAGGATGAGCGCCGACACCGCTGCGACAGCGCCTTGTGCGAGGAAGGTGGCCGCAAACATGTAGGGCGGCCACATGTTCATCGTGTAGTTCACGAGCTGCGGCCCCACGACTCCGGCCGCAACGCCGCCCGCCATGACGAGCGATAGCGCACGCGCACGCCGATCCGGTGCCACGCCGTCAGCCGCCGCGAATCGGAAGGTCAGCACTACGGCGGCGTAGCCGCCACCCAGGAAGGTTGCCAGGCAGAACAGCCAGAACGAGCCGATGATGACCGCGAGCATGCCCAGCAGCCCAGTCAGCACGCCGGCCCCGGTTCCCACGAGGAAGGCTGTGCGACGCCCGTGACGCCGGGCTATCGCTCCCGCAGGCAAGATGCACGCGGCCATGCCCACCACGAAGATCGAGATGGGCAAGGTAGCCAACACGGGAACCGGCGCGAGCATGTCGCCGACGATTGCCCCGGTGGCGTAAAGCACGGTCGAGTTGGCCCCCGCCAGCGCCTGCGCGATGGAAAGGCGCCAGATGTTTCCGCTCTGCACTTTCTCGGGCAGTTCGTCCGAAGCGCCTCCGATGGAGGCTGTACCGTTATCTGTCATAAGTTCTGGCTTTCGCTCGGAAGCCCTGCGCGCAGGGCTGGATTGGTCAAATTCAATCTGGGCGGTTCATGGTCAACACCATGCGGAACTTCACGTCGCCGGATTTCATCCGCTGATAGGCGTCGTAGGCCTTTTCCAGAGGCATGGTTTCGATCCAGGGTCGCACGTCTGCCAGGACGCTGAAGTTCAATGTCTTCTCGTTCTCGTAGGGCGTGCCGGTGATCGAGCCGAGGATGCTGCGCTGGCCGCCGACCAGCAGGCCGGCGGGCACTTGCAGGGGCTGCTTGCTCGGGTTGAGCACCACCAGTCGCCCCTCGGGTGCCAGACCGGCCAGTAGCCCCGATACCGTTTCGGCATGGTCGATCATGGTCACGATGGCCTGTGCGCCGCCCAGGCTCTTGAGCCGGGCGGTCGCGTCCTCCTCGTTGGTGTCGATGTAGAGGTGGGCACCCAGCTTCAGTGCATCTTGCGCGATGTCGCTGCCCCGGCCAATGGCGATGACCTTGAATCCCATGCGACGCGCGTACTGCAATGCCATGTGCCCCAGGCCGCCGATGCCCAGGACGGCCACCGTGTCGCCGGCCTGCGCGCCGCATTTCTTGAGCGCGTTGAAGGTCGCAATGCCGGCGCACAGAATCGGCGCGGCTTCCTCGGCATCGAGTTCGTCCGGGATCGATACCAGCCCGGTGGCCCGCGCCAGCATCATTTCGGCGTAGCCACCGTCGCGGCTCGCTCCTGTGATGGGCTGGTTCAGGCAAAGCTGGAAGCGTCCCTGCCGGCACTGCACGCATTCATTGCAGTGTCCTCCCATGCGGCCCACGCCCACGCGCTGTCCCACCTTCCAGATCGAGGGGGTGTGCTCGCCGAGCGCGGCAATGCGGCCGACCACCTCGTGTCCCGGTACGCGCGGAGGTTGCAGTGCGGGATCGGCTCGCTCGATGTCGCTGGCATCGGCACCGCAGATGCCGCAGGCTTCGACCTCGATCAGCACCTCGCCGATACCCGGCAGCGGTGCCGGGCGCTCCACCAGCTCAAGGAAGCCCGGCCGGGTGACTTGCATCGCGCGGTAGGTAGTCTTCATGGTCGCTCCAAAAATCGTTGAAATAGGCCAAGGGCGTCAGGGCAAGGCCGAGGCCAGGCGGCTCAATGCCTCATCGACCACGCTGCGCGGGCAAGCCAGGTTGATGCGCATGAAACCTTCGCCGGCCGCTCCGAACTTGTGCCCCGGGTCCAGCCAGAGCCGCGTGCGACGCAGCAGGAAGTCATGCAACTCGGCCGGCGGCATCCCGAGTGCGCGGAAGTCCACCCAGGCCAGGTAGAGCGCGTCGGTGGGCGTGACGGTCAGCGGTAGCCCCAAGGCCTCGACCTGCGCGGCGAAGTGCCGCTGGTTGCCGCGCACGTAGTCGAGCATGGCGTCCATCCATGGTTCGCCGTGCCGGTAAGCCGCTTCACAGGCCGCCGTGCCCATCGTGTTGACGAGGAACACGCCGTTGCGCTCGCACTGCGTCCAGTACCGCTGCCGATGGCGTTCATTGGGGATGAAGATGTTGGCGCAGGAAAGCCCGGCGATGTTGAAGGTCTTGCTCGGTGCCGTGCAGACGATGGTGTTCGATGCGATCTCTTCGTCGAGCATCGCCAGCGGAACATGACAGCGCCCCTCGCCGAACACCAGATCCTGGTGCACCTCGTCGGAGACGATCAGGATGCCGTGCCATTCGCAGATTGTGGCCATCGCCAGCAACTCTTCGGCCGTCCATACATTGCCGGTCGGGTTGTGCGGATTGCAGAGGATGAACAACCGGGTGCCCGGCTGGATGGCGGCCTCGAACGCCTCGGGATCGAAGCGGTAGCGGCCCGCATCCAGCGTCAGCGGTGCCAGGGCCAGGCGGCGGCCGTTGTTGACGACATCGTGCAGGAAATGGAAATAGACCGGCGTCTGCACCAGCACGTGGTCGCCTGGCTGGGAGAACGCCTGGACCGCCATGTTCAGCGCGCTGATGACGCCCGGCGACTGCACCAGCCATTCGGGCCGGGCCTGCCAGCCGAAGCGGCGCGCTTGCCAGTCCACCGCGGCTTCACGGTAGCTGTCCGGTGTGCCGCCGTAGCCGAGCACGCCCATCTCCACCTGTTTGCGCAGGGCGTCGAGGATCGGTGGAGCTACCCGGAAATCCATATCGGCCACCCACATCGGCAGCGGATCGGCCGCTTGTTGCTCGGGCGTCAGGAACGCTCGCCCATGTTCCCACTTCATGGAGTTGGTGGTGCGCCGGTCGATGAGGGTGTCGAAGTCGTACATCGCTGTTTCTTTCCTCTGTCAATGCAGGACGGACGCCGCCGTGTTGGGGGCGCACAACGCTTCGACCCCAAGGCGTGCTGCCTCGATAGCTCCGGCCACGTAGCCGGGGAAGTTGGGCGACCATTCGCTGGCGATCCCGACGATCCGGTTTCGCCAAGGGCCCTCGGTCGAACTCCTGGGCGGTGGAATCGGATGGTTGAGGTCCGGGTTGTCATCGCCGGCAACCGCGGTGTACGGGTCGGCGGCCCAGTCCTTCAAGAATTCCGCCTTCGGCCGCGCTGCCTTGTCTCCGAACAGCCGGACGAACTGGGCGCGACAGTGGGCAAGCAATACCGCGTCCGGTGTCTGGCGCCGCACCTGGGCGGGCACGCCCAGAAACCCGAACAGCGCGGCGTCGCCCTGGTTGGACGAGGCGTCGTGGATCTCGCCCATCGGCCCGACCGCGCTGCGCGCCTCGCCGGACAGGCCTTGCTCACGCCAGAACGGCGCGTCATAGACAGCGACGTACTTGGCATGGGGCGCCATCCAGGTTCCACATGCCTGCCATCGCCGCTGCAGCACGTCCGGCAGGGCCGGCGTAAACTCGATGGTGCTGGTGGCGAGCTTGGGCGGGACCGCCAGCAGGACATGCGCGACGTGGTAGGAGGCGGCTTGTCCGAGCGCGTTGTCGGTTTGCACCTCGATGCGATCGTCATGCTGCCGCAGACCCGTCACCTGGCGACCGTGCACGAGCCGGTCGGCAGGCAGGCGGGCGCGGATGGCGTCCACGAGCGCGCCCATGCCGCCAGCCAGGCGCAGCGCGGGCGGCGCGGAGGTAAAGCCATCGACACGGCTTGGCGCATGCGCCCTGGACCGCTCGATCAGCATCTGGCCGTCTTCATGCTGCTGGACGGTCTCCAGGCCGAGCTGTTGCACGAGCTGCTGCAGGGTCGGGTGCATTGCCGGCCAGTACCAGGTCGCACCCAGGTCGAAGCGCCCCATGATCGACCTCTCGGCCGTGCCATCGTCATGGTTTCTGGAAGCATCCGGCCAGGAAACGATCCGGCCGCCGAAGGTCCCTCGGGCCTCCAGCACCACGTAGTCGTGGATGCCGCGCTCCTCAAGCAGCGCAGCCGCGTACAGTCCGCTGAGGCCGCCACCGACGATGGCGATGCGTGCATGCTGCATGGCTATACCTCCACCGCCGCCGCGGCCAGATGGCCGGTCTTGAGATAGACCGTGGCACCGTGTTCACCGGCGCTGATCTGCGCACGATCACCCACGGGCAGGCGTATCCAGCTTCTGCTGTCGCAGCGCTGGTCATCCACCATCATCTCGCCGGACAGTACCAACAGCTCGGTGCCGCCGTCGGGATCTGCCGGCAGCACCTCATGCGCTGCCAACCGCTGCAAGCTGACCTGCTCAACAGCACTGGAGAACAGCCGGCAGACCTGGCGGCCATCCTGATGGGACCAGGCGGCCGGGTCCAGCGTATCGATGCGCACACTCTGCCGGTCGTCCGGCTGCATCTGCCAGAGCTTGACGAAGATCAGCGCGCCTTCGCCGCTAGAGGGCTGATGGCTGGAGCCAGGCGGGTTGCGCAAGTACCAACCTGCCGGGAAGTGGGCGTCACCTTCGGAGAAGGTCCCCGACAGCACGAGGATTTCCTCTCCACCCGGATGCGGGTGATGCGGGAACCAGGAATCCGGTGCGTAGCGCACGATGCTGGTAGCCCGGGCTTTCTCCGCACCCACGCGGTCCAGCATTACGCGCTCGACCCCTCCTTGGGGGGAAGCGACCCACTGATGCTGGCTGGGCGTCACGATGGCTCGGCGCGAGAAATCGGCGTTGATGCGCATTGGGAATATTCCTGTCGCAGCAGAAACGCGAATTGGCCCGGATCGCGGGCCAACCCGTCGTTGCCTGCATGGCTTACTTGCTGGGCAGTTGCGCGTGGGTATCGAGTACCCGCGCCGAATAGACGAGTGCTGCACCGGCATTCAGGGCAATGGCGACCCCAAGCGCTTCAGCGATCTCTTCCTTGGTGGCACCGTACTCCGCTGCCTTTTGCGTGTGCACGGAGATGCAGCCATCGCAGCGCGTGGTCACGGCGACGGCCAGGGCGATCAGCTCGTGAACCTTGGGGTCCAGGTGCCCGGGCTTGGCGACGAATTCACTGAACTTGGCCATGCCCTCCATCACGTCGGGGACCAACGCAGCGAAATCGCCCACACGCTCTTGCAGCGCGCCTCGGTATGCGTTCCAGTCTTGCATCATGAGATCAACCTTTCTTTGTCAAAAAATGCCGGGTGGGCGGTGGGCACACCCGGCAACGATGAGCATCACGCAACCTGGTAGATGCGCACGTCGGGATCGGCTTCGAGCAGGGGCTTCAGACCCGCCACCACGTCGGCGGTGAACAGCTCGCTTTGCAGGTAGGCGCTTGCGTTCTCCTTGGTGTCGAACCCGTGCAGCACCTGCACGTCTTCGTCGCGCACGAGCAATTCCTTCGACTTCGCGCCGGCGATGGTGTCGAGGAACGGGCCCTTGTACTTCTGGTAGACACCGGCGGCGGCCGCGCGGTTGGCGTCGGCGATCTTGAGGGTGATTTGCAGATAGACCATGTGCATTTCTCCTAGATAGGGTGATGAAACAAACGCAGGTAGGGGCAAGCGCCAATGCTTACCCGTCGTGCCTCAATTGCGGCCAGCCATGACGCCGCCGTCCACGTCCCAGATCGCGCCAGTCACCCAGCCCGCCTTGTCGGAGAGCAGGAAGACCACAGCCTCTGCGACATCCTGCGGGGTGCCGACGCGGCCAATGGGATGGAAGCTGTTGAAACCTTGCATCGCGCCATGCACTTCGGCTTTCGGAATGAAGCCCTCGTAGATCGGGGTTTCGACCACCGCTGGCGACACGGCGTTGACGCGGATGTGCTTGGGAGCCAGCTCCATCGCCAGGTGCTGGGTCAGGGAGTGCAGGCCTGCCTTGGCCATCGAATAGGCGGAAGACGGGGTGGCGGCGATGGCCTGCTTCGCCCACATCGAGCCGATGTTGACGATGGCGCCCGGCTTGCCCTTGGCGGCAAGATTGCCGGCGACCTTCTGGGTGATGAAGAAGAACGCCTTGTTCAACTTCATGTACTGGTCATAGTCGGCGTCCGAGTGTTCCAGGAAGGGCTTGGGGAAGAACACGCCGGCAGCGTTCACCAGCAGGTCGATGTCGGGGTGCTGTTCGTCGATGGCCTTCAGCAGCGCGGCCACGTCCTCGTCCTTGGTCAGGTTCGCGGTCAGCGCCGACACCTGGCCCAGCGCGGCCAGCTCCTTGCGCGCTTCCTCGGTTTTCTCGGGGCGGTTGCCCACGATCACCACGTTGCCGCCCTGCGCCAGCACCAGCCGGGCCGTTTCCTTGCCCATGCCGCTGGTGCCGCCGACAACGAGTAGCTTCTTGCCGCTAAATTGATTGCTCACTGTGAATCCTCTCTATGCTGGGGATCGCGGCGTTGCCGACAAGAAAAGCTGTCGTGCGTCGTTGGGACAATTGGCCTGTGCCGGCCGCCGCCTTCGTAACGGATATATTCAATCCACTGGGGTATATGAATTTTTCCTCGATTCCCATTCCTAGACAAATGAGATAAAGTTTTTCTGTGTAGAAGAAAAACTTTATTGCAATGAAATCACCCGTCCACCTGAATGCCTTGCGGGCGTTCGAGGCCAGCGCGCGCCACCAGAGCTTTTCCGCGGCAGCGGCCGAACTGAACGTGACGCCGGCAGCCGTTGGTCAGCTTGTGCGCACGCTGGAGGACGCGCTGGGGGCGCCGCTGTTCGAGCGGAGCAGCAGTGGGAAGGTGCGGCTGGTGCCGACCGAGGCGGCCGAGCGCGCGCTACCCGATATCCGGGCCGGGTTCAGTCGGTTGACGCTGGGTATGGAGCGATTGCGCGAGGGATCGACCAGCGGGGTGCTCACCGTGACGGTCAGCCCGGCGTTCGCCGCCAAGTGGCTGCTGCCGCGCATCGACCGATTCCAGGCCGCGTGCCCGGATACCGACGTGCGCCTGGACACCAATCACAAGTCGGTGGATTTCGTGGCCCAGCGGATCGATATCGGCGTGCGCTACGGCCTGGGGAACTGGCCGGGCCTGCAGGCCGACAAGCTCATGGATGAAGAAGTGTTCCCGGTGTGCTCCCCGGATCTGCTGCGCCAGCGCGGAAAGCTGCGTAAGCCGGGCGATCTGGCACGGCAGACCCTCATCCATGACCTGTCGATGGTCGGCCATGCGGGCTTCCCCACATGGGAGGCGTGGATGGAGAAAGCCGGAGTGGCAGATGCCGCGATGATCTGGCGCGGCTTGCAGATCAACAATTCAGCGGCCGTCCTGCAGGCGGCAATCGAGGGACACGGCATCGCGCTCGCGCGCAGCGTCATGGCGCGCGACGACCTGGCAAGTGGCCGCCTGGTGCGGCTCTTCCCCGACGTCAGCTTTGCTCTGGAGGTCGCCTACTACGTGGTTTATCGCCCCGAGTGCGCCAGCCTGCCAAGGCTGGTGGCTTTCAGGAACTGGCTGTTGGATGAGGCGGCGTCGCAGAACGAGCCATCCGCTATCTAGGCGATCCCTTCGCGTGGGCCGCCAGAACGCCGGGGCGGTGCCTTCGTATGTTCGCGTTTTCGGGACGATTGCCCCGTTCCAGATCGCCCGGCATGGAACGCTTGAGGCGAATCTGCCCGCCGTGGGACGATGGTGCCAATGTATTAGGCTGAATTGTTCAGAAGAGCATACGGAGGGATTCATGCAATCGAGCAAGATTCGCGGGCTGGCGCTTTCTTGGCGGGTGGCTGTAGCAGGACTGGCTCTGGGATTGACCATGACAGGTGGGGCCGCTGCCCAGGATGCAAGCCATCCCGTCATCGCTGGCTATGGCGCGATCATGCCTGCGAAGGATGTCGCCAATGCCCCAGACCCATCGCTGCGCTATCGGGTAGCGTTCGAGGTTACGCGGTCGGCAAGCGACAACAAAGAGGTCAACCCTGCGCTTGATCGGGTTGCCCGCTTCGTGAATTTGCTGGGAGCATCGGGAGTCCATCCCGCTCAGGGCGACATCGTGGTGGTGATTCACGGCCCGGCCACACCGTCGATTCTGACCGATGCCGCTTATCAAGCGCGGTTCCACACGGAAAATCCGAATGCCGCGCTGGTAGCGGCACTGCAACAGGCCGGCGTCAGCGTCCACGTGTGCAGCTACGCACTCGCCAATCAGAAGATTGAGAGGAGCGCCGTTGCCAAGGATGTAACCATCGACGTCGCAGCGATGACTACGCTTGCGACCCTTCAGTTGAAGGGCTGGGCGCTGATCTCCGGTTGACGATTCAAGCATTGGGCAGGCCCGTTCAAGAAACATCGCTGGACCGGGGTGCCGAGCCAAGGTGCTACGGCTGCACGGATAGGTAGGGGTTGTTCGGCGGGAGTTCGCCGAACAGTCCCGCAGGGTCTTGCAGCAGGTAGCCATGCAATCGGCGGGACTTCCTCGGGCCAGTGACTTCGCAGGTCCAGATGTTCAGGCCGTTGGCATGTTTACGGTGCAATTGCAGCCGCTCGAAGCGCTTTTGCACCCACTGCCAATCCTGCAGGTTCTCCTGCTTGGCCAGCGCGCCTACCTGCAGGTGCTCTTGCGCATACCGCTGGAACACGCCGGGACTGACCAGGTATCCGGTATCGCTCACGGTATGCACCAGCGCCTTCGCATCGTTGATGATGAGCCGGTGGGAGGCGATGCCCTGTTGCAGCCATGCCATGAAGTGCTCGCCAGACGGTTGCGTCGCCGAGGACGTGGGTACGGGTACAGGAGCCGGAACCGGCGCGGCTGTATTGGGTGGTGCGGCAGGCGCCTTGTCCAAGATGGCTTCCGCGTTCTGCGTGGCGTCGGGCGAATCGCCCATTCCCACCATCGCCAGCATGTCTTCCATCACGTCGGGCATGGCCGGGGCCTTGGCTTGGGGAGACGGCGCGATGCTGCCGCCTTCCCACGGCGGAGCCTCTTGGCTTTCCACGGTGGACGTCTTGCCGTCCACAGGAAGGGGAAGCGATGCCTCGGCCTCTTTGTCCGCGGGTGCCGTATCGATCGCTACCGTGCCTGCGAACGGAGGCGGCCGCTCGTCAGGCTCCCAAATCAGTGCCGGTGCGAGGCGCAACAGGGTGAACGAGTGGGACCAGCCGGTCGAACTGGTCACGGTCGCGCGCCAGATCGCCTTGCCTTCGGCCGTCGGCTGCAACATGCGGTGGTCCTGGAGCACATTGAACACGGCGGTGTTGTTCGCAGGGATGCCATCGACGCCCTGGGACAGTAGGTGTGCGCGGAGCTTGTCGGAAACGGTCTTGCTCACCAGCCATAGCGCATCCTCGGTGAGCCAGCCATCGGAGGCTTCGGGTTGGTTCAGTTTCAGCTCTTCCTTGAGCAGGTAGCGCAGCCCGTTGACCAGCTTGCGTTGGAGCGAGTGCTTGGGTGCGGCCATGGCGCGCGCGGGATCGCCGCCCAGCTCCTGGGCGACGGAGGCGCGGTCGGCTTGCACGACCAGCTCGCCCAGCACCCCGGCGTGCTCATATTGCCCAGCCAGCACGTAGAGCAGCGGTGCCCACAGGGACGGATAGCCGCTGAGCCAGTCGAGCAGATCTCGGTCGAGCAGTTGCCGGTAGAGCAAGCCCGTCGCGGCGCTGTGGAGCCGGTACTCGCGATCGTCGCGGTAGCGGAAGCGGTACGGCTGACGTAGGGGGCCGTGCCATGGGTGCCAGGTGCTGCCATCGGCCAGCTCGACGTGCAGATCGACCGCCACCTTGCCGATGTCGTGCAACAGTGCCGCGTAGGCGACGGCCGCAGTCCAGGCTTCGGCCTGCGCCGCCTGATCCTCGGGGCTGGCACCGACGGGTAGCAGATGGGACTGCCGCAGCTTCAGGCCGTAGGCGACGATTTCCAGGCCGTGGTCGAGCATGCCGCCCAGGTAGGCATGGTGATGTGCCTCGGAGGCCGGAAAGCCCTGGACCAGCTCGGCGTAACGCTCCAGCGGCGCACGGTACAAGGTGGCGAACTGTCTGCGCGAAAGAGAGGTGCGTTGCCAGATGTGCTCCAGCAACTTCTGCCGGCGCGGGGTGGCCAGCAGCGATGCGGCCGACTCCGGCCGCATCAACCCTTTCGGGAGGTCGATGGCGGGCGGTGGCGATGGAGCGGCGGCGACCGGGGGCCGTTTCCGCTGGAACAGGGAGAGCATGTCGATGTCCTCATGGCGGGCCGGCCAGGAGGCCTTTTGGCCTTTTCGAGGTAGGGCCTTTCCCCTTGCGCCCCATTCCCGTGCCGTTTCGGCCCTTTGGCCTTTCACCGTTTTGGTATAGCGGGGCTTGAGCTGCGGCTCCAGCGTCAATGCGGAACTCGCTTGAATGGATTGGACGGGGACCCAGCACCGCCCTCGGCCTATGCTCCGAGAGCGCTTTCACCAGGTAGGTCGTTGCCAAGGCGACAAAGTTGACAAAGGCGACAAAGGCGACTAGAGTGAATCCTGTCTCAAACCTACTTGGGAGATGACCATGCCCACTGCGATCGAATTCATTGCCGACCGTCTGCCGCGCGTCACCGTGGAGGATGTGCGCCGTTTCGCGGATACCGTCGAAATCCGCAATGCCCCGGCTTTCGCGGCCGAGTTGCAGGCGTTCATTCACGAGCGCGTGGAAGCGGTGAAGCTGCCCGCCAACCTCGAAGGCGAAACGGTGGCGCAGGCCTTGGAGCGCAAGGCGGCTGCGCTGCGCGCCGACACGCGCTGGGCACCGACTGAAACCGACGTCCAGCGAGGCCGCGCCGTGCTGCTCGAAGCCTTCAACCAGCCGCACAACCTGCCGCCCGCCGAGTTCGCCAAGCTGGCCGACAAGTCGCGCCAGCAGATCTACAAGGACATCCTCGCGCGCCGGTTGCTGGCGCTGAACGTGGGGCCGCGCGGCCAGAAGCTGCCCGACTGGCAGCTCGACCCGGTGAAGCAGCAATTGACCCAAACCGTGCTCCAGGAGATCGATGGTATCGACCACTGGACGATCTATCGCGCGCTGTCCGAACCGCTCGAAGGCTTGGGCGGCCGCTCGCCGGTGGATGCGGTGACGCATGGCACGATCGACGACGTGGCCGAGGCCGTGTTCAACGTGCTGGGCGTGCAGGTGCATTGAAGCGAGACCGTCATGAGCCACGAGCTGCCTTCGTTCCTGATCGATGCCGGTGAACTGCTCCAGCATGTGAGCCGCGTCGCCTATCGGGGCAGCCCCCTTTACTACGGCCGCAGCGGCACGAATCGCTACGATGACCCGGCACGGGCCTATGGCGTGCTCTATCTGGGGCGCGACCTGCCTACGGCGCTGATGGAGTCGGTGTTTCACAAGCACCAGTGGCTCGCGGACACGCAACGCTCGATCGCGCTGAAAGAAGTCCAGAGCCGGTTGGTGCGTGCCGTAGGCGTTCTGGAAGACGTGCGCCTGGCCGACCTCACGGCACCGGGCGTCATGGCGGGCTACTTCGGCCTGAACCTGGAGCAGTTGGCCAGCCGCGACTACACGTACACGCAGCAGGTGTCTGCCCAGGTGCATGCGATGTGCCGAGACGACCGCCAGCCTCTGTTCGACGGCGTGCTCTATCCGTCGCGCAACAACTATCCCGACAAGAGCATCGCACTGTTCGAGCGGACGGGATCGAAAGTCGGCGTTGTCGAGGACATCGACCTGGTTGACCATGTGGACTGGCCGCGTTTCGTTGCCACCTACCGCATCGGCGTGGAGCCCGATCCCGGTCCGGCTGGGCCATAGGACGAAGCGTCCTGAAGTAGCAAGAAGACACGTTGACGCCACGAACCGAATGAAGTGGAGCAAACTGGAATAGGTATTCCTCAGTAGTAGGAGACGACCATGAACACCACCACCACCCGCATCAGCACCGCAGAACGCCTCGGCCGCGCATTTGGCCGCGGATGGCGTGCGTATGCGCGAGGCGAACGGCGTGTGTCGAACTGGTTGGCATCCAAGGGGATGCCGCTGGCCGCCGCTGCCGTGCTGGTGTGGATGGTCAAGCTGGCCGCGCTGGGGGTATTGCTCTACACCGCCTTCTGGCTGGCTCTGTTGCTGTTGTTCGTCATGGTGGTTGCCTGGATGGCCCGCAACGCCGACTCGGGCGAAGCGTTGCCCGAGCCAGAGTGGCGAAACGGACCGGCAGGTTTCGGCCTTTACACCTACGATGGTTTCCGCATCGATCCTCATGTCGAGGATGACTAGCGGTGTTCACTTCTTCGCCACTGCATTGATCGCGATACTTCCGCCTTTCCCGCCGGCGGCCTTGGCATCAGCGGTCGCCCCGGCGAGGCCTTGCAGGACGTTGCCGGCGCGAACGCCCGCCCAAGCCAGCGCCATGATCCAGAACGTAGGCAGCACGATGAACATCGTGCCCATGACGAACATCATGAGCATGTCGCCGAAGGCGTTGTTCAGCCCCACCAGCGGATCGAAGTTGGTATGCGGCCGGTTCCACCCGAAGCCCCACCCATAGAGCGCATCGAGGATGGTGCTGTCGATCCAGCGGGCGAGTTGGAACCAGAAATCCGTGAAGAACAGCGCGAACTGCACGACGCTGACGGTAACGACTGTCTTGAGGTCGTAGGTGCCCACGAGCAGCACAAGCGGGATGCAGATGACCAGCGCCATCTTGAGCAGGGCGAGCACCATCGGTACGGCCTGGCGTACTACATCCATGGCGGGGAATGCGGCGATCGCCCCGACTGTCATCCCCACATCGCCCGCGGCACGGGTGACGATGTTCGGTAAGGACTTGTCGATCTGACCGCCGTAGTCCGTATAGACGCTGCCCTGGTTCAATTTCTGCTGCCGCGGTGACGCGATGGCGCGGATCACCGAATCGTCCACCTCGGCCCGGCTCAGGAACCCGGCCCAGCCCGCCAGGCGATTCAGCAGGCTCGGGTCCACTTGCCCCAGCAGCCGCGCGCGCAGGCCGTTGCTGCCGTCTGACCACCACTGCCTGCAAGTCGGGTAGCCGCCGCCATTGGCTACCTGCGCGAGCCCCGCATCGCGGGTGTCGTCATAGGGCCATGCTTCGCGCGCCGTGCTGGAGCGGTAACTGTCGTAGTAGCCACCCGTGTCCGTGAAAAAGCGCGAGCCGATCCAGGTCACGTCGTGCATCTGTTGCTCATCGAGATCCGGGCGCTGCATGAACAGCTTGGCGCGCGCCGGCCCGTAGCAGTCCCGCGAGAAATCCGCCACTTCCTGGGCCAGCACCGGGTCGTCGATACGGGTCGCGTCGATCTCCATCCGCATCTGCCGCAGGTCAGTGCCGCACGGGATCGCAGCCACCGAGGCGCTCGTGACGGCACGCGAAAGCGCGTGCATGAAGGCCCACCAGACCGGCACCTTCGCCGACTGGTTGTTGATGGTGCTGAAAGACTGCGACCAGCCGGTCTCCGCGGGCTGCGGCACGCTGACTTGGCACTGTGCCGAGCGTGAGCTGTCGTATTGGATGGTGCTGAGGTCCACGTCGATGAACGGAATGCCGGCGAACATCACCACCACGATGGCGACGAAGACCCGGTTCTCGATGCGCGCGGCCGAGAGCACACCCTTGTTACCTTCGTCAGCGCCTTCTGCGCGGGCCTTCAGCCATTCCTGCACGACGATGGCGACGAACGGCAGCGCGAACACACCGCTGGACACCAGTACGGCCCAGATGCCGTTGTTGACGATCCAGGACACGAGGGTGAGGTAGTACTCCAGGTAGTCGGTCGTGAAAAGCGTCATGGCCTTGATCTCCCTCAAGCGGCCTGGGTCAGCAGGCCGGCCTCCAGCGCGACGATGGCGGCGACGCCGGCGATCTCGGCGCGGATCAGCCTGCGCCGCGCCTGCCCATCTGTCCCGCTTTGGTCTTCGCGGGCCAGCACCCGGCGGCGCATCCAGAGCCATCCGTAGGCCGTTGCCCCATACACGCCCAGCCGCCAGATGAAGAAATACCCTGCCGAGGCCGCCAGCCACCGCTCCCAGGCCGAAACACTGCCGACCAGGTAGATGCCCGCGACGTTGACCCCCACAGCGGCGGCAACGGCCAGCACAAACCACAGCAGGGTTTTCGCCGCGCGCCGGCTGAACAGCCAGCGCAGGGGGCGCCAAGTCATGCGCGCCTGGTTCATGGCTGACTCCCCGGATTGCCCTTCTGGAGCTGGTCGAGACGATCAGGCACCGGGTCGCCCTCGTAGATGCCGCGCGAGCCAGTCGCGCGCGCGCCGTGGCGCTGGATGATCGCCATGGGCGAATTGTTCGCCAGCTCGCGCCGCAGCTCCAGTTCCGTCTTGAGGTTGCGGATTTCGCGGTCGAGTGTGTCGCTCTCCTTGTTTACGGCATCCACCGCAAGCTCGTTGGCCGCGACGTTGGGCTCCTTCTTCCCCGTGAGCAGCGTGCGCTGCAGCAGCAGCGCTTTCTCCAGCACGGACGACAGCGCGACCTCGGACGCCAGGCGCTGCGACAGCAGATGCTGGTCGGGCTCGTCGCGCAGTGCTTCGATCACGCCGCGCGTGATCGGCAGCGATGCACTGCCGGCCTCGCGCAGGTTCTCCGGCGTCGTGTTCTTCGCCTTGGAGACGAGACCCTGGAGCGCCTGCAGCTTCGCGTCGTACTCTTCCTGGATCAGCGGCGTCAGCCCGACGCCGGGCGTCGTCTCGGTCTTTGTGCAGGCATCGCAAGTGCGTTGTTCCTTCTCGCCGAGCACGCGCGTGGCCCACTCGACGGCCGCCTGCGGCGAGGCCCAGGTCTGGCACGAGAGGCTGCTGCAACTGGACGGCGCGATGGACGACGTATCGGTCACGCCGCGGCCGTTGACCAGGTTGTAGCCGGCGCGGGTGACATCGCCGACGACCTTGATTGCGGGCTGACCGGAGCCGCCCGCGTTGCTGCCCCCGATCCACGGCACGCCGTCATTGCCGCGGCGCGTCTCGGCCTGCTCGATGGCCGAGACCGCATCCGTACTCGACACAGCATCGCGCAGCGCCAAGCCTTCGGCCATCTGGCTCCAGCCGAGCTGGCCGCCTGCCGTGTCGGCCATCTTCTCGGCCATGGCACGGCACGTCAGCTTGGAGCGGTCGAAATCGAGACGTGCCTGCAGCACGCCATTGGTAAGCAGGTTGTAGAGGCCGGGATCGGCGCGCTGGATGATCAGCGCAGGCAAAGACGCCACCGCGCTGGTGGCGCTCTGGATCACTGACGACATGATTTGCTGGAAGCCGTTGGTGATGCCGTTGAGCTGGTTCTTCAACGTGGTCTGGATGCTCATGTCGCCGCAGATCAAGTTGCTGTTCCAGCCCACGCCCACCCCGAGGGAGCGCATGCCGGCCGCGCGTCCCATCGACACGGCACTGCCGCCGCCGATCGAGTACATGACGTCATCGCCGATGACGCTGCCGCTGGTCTGGTAGCCCAGTTGGCCCCAGGCCACGCCGCTGGCCAGCGCGAGCGTGCCGGCCAGCGCCAGGACGATCTTCGTGTGGCGTGCCTGGCGGGAGAGCGGATTGAGTGCGGTACGAATCTTCATGGTGCCACCTCAGTTGAAATCGACGCTGCCGAGGAAGACCTGGCCCTTGCGTTCGCAGCAGGCATAGGGCCGCCACAATGCCCAGGCGTAGTCGCCTTGCTGGGCCTGGGTCAGGAAATCGTTACGCGGGAAAACCGTGCAGGACGAGGACAGAACGGGCGTGAGTTCCTGCCACTTCCCGGTCGATGCGTCGCCCTCCACCAGCGCGCCGGCAGGCCAGTAGCCGGGCCGCGAATCGGCGAGCAGCGGCTGATAGACGTGGATCTGCCCGCGGCGCGTGACAACATCACCTGCACGTTGGGCCACCACGGCACCAGCTTTGTGGTCGTCGGTCTGGTGCAGGAAGCCGCCACGGGGATACACGTTGCCCCAGAGGTTCATCGTGGTGCGTGCGCCGACCTCGCGCATGCCTGGAACCAGCGCTTCCGGGTAGGCCATCTCGGGCACGTTGTAGCGCCAGGCCAGCGTATCCAGCGTGCTGAGCAAGTACGGCATGAACGCCGTACCCGCGCCCTCGCAGAAGTAGCCCGACGACGAGACGAACTGGTTGAACACCTCGACGCCAGGGTGGCCGATCACGTCGGCGTTCTTGAACTTGGCGAGGTCGTTCTCGTGGTCTTCGTTCGTGGTTCCGTCGCCGCCTGCTTGGGCGGATGGGTTGGGCGTGCTCATCGCCCGGACTTCGACCCAGGGGTTCTCGCCGGTATTGCTGTAGCTGGAGACGACGGCATCGGGGATGTAGTGGCGAACCTTGATAGACGTGCGCACGGTGCAGCCGGTCCAAGTGCAGTAGAGCCAGTAGCAGATGCCGACGACCCGGTATTCGAGGCAGTCGGGCGATGCCACCGAGCCGACGACGGTGGCGGTGTCGAGGGCGTAGCTTCCGGTGGCACTGAGTAGCAGCACGGACGCCACGCCAGCGCGCAGGCGCCTCAACAGGTCGAATGGTCGGGTCACGGCTGGTTCCTCCGGTACTGCTCGATGCGCGCGACGGCGCGAGCCACGTCCGGTTCGCCGTAGACCACGTAGCGTTGGTCTACGACGACGGCCGGGATGCCGGTGATGCCCAGGCTCCATGCGTCTGTGACGCCCTGGTATGCGGAAGCGATGTGTCGCTGGAGATCGGCACCGCCGCTGGAGAGCCGGCGCCTGACGATGACTGTTGCCTGTTCGGAGTCGGCGGACAGTCCCGCCGAAAGCTCCGCTTCAATCCGGTGGGCTTCGTCCAGTTCGATCAGCCGTTCGCCGCCCATGGTCTTGACCGGGTGGCGACTGTCGGTGACGACCACTACGTCGGCGGCGAAGGTGGCCGGGCTGAAAACGGCCAGGGCGGCCGGCAGCGCGACGGCCAGGCCGAGGGTTCGCCAGCCCGGCGCGAACCTGGAAAGAGATGCTGGCATGTCGCGTGCCCTTGAAGTTGATCAGGACAGTAGTCAAACGCGAAGCCGATGCGGCCCCAACAAACAATGCGCATCGCGGACTGCCCGCATACCTGCTTGTCTTCCACCCATGAAAAAGCGGAGGCCGAAGCCTCCGCATAGATCAAGGAGCCGATGTCATTGCTACAGCATGTCGGATTCCGCGAACGAGTACGGTGTACCCTGGCCGACGATGAGGTGATCCAGCACCCTCACATCGATCAGTGCCAAGGCAGTCTTCAATGTTTGCGTTATCGCGCAGTCTGCGCTTGATGGCTCCGTACAGCCAGAAGGATGTTGGTGCGAAAAAATGACGGCTGCGGCGTTCAGTTCCAGGGCACGCTGCATGATCGGGCGCGCATGTACCGTGGCCGAATGGATCGTGCCCTTGAACATCGGTTCGTAGGCGAGTACCTCGTGCTTGTTGTTGAGGAAAACGACAGCGAAGATTTCGTTCGGCTCGGCGACCAATTTCAGGCGCAGGTAATCCTTGACAGCGGTGGGCCCATCCAGGAATGGCCCCTTCTTGAAGATCCGCTGTTCCAGCAGCGCGATGGCTTGCCGGATGATCCGGTCATCAGATTGGGACGCTGGGGCAAAACGTGGCTCCACGCAGGAGCCATTGACGATGAGAGACATGGCGAACCTCCAGAATGTAGACGGAAGGCGCCACCCTGGGAGGGCAAGCCCTCCTGGGGATGGAAACAGCGGAGCAAGTTGCATCCACCACCGCGCAGCGGTGATTGTTCGCAGCCAGGATGCGAAGCGAACGGGTAGCGGTCAGCGCGGCAAGCCGAGCCGTAGCCTCCAAGACCGAGGGCTACCTGGGCATGTCGCCGACAACGTCGGCAGGCATTTCGGATGTGGGGGTGGTGACCACGGCCGCCGCATCGCTGGCCGGGTTATCGGCCGCCAGCATGTCCATCGCCGACAGCAAGGCGTCGCCCTCGATCGGCCCCTGCAGCAGGATGGCCTGTCCCGTCTGGCGATCGAGCAGGCGCAGCGACGGCGTTGCGGTTACGCCGCTCTTGGTGGCTTCCGCGGCTTGGGCGCGAATGGTCGCATCGGGATGTTCGCTTGCCATGCACTGCTCGACGGCCGGTGTGGATTCGGGGTAGCGCAGCCCATCCGGCAAGCCCTGGCCGTCGCTGCGCGTATGGGCATAGACCCATTCGACTGCCTGCCAGAACGCTGCATGCCCGCCTGCTTCGGCGGCGCACTCGGCCAGGCGGGCCTCGGCCGAC
>LNAP01000528.1_pt1 | contig 42562 bp, 49 predicted proteins | sample 602601 | NCBI WGS metagenome assembly LNAP01 (sample SAMN02440304, study PRJNA202911) | soil metagenome | biome: Subtropical and temperate rainforests or woodlands; isolation source: soil samples (1 kg each in a 20% v/v slurry with milli Q water) were... ...
GTCGTCAGAAATGCCGCCTTCCCGGATAAATCCGGTCCCACGGGTTTCTCGTCGGTCAGATATTTCTGCGGTGTTTGATGAGAGGGGACTTGTCCCCGAAGACGCCGGTGCAGATGCTGGAGATCTTCGTTGACAGGAACGCCGCCTTCCCGGCTAAAGCCGGTCCCACGGGGGCGTTAAAAGAAGCTCAACCCCACCTGAAACAGCCGCTCCACATCGCGGATGTATTTTTTATCCACAAGGAACAGGATCACGTGGTCGCCCGAGGCGATCACGGTGGCGTCGTGGGCGATGATCACTTCGTCGGCACGGATGATGGCGCCGATGGTGGTGCCCGACGGCAGCGCAATGTCCTTGATGGCTTTGCCGATCACCTTGCTGGATTTGGCGTCGCCATGAGCCACCGCCTCGATGGCTTCGGCTGCGCCCCGGCGTAGCGAGTGGACGCTGACGATATCGCCTCGACGTACATGCGTCAGCAAGGTGCCGATGGTCGCCAGTTGCGGGCTCACCGCGATATCGATTTCCCCGCCCTGCACCAGGTCGACGTAAGCCGGGTTGTTGATGATGGTCATCACTTTGCGCGCGCCCATGCGCTTGGCCAGCAACGAGGACATGATGTTGGCTTCATCGTCGTTGGTCAGCGCCAGAAACAGATCGGTGTTGGCGATGTTCTCTTCCATCAACAGATCGCGGTCCGAGGCGCTGCCTTGCAGGACCACGGTGCTGTTGAGGGTTTCCGAAAGGTAACGGCAGCGCGCCGGGTTCATCTCGATGATCTTGACCTGATAGCGACTTTCGATGGCCTCGGCCAGACGTTCGCCAATGTGCCCGCCGCCGGCAATGACGATGCGCTTGTAGTTTTCGTCCAGCCGGCGCATCTCGCCCATCACCGCGCGAATGTCGGTCTTGGCGGCAATGAAGAACACTTCGTCGTCGGCTTCGATTACGGTGTCGCCCTGAGGCAGAATCGGCCGGTCGCGACGGAAGATCGCTGCTACGCGCATGTCGACGTTGGGCATGTGCTCGCGCAGTTGACGCAATTGCTGGCCCACCAGCGGCCCGCCGTAATACGCCTTCACCGCCACCAGTTGCGCCTTGCCACCGGCGAAGTCGATCACCTGCAAGGAGCCTGGGTATTCGATCAGGCGCTTGATGTAATTGGTGACCACTTGCTCGGGGCTGATCAGCACGTCCACAGGGATCGCGTCGTTGTCGAACAGTCCGGCGCGCGTCAGGTACGCCGCTTCGCGCACCCGGGCGATTTTGGTCGGGGTGTGAAACAGCGTGTACGCCACCTGGCAGGCGACCATGTTGGTTTCGTCGCTGCTGGTCACGGCCACCAGCATGTCGGCATCTTCGGCGCCAGCCTGACGCAGCACGGTCGGAAACGAGCCTCGGCCCTGCACCGTGCGGATATCCAGGCGGTCGCCCAGATCACGCAGCCGATCGCCGTCGGTGTCGACCACCGTAATGTCATTGGCTTCACCGGCCAGATGTTCCGCCAGCGTCCCGCCGACCTGGCCTGCGCCGAGGATGATGATTTTCAATCAGGTGCTCCTTGAAACGCGACGTGATTCATTGCTGATACCACGCTATCGCACTGCAGATACAGAATCGCATTCAATTCAGAAAGTACATTTCAAGTTGATGCCCAGAACAAAAAACATCAACCCGCAATCTTGATCAGTTTGGCGTAATAAAACCCGTCATGCCCGCCTTCCTGCGCCAACAGTTGGCGGCCGTGGGGTTGTTTCAGGCCGGGGGGTTGTTGACCAAGTTGCCCGGCGATGTCCAGTTCCCGCGCGCCGGAAGTCCGGGCGAGGAAAGCGGCGATGACTTCGGTATTCTCCATCGGCAACGTCGAGCAGGTGGCATATAAAAGTACGCCGCCAACCTGCAAGGTTGGCCACAGCGCGTCGAGCAGCTCGCCTTGCAACGTCGCCAGGGCCGGAATATCGTCAGCCTGACGGGTCAGCTTGATGTCCGGATGGCGACGAATCACGCCGGTTGCCGAACAAGGCGCGTCGAGCAGGATGCGATCAAACGGCTTGCCGTCCCACCATTGCGCGGTTTCCCGGGCGTCGGCAGCGATCAACTCGGCGCTCAGGCCAAGACGGGCGAGGTTTTCCCGCACACGCACCAGGCGCTTGGCTTCCAGGTCCACGGCGACCACACCGGCCAGCGCCGGTTGGACTTCCAGCAAATGGCAGGTCTTGCCGCCGGGTGCGCAACAGGCATCGAGCACGCGTTGACCGGGCGCCAGCTCCAGCAGATCGGCGGCCAGCTGCGCGGCTTCGTCCTGCACGCTGATCCAGCCTTCGGCAAAGCCCGGCAGGTTGCGGACATCGCAAGGTTCAGTCAGCAAAATGCCGTCCTGACTGAAGGTGCAAGCGTTGGCTTCAATGCCTGCGGCGCCCAACAACTGCAAATATTGATCACGGCTGTTATGCCGACGATTGACCCGCAGGATCATCGGCGGATGCGCGTTGTTGGCGGCGCAGATCGCTTCCCATTGTTCCGGCCAGGCGGCTTTCAAGGCCTTTTGCAGCCAGCGCGGGTGCGAAGTACGCACCACCGGATCATGTTCCAGCTCGGCCAATAAAGCTTCGCTTTCCCGCTGGGCGCGGCGCAATACGGCGTTAAGCAGCGCCTTGGCCCAGGGCTTTTTCAGCTTGTCGGCGCAACCGACGGTTTCACCGATGGCGGCGTGGGCGGGAATGCGCGTGTAGAGCAGTTGATACAAGCCGACCAGCAGCAACGCTTCGACGTCGGCATCGGCGGCCTTGAACGGTTTTTGCAGCAGTTTCTCGGCCAGCGCCGACAGCCGTGGCTGCCAGCGGGCAGTGCCAAACGCGAGGTCCTGCGTCAGACCGCGATCACGAATCTCGACTTTGTCCATTTGGGTCGGCAGCGAACTGTTCAGCGAAGCTTTGCCGCTGAGCACGGCAGCCAGAGCCTTGGCGGCGGCCAGACGCGGGTTCATTGACCCGCTACCGATTGGCCGAGCACGGTGCCAACGGCGAATTTTTCGCGGCGACTGTTGAACAGATCAGTGAAATTCAGCGGCTTGCCGCCGGGCAACTGCAGGCGAGTTAGGCGCAAGGCGCCTTTGCCACAGCCGACTATCAGGCCGTCTTTGCTGGCGGCGAGAATTTCACCCGGCGCGCCCTGTCCTTCAGCGACGCTGGCTGCCAGGACTTTCAAGGCTTCGCCGTTGAGCGTGCTGTGGCAGATTGGCCAGGGATTGAAAGCGCGCACCAGTCGTTCAAGCTCAACGGCTGGACGATTCCAATCGATGCGTGCTTCGTCCTTGTTCAATTTGTGCGCGTAAGTGGCGAGGCTGTCGTCCTGCACTTCGCCGACCAGCGACCCGTCGGCCAAGCCGGCAATGGCTTGCAGAACCGCCGGTGGGCCGAGTTCGGCAAGGCGATCATGCAGCGTGCCGCCCGTGTCTTCGCCGGTAATCGGCGTAACCGCCTTGAGCAGCATCGGGCCGGTGTCCAGACCCAGTTCCATGCGCATCACGGTCACGCCGCTTTCGGCATCGCCTGCTTCCACGGCCCGCTGAATCGGCGCGGCCCCACGCCAGCGTGGCAGCAATGAGGCATGACTGTTGATGCAGCCCAGCTGCGGGATATCCAGCACCACTTGCGGCAGGATCAGGCCATAAGCAACCACCACCAGCAGATCCGGCTTGAGCGCCGCCAATTCGGCCTGCGCCGCTGCATCGCGCAGGGTCGGCGGTTGCAGCACCGGGATGTCATGTTGCAAGGCGAGCTGCTTGACCGGGCTGGGCATCATCTTTTGTCCACGACCTGCCGGGCGATCAGGCTGGGTGTAGACGGCGATGATCTGGTAAGGGCTGTCGAGCAAGGCCTTGAGGTGTTCAGCGGCAAATTCGGGGGTGCCGGCGAAGACGATGCGCAGTGGCTCAGTCATGGGCTTCTCGTAGGGAAAGGGGGTGGTCTGTGGGAGCCGAGCTTGCTCGCGAAGACGGTGCGTCAGCCCCGGAGGATGCAGCGGATGTACCGGTCATTCGCGAGCAAGCTCGCTCCCACGAAGTCAAATCAAGCGTTCTGCTTGTGCAGTTTTTCCAGCTTCTTCTTGATCCGGTCGCGCTTGAGGTTGGACAGGTAGTCGACGAACAGCTTGCCGTTCAGGTGATCGCATTCATGCTGGATGCACACCGCCAGCAGGCCTTCAGCAACTTCCTCGTACGGCTTGCCGTCACGATCCAGGGCCTTGATACGGATTTTCTGCGGGCGGTCGACATTCTCATAGAAGCCGGGCACGGAAAGACAGCCTTCCTGATACTGGTCGACTTCGTCGGTGAGGGTTTCGATTTGCGGGTTGATGAAAACCCGTGGCTCGCTGCGATCTTCGCTCAGGTCCATGACCACAACGCGCTTATGCACATTGACTTGCGTTGCGGCAAGACCGATGCCTGGCGCTTCGTACATGGTTTCAAACATGTCGTCGACCAACTGGCGAATGCCGTCGTCCACTTCGGCCACAGGTTTGGCGATGGTGCGAAGGCGCGAATCGGGAAATTCGAGGATGTTTAAAATAGCCATATACGTAAGAGCTGCACTTGTAGGGTAAAGTCAAAATCGGCTGCCGGGCTTTAGACGTCGAAGCGGAGCAACCATTTTTTTGAAACCGAGCCTGATGGGGCTCTATGTTCACGCAAAGCAACATGATAAAGGGATTCACTGCATGAGGAAATCACTACTCGCCCTGCTGCTGTTGGCCTCGACCGGTCTTGTGCAGGCGCAAGTGCAACTCAGGGAAGGCCATCCGGAGCGTTACACGGTTGTCGCAGGTGACACGCTTTGGGACATTTCCGGCAAATTTCTCAGCGAACCATGGAAATGGCGCGAGATCTGGCGAGCCAACCCGCAGATTCACGACCCCGATCTGATCTATCCCGGCGATTCGCTATCGCTGATCTACGTCGACGGCCAGCCGCGCATCGTGCTCAACCGGGGCGAGTCGCGTGGCACGATCAAACTTTCGCCGAGCGTACGCAGCACGCCCATGGTCGAGGCCATCCCGAGCATTCCGCTGGGCGCGATCAATGCGTTTCTGCTCAGCAACCGCATCGTCGACCAACCCGCGCAGTTCGATGAAGCCCCTTACATCGTCGCCGGCAACGCCGAGCGCGTGCTCAGCGGCGTGGGTGATCGAATCTACGCCCGAGGCAGGTTCAATCCTGCTCATCCGGTGTATGGCATCTTCCGCCAGGGCAAGACGTATACCGATCCGGTGACCCAGGAAGTGCTCGGCATTAATGCCGACGATATCGGCGGCGGCGAAATAATTGCGACAGAAGGTGACATTTCGACCCTGATGCTGCGCCGTGCACACCAGGAAGTTCGCCTTGGCGACCGTTTGTTCGTCAGCGAAGAGCGCGCGATCAATTCGAGCTTCCTGCCAAGTGCGCCCAAGACCAACATCGATGGTTTGATTCTTGATGTCCCGCGTGGTGTCACGCAAATCGGGGTTTTCGACGTGGTCACGCTGGACAAGGGCAAGCGCGACGGCCTGGAAGAAGGCAATGTCCTGGCCATCTTCAAGACCGGCGAGATGGTCCGCGATCGCATCACCGGTGAGCAGGTCAAAATTCCTGACGAACGTTCCGGGTTGCTGATGATTTTCCGGACCTACGACAAACTCAGCTACGGTCTGGTTTTGCATGCGAACCGATCTTTGGCGATTATGGACAAGGTCCGCAATCCATAGCCATATGTTGCAGAGCTGATACAAATTCTCGTTCATACCCTACAGTTATCAAATAGTTGTCAACAGAGTTATCCACAGGTTTGCTCATCCCCTGAGGTGGGCTACAGATCAAGGAAGATCTAATGCCGCTGTTCGAAAAAGCTGCCTCTTCGCCTGCTGAACTCGAAGCGCGCCTGCGCTTGCATCGCTTGCCGGAGGTCGGCCCCAAGCGTTTTCGCAAGCTGATCGATGCATTTGGTTCCGGCTCCTCGGCCCTGTCCGCGCCAGCCAGTGCATGGCGCGCATTGGGCCTGCCATCGGCCTGTGCCGAGGCGCGACGCGAGCCTAATGTTCGCGACGGCGCCAGCGCTGCATTAGCCTGGCTGGAGCGTGCGGACCAGCATTTGCTGATGTGGGACGCTCCGGAGTACCCCGCATTGCTCGCGGAAATTCCTGATCCACCGCCACTGCTCTTCGTCGCAGGCGACGCCCGCATTCTGGATCGCCCGCAACTGGGCATGGTCGGCAGTCGTCGCGCGTCACGGCCCGGGCTGGATACCGCAGCGGCTTTCGCGCGCAGCCTGGCGGGCGCCGGATTTGTGATTACCAGCGGCCTCGCGCTGGGCATCGACGCCGCTGCGCACCAGGGCGCGCTTGATGTCGGAGGCGCGACAATCGGCGTACTGGGCACCGGCCTCGAAAAACTTTATCCACAACGCAATCGTCAGTTGGCAGCGAGGATGGCGGCTGAAGGCAGCGCAGTGGTTTCCGAGTTCCCACTGGATGCCGGACCGGTCGCCAGTAACTTCCCGCGACGCAATCGGATCATCAGTGGTTTGTCCCTCGGCGTGTTGGTGGTCGAAGCCAGCGTCGCCAGCGGCTCGTTGATTACGGCGCGGCTGGCAGCTGAGCAAGGGCGTGAGGTGTACGCCATTCCCGGCTCGATCCATCATCCTGGCGCCCGCGGCTGCCATCAGCTGATTCGTGATGGCGCGGTGCTGGTGGAAACGGTCGAGCACATTCTCGAAGCGTTGCGCGGCTGGCAGGTTCAAGCGCCTTCCTGCACCTCGCCCGAACCCCAGTCCACGCCGAGCCATCCGCTGCTCGCGCTGCTTTACGCCGCGCCGCAGACCAGCGAAGCGCTGGCGGTGTCCAGTGGCTGGCCGTTGCCCAAAGTCCTGGCGGCGCTGACTGAGCTTGAGCTGGACGGGCATATCGCCAGTGAAGCAGGACGATGGTTCGGCCGCGCGCGCTAAGGTTAAACTGCTCGCAGTGTTTATCGGAGATGTAACCAATGGTCAGCAGTTGGCGTGTGCAACAAGCCGCTCGCGAGATTCGCGCCGGTGCGGTAATTGCCTACCCAACCGAGGCGGTATGGGGTTTGGGGTGTGATCCATGGGACGAAGAGGCGGTGTATCGCTTGCTGGCGATCAAGTCCCGGCCTGTGGACAAGGGCCTGATCATGGTTGCCGACAATATCCGTCAGTTCGATTTCCTGTTCGAGGATTTCCCCGAGCTGTGGCTGGACCGCATGGCCAGCACCTGGCCGGGGCCGAATACCTGGCTGGTGCCCCATCAAAATCTATTGCCCGAATGGATTACCGGAGTTCATGAAACCGTGGCCTTGCGCGTCAGCGATCACCCGACGGTGCGTGAACTGTGCGCGCTGGTCGGGCCGCTGATTTCGACCTCGGCCAACCCGGCCGGCCGCCCGGCTGCCCGCACGCGGATTCGCGTCGAGCAGTATTTCCGGGGCCAGATCGACGGCGTGCTCGGCGGCAACCTGGGCGGCCGCCGCAACCCCAGCGTGATACGCGATATCGCTACGGGGCAGGTAGTTCGGGCGGGTTAGCAAGTTTGAAGTGGGAGCGAGCTTGCTCGCGAAGAGGCCGGTACATTCAACGATTTATCGAACCTTGAACATTGCCTTCGCGAGCAAGCTCGCTCCCACCAGGTTCGTTCCGGTCAAGGCACCAGAATCGTCGAACCCGTCGTGCGTCGGCCCGACAGTTCGATCTGCGCCTTGGCGGCGTCCTTGAGAGCGTATTGCTGGATGTTGTCGACCTTCAGTTTACCGCTGGCGACCATCTCGAACAGCTCGTCAGCCATGCGTTGCAGGTTCTCGGCGTTGTTGGCGTAAGAGCCCAGCGTCGGGCGCGTCACGTATAGCGAGCCTTTCTGCGCGAGGATGCCCAGATTGACGCCAGCTACCGGCCCGGACGCATTGCCGAAACTGACCAGCAGGCCACGCGGCGCCACGCAATCGAGTGAGGTCAGCCAGGTGTCCTGACCTACGCCGTCGTAGACCACCGGGCATTTCTTGCCGTCAGTCAGTTCCAGTACGCGCTTGGCGACATCTTCATGGCTGTAATCGATGGTTTCCCACGCGCCCAGGGCTTTGGCGTGTGCGGCTTTCTCGGCCGAGCTGACGGTGCCGATCACCTTCGCGCCCAGGGATTTCGCCCACTGGCAAGCCAGCGAACCGACGCCACCGGCAGCAGCGTGGAACAAAATCGTGTCGCCCGATTTCACATCGTAGGTTTGGCGCAGCAGGTACTGCACGGTCAGGCCCTTGAGCATCACGGCGGCGGCTTGCTCGAAGCTGATTGCCTCCGGCAAATGCACCAGATGATCCTGAGGCAAGGTATGCAGATCGCTATAGCTGCCCAGCGGGCCAGTGCCGTAAGCCACGCGGTCGCCGACCTTGAAGCGCGTCACTTCGCTGCCCACCGCATCGACGATGCCCGCCCCTTCATTGCCCATGCCCGATGGCATCGACGGCGCTGGATACAGCCCGCTGCGGTAATAGGTGTCGATGAAATTCAGGCCGATGGCCTTGTTACGCACACGTACCTGTTGCGGGCCTGGCTCGGCAGGTTCGAAGTCCACATACTCGAGAACTTCCGGGCCGCCGGTAGTGCTGAACTGGATACGCTTTGCCATTTGCTCTCTCCGTCATGAATCGAAACAGGGATGTAAGGGGGCCTATCGGACTCCTTCACCTGGTCTTCGTCAACTGCGGCGCGCGGCAGGCCAGTGGTATGCTACGCCCCAATTTCGCTGTGGCCCTTTCAGAACGGGCGCTCAGTCGTTTGCAGCTTTTAAAGGGATCGACATGTCATCTACTCGCACCGACGCCGTCAAAACCTACCTGCTCGACTTGCAGGACCGAATCTGCGCCGCTTTGCAGCATGAAGACGGCGGCGCACATTTTGTCGAAGACGCGTGGACGCGGCCGGCCGGTGGCGGTGGCCGCACCCGGGTGATCGAGAACGGCACTGTTATCGAGAAGGGCGGCGTGAACTTTTCCCATGTGTTCGGCACTGGCCTGCCGCCGTCGGCGAGCGCGCATCGGCCCGAGTTGGCCGGACGAGGCTTCGAGGCGTTGGGCGTGTCGCTGGTGATCCACCCACACAATCCGCACGTGCCGACTTCCCACGCTAACGTGCGTTTTTTCATCGCGGAAAAAGACGGCGAAGAGCCAGTCTGGTGGTTCGGCGGCGGCTTTGACCTGACGCCTTATTACGGCGTCGAAGCCGATTGCGTGCACTGGCACCGCGTCGCGGAACAGGCCTGCGCGCCGTTCGGGGCCGATGTTTACCCGCGCTACAAAGCCTGGTGCGACACCTACTTCCACATCAAGCATCGCAACGAACCGCGTGGCATTGGCGGCTTGTTCTTCGATGACCTGAATCAGTGGGATTTCGACACCAGCTTCGCCTTCATCCGCGCCATTGGTGACGCGTTCATCGATGCTTACTTGCCCATCGTGCGCCGTCGCAAAGCCACCGCGTACACCGTGCAGCAGCGCGAATTCCAGGAATTCCGCCGTGGCCGCTATGTGGAATTCAATCTGGTTTACGACCGTGGCACGCTGTTCGGTCTGCAATCGGGCGGGCGTACCGAATCGATCCTGATGTCGCTGCCGCCGCAAGTGCGTTGGGGCTACGACTGGAAAGCCGCGCCAGGCAGCGAAGAAGCGCGCCTGACCGAGTATTTCCTGCAGGATCGCGATTGGTTGGCGTTGGGTTGAGGCGCTAACCAATCATTAATTGAAATGCATTACCTGTGGGAGCGAGCTTGCTCGCGAAAGGGCCGGTACGTTTTCCTCGCCTGAAAATGCTCTTCGCCAGCAAGCTCGCTCCCACAGATCCAGTATTCACCCGTCACGCTTCAGGAACACCAAATGGACCACTACGTCGTCTTCGGCAACCCGATCAGCCACAGCAAATCCCCGCTGATTCACAGCCTGTTCGCCGAGCAAACCGGCCAGGCGCTGGATTACCGGACCGCGCTGGCGCCGCTGGATGACTTTACTGCGTTCGCCCAGGCGTTTTTCAATGAAGGACGCGGCGCCAACGTCACTGTGCCATTCAAGGAGCAGGCGTTCCGCATGGCCAACAGCCTGACCGAGCGCGCCCAGCGTGCCGGCGCGGTCAACACCTTGAGCAAACTGGCTGACGGCACCTTGCTCGGCGACAACACCGATGGCGCAGGCCTGGTGCGTGATTTGACGGTCAATTGCGGCATCAATCTGCGCGGCAGGCGCGTGTTGCTGCTCGGCGCCGGTGGCGCGGTGCGCGGCGCGTTGGAACCGTTGCTGGCCGAACGCCCGGCGGTGCTGGTGATCGCCAACCGCACGGTCGAAAAAGCCGAGCAACTGGCACAACAGTTCGCTGATCTGGGCCCGGTATTCGCCAGTGGTTTCGATTGGCTGGAAGAGTCGGTGGACGTGATTATCAACGCCACTTCCTCGAGCCTTGCCGGTGAGTTGCCGCCTATTTCGCCGAGCCTGATCCAGGCTGGTCATACGTTCTGCTACGACATGATGTACAGCAAGGAACCCACCGCGTTCTGCCGGTGGGCGACCGAGCATGGCGCGGCGCAGTCGGTGGATGGTTTGGGCATGCTGGTCGAACAGGCCGCCGAAGCCTTCCTGCTCTGGCGTGGCGTGCGCCCGGACTCAGCGCCAGTGCTGGCTGAACTGCGGCGGCAACTGGCGGGCTGAACCCGCCGCGCTATGGCTCGAACAGAATGGGGCATTTGTCCGCCCCTTCCAGCTTTTGCAGCTCTTCGATGACTTGCGGCCGCGCCCGGCGCAGGGTCAGCGTGCGGTCGTGAAGGCGCAGGCGGCGGGCCTCCTGATGCAGCATCTCGACGCCTGAATAGTCGATGAAGTTGATCTGCTGCGCGTCGATCACCACATGTTTGCCTTCGGTGCGTTGCAGGCGTGTTTGCAGGTAATGGCTGGCGCCGAAAAAAATCGAACCGCCGACGCGCATGATGTCTTCGTCGCCGTCGCGCCATTGCTGCACGCGAGGTTGCGAAGTGCGTTTGAGGTAAAAGAATAACGAGGCCAGCACCCCCGCATAAATCGCCGTTTGCAACTCCAGCAGCAGCGTCGCCAGGCAGGTCAGCGCCATCACCAGAAACTCCGCACGGCTGACCCGGAACAACGCGCGGATACCGCGCCGATCAATCAGGCCCCAGCAAATCAGCAGGATCGACGCCGCCATGCTCGGGATCGGAATGTGCGAAATCAACGAGGCGCCCGCCACCGCAAACAGCGCGACCCATAACGCGGAAAATACGCCCGCCAATGGCGACTTCGCCCCGGCTTCAAAGCTCAGCGCTGCGCGGGTGAAAGACCCGGCTGACAGATAACCGGAGAACAGCGCGCCGACCATGTTCGACAGGCCTTGCGCGCGGACTTCCTGATTGGCGTCGAGCAACTGCTGCGAGCGCGCCGACAGCGAGCGGGCAATCGACAGGCTGTTGACCAGCCCGAGCATGCCCACGGCAACTGCGCTCGGCAGCAATTTGAGGATCAGCTCCAGGTCCAGCGGCAGCGGGCTGAAAGGCGGCAAGTGGCCAACGAACGCGCTGACGGTTTTCACATGGCCGAACATCGCCGGCCATAGCCAGACCAGCAGGCTGGACAATACCAGAGTGATCAGCAGCGTTGGCCAGCGTGGCACCATAATCTTCAGGCCGACGCCCAGGGACAGGGTCAGCAGTCCAAGAATCAGCGACGTTTTATCGATTTCGCCCCGATGATCAAGCACGGCCATCAGGCTATTGAGCGCTGTGGTCTGGCTGGGCAGGTCGATGCCCAGCAGGTTTGGCATTTGCCCCAGGGCAATGACCACCGCTGCGCCGAGGGTGAAGCCCAGCACTACGGAATGCGAGACGAAATTGACCAGCGCGCCGAAGCGCAGCATGCCCAGCAACAGCTGGAAAACCCCGGCAATGAACGTCAGTAACAGGATCAGGCCGATGTAGTCCTGACTGGCCGGAACCGCCAGCGGGCTGATGCTGGCGTAGAGCACGATGGAAATCGCAGCGGTCGGTCCGCAGATCAGATGCCAGGATGAACCCCATAAACACGCGATCAGCACCGGAACGATAGCGGCGTACAAACCGTATTCAGGCGGCAGTCCGGCGATCAAGGCGTAAGCGATCGATTGCGGCAACGCCAGAACCGCCCCGCTCAACCCCACCACGGCATCGCGGCCCACGCTGGCGCGGGTCTGCCGGGGGAGCCAGGCGAGAAAAGGCAGGAATGTGTGGCGATTGAGCCAGCCCATGAAACTCTCTTTGAAGGATTGCAGAGGGTGTAAGGGGGCGAATCATACCGCGATGCCATCGTGGAACCGGCTTTAGCCGGGAAGAGTTGGTACAGCCGCAGCATAAATGCCGTCAGCAACGCCGTCTTCCCGGCTGAAGCCGGTCCCACCTGGAGCCTCTACAGGCTTTTACAACGTCGCCTTCACCGCCGGCAACGCCTCTTTGTCATCGATGGTTTTCACGCCGTCGAGCCACTTGTCCAGCACCGCCGGGTTGGCTTTGATCCAGGCTTTTGCAGCGGCGGCATTGCTGACCTTGTTGTTGGTCACGTCCGCCATGATGCTGTTTTCCATGTCCTGAGTGAACGTCAGGTTGGTCAGCAACTTGCCCACGTTCGGGCAGGCAGCAGCGTAGCCTTTACGGGTCAGGGTGTGAACCGTGCCGGTATCGCCGAAATATTTCTCGCCGCCCTTGAGGTAATGCATGCCCTTGATCTGCACGTTCATCGGGTGCGGCGTCCAGCCGAGGAAGACCACGAATTTCTCGCGCTTCACATTGCGCTGAACCTCGGCCAGCATCGCCTGCTCGCTGGACTCCACCAGCTTCCATTTGCCGAGATCGAATTCGTTTTTCTTGATGATCTCTTGAAGCGACAGGTTGGCCGGTGCGCCGGAGCCGATGCCGTAGACCTTGCTGTCGAACTTGTCGGCAAATTTGTTCAGGTCGGCGAAGTTGTGCACTCCGGCATTCCAGACGTAATCCGGCACGGCGAGGGTGAATTCGGTGCCTTCGAGGTTTTTCGACAGCTGCGTCACGTCACCGGTGGCGACGAACTTGTCGTAGAAACCCTGCTGCGCCGGCATCCAGTTACCCAGGAAGACATCAATCTTGCCGTCTTTGAGGCCGCCATAAGCAATCGGCACTGCCAGCGTATCGACTTTGGCCTTGTAGCCCATGCCTTCAAGCAGAATACCGGCGATGGCGTTGGTGGCAGCAATATCGCTCCAGCCTGGGTCCGCCATCTTCACCGTGCTGCAGCTTTCATCAGCAGCAAACGCCGACCAGCTGCTCAAAGCCATGACACCAACCGCAAGTGTTGTGGATAACGTCTTCATTAACTTCCCCTGTGTTTTCGTTTTTTTGGGCAGAGTCAAGGTTGTGGATAACGTGCCTTGCGCTCCAGATCGTCTAGATCGATATGGTTGCGCATGTACTGCTGACTGGCGTCTACCAGCGGCTGGTGATCCCAACTCTTCAGCTTGCCGAGTGCCAGCGACTCAGCGACAAAGCGCCGCCGGCGTTGGCTGGCGAGCACCTGGTGGTGTATCGCCGGTATATCCCACTTGGCCCGTGCTTCGACCAGGAAATCATTGAACAGTTGCTGGTGAGCCGCCGACTGGCTCAGCTCTTCCCGTTCTTTTGGATCGTTATGAATATCGAACAGCAGGCACGGGTCCTGCTCCGAATAAATAAATTTGTACGCGCCGCGCCGGATCATCATCAGCGGGCTGTTGGTGCCTTCGGCCATGTATTCGCCGAACACTTCATCATGCCCGCCTTCACCGAGCAAATGCGGTAGCAGAGAACGGCCATCCAGCGGCAAGCCTTCGTTAAGTTCACCTTCGGCCATGGCCACGAACGTCGGCAGTAAATCGGCGGTGGATACCGCGGCAGTCACCCTCCCGGCTTTGAATTGGCCCGGCGAATAAACCAGCATCGGTACCCGTGCTGACATTTCGAACCAATGCATTTTGTACCAGAGGCCACGCTCGCCGAGCATGTCGCCATGATCGCCGGAGAACACGATGATCGTGTCTTCGGCCAGACCACATTCTTCAAGGGTCTGCACCAGCTTGCCGACGTTGCTGTCGATGTAGCTGCACGCACCGAAATAAGCCCGACGCGCATCGCGAATCTTGTCATCCGGCAGCGGTTTGTCCCACAGATCATAGACTTTCATCAGGCGCTGGGAGTGCGGGTCCTGATCGGCTTGATCCGGCTGGAATTCCGGCAGCGGGATTTCGTCGTCGCTGTACAGATCCCAGAAAGGTTTCGGGATGGTGTACGGATCGTGGGGATGGGTCATGGAAACCGTCAGGCAAAACGGCTGATCGCCATCGTTGCGCACGTGATCGAACAAGTACTGCTGGGCCTTGAAGACCACTTCTTCGTCGAAATCCAGCTGATTGGTGCGCACACACGGCCCGGCTTGCAGCACCGACGCCATGTTGTGATACCAGGTCGGGCGCACGTCCGGCGCGTCCCAGTTCACCGACCAGCCGTAATCGGCCGGATAGATGTCGCTGGTCAGACGCTCTTCGTAGCCGTGCAGTTGATCCGGGCCGCAGAAGTGCATCTTGCCGGACAACGCCGTTTTGTAGCCCAGGCGACGCAGGTAATGCGCGTAAGTCGGGACATCGGCCGGGAAATCCGCCGCGTTGTCGTAGGCGCCGATCTTGCTCGGGAGCTGGCCGCTCACCAGAGTGAAACGCGACGGCGCGCACAGCGGGCTGTTGCAGTAAGCAGCATCAAACACCACGCCTTCAGCGGCGAGGCGACTCAAATTGGGCATTTTGACCGGAGATGAAGCGTAGAACGGCAACATCGGCGCGGCCATTTGATCGGCCATGATAAAAAGTATGTTTTTGCGCTTCATGTAGTTCGCGGCATCCCATAGTGAATATTTATGCGAAAGTGCTGCGCTTGAGGATGGGACCCATGGGGTTTAAGGTAAAGCCCATGCAAAACAATACCTAGGATAAGACCAGCTTATGTTTGAAGCGCTTGGTGACATGTCGTTGGATCTGCTTCGCGCCTTCGAAGCCGCCGCCCGTTTGCGCAGTTTTACCGCTGCGGCAATCGAGCTGGGTACCACGCAGCCCGCCGTCAGCCAGCAGATCAAGCGCCTTGAAGAACAGCTGGCGACGCGGCTGTTCGACCGCATCTATCGCGGCATTGAACTGACCGAAGCGGGCGAAGTGCTGTTCAGCCATGTGCAGACCGGATTGCAGTCGATGGACAGCGGGCTGGTCGCGATCACCCATCAGAGCCAGCACGAGGTATTGCAGGTCGCCACCGACTTTGCCTTCGCCGCCTATTGGTTGATGCCGCGCCTGCACCGCTTTCACAAGGCTAACCCGGATGTCGACGTCAGCCTGGTGACCAGCGAGCGCAGTCACAGCATGCTGCGCGCCGATATCGATGTGGCGATCCTGTTTGGCGACGGTCGCTTCAAGCAAGGCGAAAGTCGCTGGCTGTTCAGCGAAGAAGTATTCCCGGTCTGCAGCCCGCAATTGCTAGCGGGGCGAGAGCCGCCATTACCTACCGACGTGCTGCGCGAGTTTCCGCTATTGCACCTGCGCGGCGAAGGCGGCAACAACTGGTTCGACTGGGCCGGCGTGTTCCGCGCCTTGAACATCCCGCAGGCCCCGGCGCCCGGCCAGTTGCGTTTCGATAATTACACGCTGCTGATTCAGGCCGCGATTGCCGGGCAAGGCGTGGCCATCGGCTGGCGGCATCTGGTTGACGCGCTCATTGATCAGGCGCTGCTCTGCCGCCCCATTGCTGCCTCGGCGATTTCCGGTTTCGGCTATTACGTGGTCCTGCCGCAACGCAAACGCCGCGTGCAAGTGGTGCAGCAATTCGTCGACTGGCTGGCCAGCGAACAGGCGCGCAGCGGCGATGGATTGGCGGGACGGCCGTTGCCTTCGATTGCGGTGTGACGGAAATATCGGCCTACAACGTTTGGAGTGCATGAGCGGTGCGAGGCCGCGATATAAAGTTACGCGCTTTGCGTGAGATTTAGTTTTATTGGTGCGGAAGTTTCCTACGTGGTTTTCGGACGTCTGGATGTTTACTTTTTTGCCTGCCTAGGGTTATTTGAGTTGTAAGAAGTCAGCATATAAATCATGCTTTTTACGATATAGAGTAACTATATATGGCGCACAAAAGATTCAAGCTTTGTATGTTGAATGCTTACGTCCTGCTAGTCACAGCGCAGCGCTGGACGTGGCATCGAGTAAAAATACGGATGTGGTACTGGACCTATAATCTCGTACGAGTGCTATTGATATGCTTTATTTTTATAGTATATAACAGCATGTTCTCTGGTTTATTTTCCTTGTAGATGTACTTTGGCAAGCGCGTAAGCCGTAGCTCATATGAAGTAAGTTTTCCAAACTGCGCATTGTTTGGACGTGCAGCTGATTACTTTACTTGGTTTTATTCGAGATCAGAGATGTCTCTGAGCGTTATATTGCAATTAAGTAAATCCGTCTAATTCCTAGATTAATGAGGTAAGAAATGAGTAAAAAATTAGGTGCGTATGATATCAAAGAACTAAAACTTTTGATTCGAAGGGACCTGCTATCATTTATGTATACCAGTCTTCAACATGATGGTTATCGATATGCGGCATTGGCGGATGGAGTGGTGACCGGCACATCTATGTCTGGCGCGGCGGCGATGAATTTTATGAAGCTCACGGCCATAGCTGCAGGAAAAACTGTTGATGAAAAAGAAATCTACAAGGCGATGGCCCGCGAATATTTGGGATCGTTATCCCAGCAGCTATCCAGCCAAGGCTTTGTAAATCGGGATATCAATCATCAGGAAGCCTGGGAGTTTCATAAAAGGTTTTCTCGAAATTTGGACTCGGTCCCGATGCCTGGACCTTGAACTCTATTTTTAGAATCATGCCATCGGACGCGATTAGAGAGGCATATTGGCAAGAGACACTTGCCGCCGCTGGTGATCCTGCGGCAGAGATGATGATGGCCCTGCGTACCCAAACCTTCATGGCGACTGCATCTGTAATCGGCACCCCCGAAGTTAAACTAATTGCCGATAACTGGCGTGCCCGAGTCGATACTCCTTCGACGATCCTCGCCGCTGGAGGTGGAATTGGTGGCGCGGTGCAACAACGCATCGACACGCTCTTTGACTCTATATCGCAGACCGTCTTCGGTGCGCCATTATCTCAGCTTCCAGCTATCGATTTTGCTTCGTTGCCATCTCCGACACCAACACCAAGTACGGCATTACCAATGACACCCACGCCACCAGCGGCTCCGGCACCTGCGCCAGTGATTCCAAAGCCGCCCGCCAGACCCAAACGGCGGCCAGGTAGAGGCAGGCCGAGACCTACGACGGGGCGTGGGCATCCGGACAGTGGACATCATGGTGGGGGCACGGGCGGTGGGGGTGGCGGAATAATTACCATTAGGAGCTGAAACAGCGACTTGGAACTCGCCATATAAGAGCCAGCGGGTCCGTCTCTACAATAATGGATCCGTTGGACGTACACCTTGGTTGAGTTTCTGTCATGGAGGTTCCTAATGGATTAATTATGTTTGTTCACACCACAAAATTCACCAACTCGCGCACATGCAGATTCAGCCGCAATTCATCGGCGATCCCCGCCGCTACCCGCGCCAGCCGTTCCAAGGGTTCGGCCAGGCCGGGTTCGAGGGTGCTGCTGACCTGGCTGAAATGCTCGATGCTCAAGCCCGCGACGCCTTGGGGCGCGTTGACCAGTGTCCAGTTCACGGCGCTGGCGCGCAGGTATTGGATCATCGGCAGTGAGTCGTCCATGTCGGCAAAATCGCCGACCAGAATCAAGCGCTTGATATCCATGCGCTGCATGCAGGCAAGCAGGGTTTGGGTGGCGCGGGTCTGCTCCTGAAGATCCAGGTCAGTGTCAGGCAGGTCATGTTCAGCACCCACCGGCAAGACCTTGGCATCCAGCAGACAAATCACCGCCGAACTGCCCGCTACGCTTTCACTGACGCGTTCGGCATCGAACAGGCTACCGACTTTGGTGCGCAATCCCGGTCGTGGCGCCAGGGCGTTCAGGTCGTCGAGAATGGCGATGACTTCATGCTGGCGGCGCAGCATTTCAGCCATCAGCGCGCTGCCCAGACTGCTGATCGCGCCGAACAGGACGATTTTTGTGACAGGCGTTTCTGCATTCTTCATAGGAATTGATCCAGGTCTGTGGATAACTCTCGCAAAGATTCAGACTCGCGGCGGTAGGCAGCGTTCAGCCTAATTCCAGAGGAGACCAGGCCAATGTCAGAGCTTCAGGGCTATCACGCCCATGTCTATTTCGACGCAGACACCATCGAACAGGCCCGCGCTTTATGTGAGGCGGCGGCTGAGCGGTTTGGTGTGAAGATGGGGCGGATTCACGAGCGGCTGGTCGGTCCGCATGTGGACTGGAGCTGCCAGCTGGCTTTCGATCACGGGCAGTTCGCGGACCTGATGCTGTGGCTGTCGCTCAATCGGCAGGGCCTGGTGGTGCTGATCCATCCGCTGACCGGCGATGACCTGGCAGACCATACCGAGCACGCGATGTGGATGGGTGCCGTGCGGCCTTTGGATGTGGGGATGTTCAAGCGTTGATGAAATGAATGCTCCACAACCCGGCAGGTGCAGACTTGTCCCCGAAAAAGGCGAGCAGATCCGGCCTCTGTGTCGACCGAATGACGCCTCCCGGACAAGTCCAGTCCTACCGAGTGCTTCATAACCCGGCAGGAGGGGACTTGTCCCCGATGAGGCCTCAGATGATCAATTAAGAACACCATCCAGAATCGCATACACAATCCCGGTGCCCACGGCGATCAGCACGATATCGGCGCCGGTGCGGCGCCATTCGTAGCCGTCGTAATGCGGCAGGTGTTGCAGCGAACGCGCGTCAAGGCGTTTGCCGTAACCTGGCGGCAGGCGATGGCCTTTGACCACGTGGATATTCGGTGGCAGCGGCTGGCCACGGCCGATCACGTCGCGGTGTTGCTGAATGGTGTGGCGCACGTCATCAAAATTCTCGGGTGGGCGATTGCCGCCACGGTTGTCCTGATGAGCCTGCTGCTGCGGCCGGTTGTCGTTACCGCGGCTGTTGTTGTTCTTGCCGTTGCCCTGATCGTGCCCGCCTTTGTTCTGCGGACCCTGGCCTTGTTGCTGGCCCGGGCGATTGTCGTCATGGTCGCCGCGCTGATCTGGCGGCGCTGCTTGCAACAGCGGACTGGCGCTGATCATCAAGATGCCCAGCCCTGCAATCAAACGGTTCGGCAGTTTCATGTGTTGCTCCTGGATAATTCAAGTCAGCAAAAAGGGGTTCAAGACATCAGCCTTGAACCCCTTTGCCTGCCTACTTTGAACCTACGCCAAGGCGTTGATTCCTTTGTATCAGGAACTTTACCTTTAGCCGATTCGAGCGTTGCGCACGCCTTGCGACAGCGCGGCGCACAAGCTCAATACGCCATCCACCGCCTGCTCTGGCGAAGCGGCGTTGGCAATTTGATCAACCAGTGCCGAACCGACCACAACACCATCAGCCAGACGCGCGATTGCGGCCGCTTGCTCAGGTGTGCGGATGCCGAAACCGACGCAAATCGGCAGGCTGGTATGGCGATGCAGACGTTCGATGGCGCCTTCGACGTGTTGCGTGGTGGCCGAACCTGCGCCCGTCACACCGGCAACCGAAACGTAGTAGACGAAACCGGAGCTGCGCTCCAGCACGCGCGGCAGGCGCACGTCGTCGGTGGTTGGCGTGGTCAGACGAATGAAGTCGATGCCGGAGGCCTGAGCCGGAGTCGCCAGCTCGGCGTCATGTTCAGGCGGCAGGTCAACGATGATCAAGCCATCAACGCCCGCTTGCCTGGCTGCGGCGACAAAGGCCTCGACGCCAAAACGGTGAATCGGGTTGTAGTAACCCATCAGCACGATTGGCGTGCTCTGGTCGTCGACGCGGAACTCTTCAACCATCTTCAGGGTTTTCGGCAGCGTCTGACCGGCGTCCAGCGCGCGCAGCGTGGCGAGCTGAATGGCAACGCCGTCGGCCATCGGATCGGTGAAGGGCATGCCCAGCTCGATCACGTCAGCGCCTGCCGCTGGCAAGCCCTTGAGGACTTTCAGCGAAGTGTCGTAGCCGGGATCGCCAGCGGTGATGAAGGTCACCAGCGCGGCGCGGCCTTCGGTTTTCAGCTGGGCGAAGCGTTGTTCGAGGCGGCTCATGCCAGGATCTCCTGATTCTTTTCAGCGGCGGCCATGTGATTCATGACGGTTTGCATGTCTTTGTCACCACGGCCGGACAAGCACACCACCATCAGGTGATCGTCGCGCAGATTGGTGGCGCGCTTCATGGCTTCAGCCAGGGCGTGGGCGGTTTCCAGTGCCGGGATGATGCCTTCGAGCAAGCAGCAATGATGGAAGGCTTCAAGGGCTTCTTCGTCGGTGATGCTGACGTATTCGACACGCTTCACTTCATGCAGGAAGGCATGTTCCGGGCCGATGCCTGGGTAGTCCAGACCGGCGGAAATGGAGTGCGCGTCGGTGATCTGCCCGTCGGTGTCTTGCAGCAGATACGTGCGGTTGCCGTGCAGAACGCCGGGAACCCCGCCGTTCAGGCTGGCCGCGTGCTTGTCGGTTTCGACGCCGTGACCGCCGGCTTCGACGCCGATGATTTCCACGCTGGCGTCATCCAGGAACGGATGGAACAGGCCCATGGCGTTGGAGCCGCCACCGACGCAGGCGACGAGGCTGTCCGGCAGACGGCCTTCCTTCTCCTGCATCTGCACTTTGGTTTCCTTGCCGATGATCGACTGGAAGTCGCGGACCATGGCCGGATACGGGTGCGGGCCGGCCACAGTGCCGATCAGGTAGAACGTGTCGTCGACGTTGGTTACCCAGTCGCGCAGCGCTTCGTTCATGGCGTCTTTCAGGGTGCCGGTGCCGGAAGTCACTGGCACGATTTCAGCGCCCAGCAGCTTCATGCGGAAAACGTTGGCCTGTTGACGCTCGATGTCCGTGGCGCCCATGTAGATCACGCACGGCAGACCAAAACGCGCCGCAACGGTGGCTGTAGCCACGCCGTGCATGCCCGCGCCGGTTTCGGCGATCAGGCGCTTTTTGCCCATGCGCATGGCCAGCAATACCTGGCCTATGCAGTTGTTGATTTTGTGCGCGCCGGTGTGATTGAGCTCTTCGCGCTTGAAGTAGATTTTCGCGCCGCCGCAGAACTCGGTCAGACGTTCAGCGAAATACAGCGGGTTCGGGCGACCGATGTAATCGCGCTGGAAGTAGGCCAGTTGCTCAAGGAATTCAGGGTCAGCCTTGGCGGCTTCGTACTCGCGGTTCAGATCGAGAACCAGCGGCATCAGGGTTTCTGCAACGTAGCGGCCGCCAAAGGAGCCGAACAGGCCGTTTGCATCGGGGCCAGCGCTGAATTTGGACTGGGTCATGGGACCTCCGGGTCGTTGAGCGAATAAGTGAGCCGAATCGGCAATGAACACACTTTAACCAGCCCCATCCCGGATGAAAACCGATAAGATCGACGCAACCTGTCAGGAAAACTCACAGATATTATGAGCCGCGACCTTCCACCTCTTAACGCTTTACGTGCTTTCGAAGCGACCGCCCGGCTAAACAGCGTCAGTCAGGCGGCTGAACAGCTGCACGTCACCCACGGCGCAGTCAGCCGTCAATTGAAGGTCCTTGAAGAACACTTGGGCGTGGTGTTGTTTATCAAGGACGGACGTGGCCTGAAACTCACAGATGCCGGGGTGCGGCTGCGAGACGCCAGCAGCGATGCTTTTGATCGTCTGCGCAGTGTCTGTGCGGAATTGAGTCAGGGCAGCGCAGACGCGCCGTTCGTGCTCGGTTGTTCGGGAAGCCTGCTGGCGCGCTGGTTCATTCCACGGCTCGGGCGACTGAATGCCGAGCTGCCGGATCTGCGCCTGCATTTGTCGGCTGGGGAAGGCGATCTTGATCCGCGTCGCCCCGGGCTCGACGCGCTGCTGATTTTTGCCGAACCGCCATGGCCGGCGGACATGCAGGTCTTCGAACTGGCCAGTGAGCGTATCGGTCCGGTCTTGAGCCCGCGCTTCGCGCACTTTGAGCGTCTGCAGGCTGCGCCAGCCGAGGTCTTGCTCGACGAAGCCTTGCTGCAGACCACTTCACGACCACAAGCCTGGCCCAGTTGGGCACAGCAAAACGGCATCGATCCGCAGGATTTGCGATACGGGCAAGGTTTTGAGCATTTGTATTATTTGCTGGAAGCGGCCGTTGCGGGCCTGGGTGTGGCGATTGCACCTGAACCTTTGGTTACAGATGACCTTAAGGCGGGACGCCTGGTGGCACCGTGGGGTTTCAGTGAAACCCCGGCGCAACTGGCGTTGTGGGTTCCCAAACGTGCCGTTGACGGGCGCGCTCAATCACTAGCGAAATGGCTAAAAAATGAGCTGAGGCGTTCGGGAAACCCGCAATAGCGACCAATCAATTACCGCGTTTGCACAGCAGGTAAGCGGCCAGCAGGCCAACTGCACCAACGGCTACACCAGCGGTAGTCCATGGGTGTTCTTGAGCGTAGTCACGGGTCGCAACGCTGGTTTCGCGAGTCTTGACCTTGACGTCTTCGTAAACGTCGCTGAGCAGGCTGCGCGAATGGCTCAGGGCACTTTCGGCGTTGGCCTTGAGGCTTTTCAGTGTTCTGCGCGACTCGTCCGATGCGTCCGATTTCAGGCTTTCCAGGGACTTGAGCAGACTTTCGATTTCCGCTTCCATGCTTTTCAACGAGGCTTTACTAAGTGAATTACTAGCCATGATGTTTCTCCTGCAAGGTGAGTGGCGTGTGTTGTTTCCGACTACAGGGCTTTGAGAAAGTGCGGTGTTGTTTTCGGAAATTGCTGAACTTTTCCGCAGGAATTCCCCACAGAGGTATGGAGCGCGATCACTGCTACGCTCGTAATGACCCCTTAGGAGAACTGCCATGACTGATCACCACACGTACAAAAAGATCGAGCTGGTTGGCTCGTCAACCACCACTATCGAAGACGCGATCAACAACGCTCTGGCCGAGGCCAGCAAAAGCCTTCAGCACCTGGAGTGGTTTGAAGTCCTGGAAACCCGTGGTCACATCGAAGGCGGCAAGGTCGCCCACTATCAGGTCACCATCAAAGTCGGCTTTCGCATCGCCAATAGCTGATCCGGCCTGAACTTTTACGCTGGCGCAATGCCATAAACTCCGCCCGCTGTCGCGAAACCGTTGGCGTGGCTAATGAATTCAGGTCCTTCCAGGTGCTGTGTAGTGTGCTGAAGCGACCTGTTTTGGCTGACGAAGGAGTGAGACCGATGAAGAAGTTACTGTTGGCGGTAGGTTTGTTGAGCATTGCGGGTACCACAATGGCTGCCGGCAAGTCCTGCGATGACGTGAAAGCGGACATCGACGCAAAGATCAAGGCAAACGGCGCTACGTCCTACACGCTTGAAGTCGTCGACAAAGGCAGCGTGACCGACAAGAAAGTTGTCGGCAGCTGTGAAGGCGGCACCAAGGAAATCGTGTATCAGCGCGGCTGATAATTGCGGAACATAAAAAACCGACTCGTTGAAGTCGGTTTTTTTTGGTTTGTGCGATTTACCCCCGAGCAGTCTCGGCAAGAATTTCATACGAGCGCAGCCGATCGGCGTGATCGTACATGTCGCAGGTGAAGATCAGCTCATCCGCATCGGTCTGTTCCAGCAACACATCCAGCTTGGCGCGGATTTTTTCCGGGCCGCCGACCATCGCCAGACCGAGGAAATCGCCTACCGCTTCGCGCTCATGGGGCAACCACAGGCCCTCCATGCTCTTGACCGGTGGACGCTGCATCAGCGACTGGCCACGCATCAGCGCCAGGATGCGCTGATACACCGACGTCGCCAGGTATTCTGCGTGCTCATCGGTGTCAGCGGCGGCCAACGGAATCCCGAGCATCACGTACGGCTTGTCGAGCACCGCCGAAGGCTGGAAGTGATTGCGATAGACCCGAATCGCTTCGTGCATGTAACGCGGGGCGAAGTGCGAGGCGAAGGCGTAGGGCAAACCGCGCTGACCTGCCAGTTGCGCGCTGAACAGACTCGAACCCAGCAACCAGATCGGCACATTGGTGCCCGAACCCGGCACCGCGATGACGCGCTGATCCGGGGTGCGCGGCCCGAGGAAGGCCACCAGCTCGCTGACGTCTTCGGGGAAATCATCGGCGCTGCCGGAGCGTTCGCGGCGCAGAGCGCGTGCGGTCTGCTGATCGGAACCGGGGGCGCGGCCCAGGCCCAGATCGATGCGGTCCGGATACAGGCTCGCCAGGGTGCCGAACTGTTCGGCAATCACCAGCGGCGCGTGGTTGGGCAGCATGATCCCGCCAGCGCCAACCCGAATGGTCGAAGTGCCGCCCGCCAGATAACCCAGCAGCACGGCGGTCGCGGAACTGGCGATGCCGTCCATGTTGTGGTGCTCGGCCACCCAGAAGCGGTTGTAACCGAGTTTTTCGACGTGTTGCGCCAGATCCAGCGAGTTGCGCAAGGATTCAGCCGGGCCTTTGTCATGACGCACGGGCACCAGATCCAGGACTGAGATTTTTACATCGGCAAGACGTTTCATAGGCCGCTACATCTCCTCATCAGTGGTTTTGCAGGCCTGGCCCATGAAGCGCGCAGATGACCAAAAGCCCACAGCTGTGAATGAAAATGAGGGCATATGCTCCAGATTCAATGCCCAGTGAGGAAATATCCTACTAAATAACTAGGTTTTTCCTCTACGTTGAACTTTATAAAGCCAGCTATCCTCAGAACCTTCGTCCATGTGCGAAACCTCGCACGCATCCATGAGGAGACATCATGAGCATCGTCAAGAAAGCATCCGCCCATTGGGAAGGTGACCTGAAAACCGGTATCGGCAGCATCTCGACTGAAACCGGCGTTCTGCGCGAAGCCCCATATGGCTTCAAGGCCCGTTTCGAAGGCGGCAAAGGTACCAACCCGGAAGAATTGATCGGCGCAGCCCACGCAGGCTGCTTCTCCATGGCGCTGTCGATGATTCTGGGCGGCGAAAACCTGACTGCTGAAAGCATCGACACCACCGCTGACGTGACCCTCGACCAGGTTGAAGGTGGCTTCGCCATCACTGCGGTACACCTGACCCTGAAGGCCAAAGTGCCGGGCGCAACCCAGGAGCAGTTCGACAAACTGACCGCCATGGCCAAAGAAGGCTGCCCGGTTTCCAAAGTCCTGAACGCGAAAATCACGCTGGACGCTACGCTGCTCAGCTGATTGAGCCTGTCGCAGCCAATGACCCGCTCGGTTAAACCGACCGGGTCATTTTTTTAACCTTCGACGTCCATCATCCAGTGCCGACGCACTTGCCGACGCTGCCAGTGCGAGTTGTACTGGCGACTCTCGCGGGTGTGAGCGACTAACTGGCAACCGCCCTCCTCGGCATCACCCAGCCGAAATGTGCGGCTTGCGCCGATGGCTTCCTTGTCCGAGCCGTAAAACGCGATCACCCGGACTTCCAGCCCGGAAAACGTCCAGCCTTCGCCCGGCATGTGGCCCTGCATCGGAATTCCATGAAGCGCTGCCAGGCGTTCAATCAACGCGCCGAACGTGCCGATATGGGTGAAATCCCCGGTCCCCAGCGGGCCTTGGCGAGTGGCGTTATGCAGCACCAGATCCTGATCGATTTCGCCTTTGCTTTCTTCGCGAATGTCGGTGACGTCGCAGCACAGCCGACCCTGATTGGTGTCGAGCAGCAGCACGAGTTGATTGATGAAGATCGGTTCGGCGCTCATGTTGCTGATCAGGCACAGCGAGCCGATGCCCTTGCCTGCGCCGCGATTGATGATGATGCGCGGCCTGCGCTGGCGACGGTAATTATTCAGCAGCAACTGTGCGTAAAGCACCCAGACAATCAGCGTACCGATACTGATCATGACGGTCAGGGCGTCTTTATATTGGATAACCCACTGGATAAAAGAGGAATTCATTACTACTCGCTGTCAGATGATCGTCCCGCTGTGATAGGTCAGAGGTGCAGAAGTTCGACCCGTGCGACCAACGTAGAACGAACTTGCACCGGCGCCTTGAGGTCTATGAAACACTGCAGCGCTGGCGCGGTAACCTGCCTGATGTCCCGCTGCGGACCGTATCGAAGGAGTCGAGCATGAAACGTTTTGCATTAGCCGTGATAGGGACAGTAATGGCCACCAGCGTCCTGGCTGCACCTAAATCCTGCGAAGAGTTGAAGGCCGAGATCGAAGCCAAGATCCAGGCCAACAACGTCAATTCCTACACCCTGGAAATCGTCAGCAATGACGAAGTCCACGATCAGAATATGGTTGTCGGGACCTGCGACAACGGCACGAAAAAGATCATTTATCAGAAGAATGATCGTTAAATGCAGTTTGATTCCTCTTGCTCGACCAGCTCATTGCGCTGCGCGTCGAACAGCCAGGCAGTGATGGAATTGTGGATCGAGCGCACCTCGATCATGTAGCGCTGCCCCGCCGCGAAATGGTCGTATTTCAGCTCGATGTAGCAGGACAGCTCGGTGAAATCGTCGCTCATCGCGCTGAAACCGCCGTAGTTGATTTCGTAGTCATAGCGCACCTGCAACTTATGGCTGCCGGGCGGGACCTGAAAATAGCGGCCGTCGTAAGTGGTCACGCCGTCGACTTTGTCGGCCATCACCAGCTTGCCGGTAAGGGTGCGCATGTCGACCCAGGCTTGTTGCGGGTTCACCGCTGGCACGGGGCCGGCACATCCGGTCAAGGCAGCGAGGGCGAGGAGGATCGAAAGGTAGCGCATGATTGGCTCCGTATGGACCGACAGCGATGATAGTTGCGCAACGGCAGCGCTGTCCGGCATAACGCGTGATGTTTCGAATGTTGAGGCGGTTCATGCCAAGTATTACCCTTTCCCACCTGCGGCGCAGCTTGCCGTTAGCGGCGCTTTTGTTGCTCGGCGGCTGTTCCAGCGTCAATTATTACGACCAGTTGGTGAGCGGTCAGTTGCAGCTGTTGCGCGTCCGGCAGCCGGTGGCGCAAGTCATCGCCGACCCGACTCGCAGCCCGCACCTGCGCCAGCTGCTGGCGCATTCGCAAGAAGCCCGGACCTTCGCCAGTCGGCAGTTGCATTTGCCGGACAATCGCAGCTATCGCCTGTATGCCGATCTGGGCCGCCCATATGTAGTCTGGAACGTGTTCGCGACCGGCGAGTTCTCGCTGGAACCGGTCACCCATTGTTTCCCGATTGCCGGATGCGTGGCCTATCGCGGCTATTACAGCGTCGGCGGCGCACGAGGCGCTGCGGCGTTGCAACGTCAGGCTGGACAGGATGTATATGTCAGCGGCGTCGAGGCGTATTCGACTCTGGGCTGGTTTGACGATCCGATCCTCAGCTCAATGCTGGGTTGGGGCGATGAACGCTTGGCGACCTTGATCTTCCATGAGCTGGCGCACCAGCAGTTCTATGTGAAGGACGACAGCGAGTTCAATGAGTCTTTCGCCAGCTTCGTCGAGCAGGAAGGCACCCGCCAATGGCGCGCCGCGCGAGGCTTGCCCGCCGAGCGTCTGTCGCAATCCCGGCAGCGCGATCAATTCACGCAGCTGGTGCTCGACACCCGGGAACGCCTCAAGCGGCTCTACAGCCAGCCCTTGAACGCCGAGCAGATGCGCGAAGGCAAAGCGGCGGAATTCGAATTGCTGCGCAACAATTACCGCGCACTGCGCGATAGCCAATGGGCCGGCGACAAGCGCTATGACGCGTGGATCAATGGGCCGCTGAACAACGCCAAGCTGTTGCCTTTCGGGCTCTATGACCAATGGGTGCCGGCGTTTGCAGCGCTGTTCAAACAGGTCAATAGGGATTGGCCGGCGTTTTACGCGGCGGTGGAGCGATTGGGTGGGTTGCCCATGGCGGAGCGCAAAACAGCACTTGGCGAGCTATCCCGGACTGACTGACGACTTGTGGGAGCGAATTACTGTGCAGACTGTGTGGGAGCGAGCTTGCTCGCGAAGCCCATTCCGCCAACATTTTTCGTCGGCTGAAATATTGCCTTCGCAAGCAAGCTTGCTCCCACGGTATTTGCGACCTTGCTGATGTCGGCTTATTTCAGCCCGGACATCTTCTGGATGGCGCCTTTGAGCTCGTCATCCGAGCAATCGGCACAGGTGCCTTTTGGCGGCATGGCATTGATGCCGGTAATGGCTTTGGCCAGCAGGCCGTCAACACCGCCCTCTTTGTCGGCGCGGGTTTTCCATGCAGCAGCGTCACCGATTTTCGGAGCGTTCAGCAGACCGGTGCCGTGACAGGCATTGCAGTGCTTGGCGATAACGTCATCCGGCGACTTGGCACCACCGGCGCCACCCGCTGAAGCCACGACTTCCATCCCTGCGCATTCCTTGCCCTGAACGCAAACCTGGCCCACCGGCTCCAGCCGTTTAGCGATTTCGTCATTGGTTGCTGCCTGAGCGGTGAACGCCCAAAAAGTCAACGTAGCAGCAACTGCCAGAATCTTATTAGTTAGGTTCACGCTTACACCCTCATGGTGACAATTCACGCCCGCAGCCACGGTTTAGCAGGCGGGCGCAAGTATAGCGTTTAGCCTGTCAGTCCGAAACACCCTTATAACAAGAAGGGTTATTCCCTGACAGTCTAGCGTTTCCGGCGCATTTGTCGTTGTCCCGTAACTACGGGGCAATTCGTGCGCTCATATCAGAAGTTTGCCGGTGTAGCTGCGCTGATTAGTCGCGCCGGAACATCAAACGGGTTGCGAAAACGATGCGGCTTGGTGCTCTCGAAATAATAGCTGTCGCCTGCTTCGAGAATATACGTATCCAGGCCGACCACCAGTTCCAGCCGTCCTTCGACGAGAATGCCGGTTTCTTCCCCTTCATGAACCAGCATCTCGATGCCCGTATCGGCACCCGGCGGATAAATTTCGTTCAGAAACGCGATTGAACGGCTCGGATGCGCCTTGCCCACCAGTTTCATGGTGACCGCGCCGTCCGAGATATCGATCAGCTCGCTGGCCTTGTAAACCACTTGCGTCGGATTTTCTTGCTCAAGCTCTTCAGAAAAGAACTCGACCATGGACATCGGGATACCGCCGAGCACTTTGCGCAGTGAACTGATCGATGGGCTTACGCTGTTTTTTTCGATCATGGAAATAGTGCTGTTGGTCACGCCGGCTCGTTTGGCGAGTTCGCGCTGGGACAGGCCCTTGAGTTTACGAATGGATTGCAGTCGTTCACCGACGTCCAATGCGGCAGTCCTCCTGAGTCAGTCTGGTTGGGTCGAGATGAACGCCATGATGGCAACAGCGTTCAGTATTTACAACACTTCGACCGGCAGGGGACTGACTGAGGAGACTAGCGGCTTGGTGGGACTGGGCATCAGGCGTTCTGATAGAGCCTTGGCACCCGGCGCAGGTTGCAGAAGATCCGATAGGGGATGGTGCCGGCACGGGCCGCGACATCACTGGCCAGCACGTTTTTGCCCCACAGCTCGACGCGACTTCCGAGTCCGGCTTGCGGCAGATGGGTCAGATCGACGCACAGCATGTCCATGGATACCCGACCCAGCAATTGGCTCGGCTGGCCGTCAATCCAGACGGGTGTGCCGGTGGGTGCCTCGCGTGGATAGCCGTCGGCATAACCCATGGCAACCACGCCGACGCGACTGGTGCGCTCGGTAATAAATGCCGCGCCGTAACCGACTGGCTCACCGGCAGGCAATTCACGCACGCAAATTACCTTCGATTCCAGGGTCATGACCGGCTGCAACTGATCGGCCAGCGCTTGCGGCTGATCGAAGGGCGTCGCGCCGTAAAGCATGATGCCGGGGCGAATCCAGTCGCTGGGCATATTCGGCCAGCCAAGCACGGCCGGTGAATTGCACAGGCTGATTTCGGCTGCCAGACCCTGGCGTGCAGCTTCGAACACCGCCAACTGGTCCTCACTGCACGGATTGTCCAGTTCGTCGGCGCGGGCGAAGTGGCTCATCAGGACGATCTTCGCCACTTTGCCGCAGGCCAGCAGGCGCTGATAAGCGGCGCGCAAATCCTTGGGATGCAGGCCAACGCGATGCATGCCCGAATCCAGCTTGAGCCAGACCATGATCGGTTTACGCAAGCTGGCCTGCTCGATGGCTTCCAGCTGCCACGTCGAATGCACCACACACCAGAAATCGTGCTCGACAATCAGTGCCAGTTCATCGGCCTCGAAAAAGCCTTCCAGCAGCAGGATCGGCGCGCGAATCCCGGCTTCACGCAGTTCCAGCGCTTCTTCGATGCAGGCCACGGCGAAACCGTTGGCTTCGGCTTCCAGGGCCTGGGCGACTTGAACGGCACCATGACCATAAGCATCGGCCTTGATCACCGCGAGCGCCTTGGCTCCCGTGGTTTGTCGGGCGAGCTGGTAGTTGTGACGCAGGGCTTGAAGATCGATTAAGGCGCGAGCTGGACGCATGATGGGGATCTGATAGTGGGTGTTAGGACTGTTGAAGCGAGGCTTATCCCTATGCCTTGCGGACAAACCTCGCTCCAACGGGATGTGTTGCTTACGGCAACGTGGCAATCACGGACAACTCCACCAGAATTTCCGGCTCGCAGAGTTTGGCTTCAACCGTGGCCCGCGCTGGCGCGACGCCTTTTGGCAGCCAGCTGTCCCAGACACTGTTCATGCCTGCGAAATGGGCGTCGATGTCTTTCAGGTAGATCGTCACCGACAGGATACGGCTTTTATCGGTGCCGGCCAGATCCAGCAAGCGCTCGATGCTGCCGAGAGTCTCGCGGGTCTGCTGCTCGATCCCGGCAGTCAGGTCGTCGCCCACTTGACCGGACAGATACACGGTGCCGTTGTTGACCACGACCTGGCTCATGCGCTCGTTAGTGAGCTGGCGCTGGATTGACATGTTGGGCGATCTCCTTGGTACTGCCATAACGATAGATACTCAGGCCTTCAGCGCTGATCTGCGGCGTTTTGCGCGAGATCAGATCGGCCAGCAAACGGCCCGAACCGCAGGCCATCGTCCAGCCCAGCGTGCCGTGGCCGGTATTGAGGAACAGGTTGCTGAACGGCGTGGCACCGACAATCGGCGTGCCGTCCGGCGTGGTCGGACGCAGGCCGGTCCAGAAACTGGCCTGGGTCAGATCACCGCCCTGAGGATAGAGGTCGCCCACGATCATCTCCAGCGTTTCGCGCCGACGAGGATTGAGCGACAGATCGAAACCGGCGATTTCCGCCATGCCGCCGACGCGGATGCGGTTGTCGAAACGGGTGATCGCGACCTTGTAGGTTTCGTCGAGAATCGTCGACGTCGGCGCCATGGCCGGATTGGTGATCGGCACGGTCAGCGAGTAACCCTTGAGCGGATAAACCGGCGCCTTGATGCCCAGCGGCTTGAGCAACTGTGGTGAATAACTGCCCAGCGCCAGCACGTAGCGGTCAGCGGTTTCCAGCTTGCCGTCGATCCACACGCCATTGACCCGGCTACCGGCAAAATCGATGCGTTCGATGGACTGATTGAAGCGGAACTCGACGCCCAGATTCACCGCCATCTCGGCGAGACGGGTGGTGAACAGCTGGCAATCGCCGGTCTGGTCATTGGGCAGACGCAAGGCGCCAGCGAGAATATTGGTGACGCTGGCCAAGGCTGGCTCGACCCGGGCGATGCCGGCGCGGTCGAGCAGCTCGTAAGGCACGCCGGACTGTTCGAGTACGGAAATGTCCTTGGCGGCGTTATCCAGTTGCGCCTGGGTGCGGAACAACTGCGTGGTGCCCAGCGTGCGGCCTTCGTAGGCGATACCGGTTTCGGCGCGCAGTTCATCCAGGCAATCGCGGCTGTATTCAGACAGGCGAACCATGCGCTCTTTATTCACCGCATACCGGCTGGCGGTGCAATTGCGCAGCATTTGCGCCATCCACAGGTACTGATCGATATTGGCAGTGGCCTTGATCGCCAGAGGCGCGTGGCGTTCCAGCAGCCATTTGATGGCCTTGAGCGGCACACCCGGCGCTGCCCAGGGCGATGCATAACCCGGCGACACCTGGCCGGCGTTGGCAAAACTGGTTTCCATGGCCGCAGCGGGCTGGCGGTCGACAACAGTGACCTCGTAGCCTGCACGCGCCAGATAATAGGCACTTGTCGTACCGATCACACCACTACCCAGGACCAGAACGCGCATGTCGATGACCTCATCGCGGATATCCGCTGACGTTTTGAAGTTTTAAGCAAGGATGTGGGCAGTATATGCAGCATCTGGCAGTGCATTTCACCATATAAACGCCTATATTCGGCGGAAATTCTCGGTAAAAAACGCTTTGCTAGAGAGGGATTTCCCTTGCGTACAGAACATCAGTCAAAACGTGAGCTGGACAAGATCGATCGCAACATTCTGCGCATCCTTCAAGCCGATGGCCGAATCTCGTTCACCGAGCTGGGCGAACGCGTCGGATTGTCCACCACGCCATGCACGGAGCGGGTCCGCAGGCTGGAACGTGAAGGCATCATCATGGGCTATAACGCGCGGCTCAACCCGCAGGCGCTCAAAGCCAGCCTGCTGGTTTTCGTCGAGATCAGCCTGGATTACAAATCCGGCGACACCTTCGAAGAATTCCGCCGCGCCGTGCTCAAATTGCCCCATGTGCTGGAATGCCATCTGGTGTCCGGCGACTTCGATTACCTGGTCAAGGCGCGCATTTCGGAGATGGCGTCCTATCGCAAACTGCTCGGCGACATCCTCCTCAAACTCCCGCATGTGCGCGAATCCAAAAGTTATATCGTGATGGAAGAGGTCAAGGAGAGTCTGAATTTGCCGATTGCAGAGTAATACTACTTCACGGTCCCGGTAGGAGGGGACTTGTCCCCGAAGGCGCCAGCCGGGCCGATCATTATCTATCAGGCCCAGCCTACACGCCCAAGCCAACGAAACCTACACCAACACCTGCCGCGTCGACGCCATGTACGCGTGAATCTGCTTCTCGACCCGCGGATGGATCAGCTCCACGGGGCGGCGGCCGTTGGGACATGGCAGCGTCGCGGTAGTGCCGAACAGGCGACAGATCAGCGGGCGTTCGTCGTACACGGTGCAGCCGTTGGGCCCAAGGTGCACGCAATTGAGTTCATCCATGGCCGCTTCCTGCTCGGCAGCCGTCTTGCGCGGCAAGCGGGACATTTCTTCCGGCGACGTCGTCACCGGCCCGCAGCAGTCATGGCAGCCAGGAACACACTCGAACGACGGAATCTGCTGACGCAGCGAGCGAATTTTCTGACTATTGCAGCTCATTTGATCGATTACCCCGTGTGAATGGGCGCGATTCTGCCTCAGTTACCCAGCGCAGGACAGCGCCGTTGGACCGATCCTTGCCCGCGCCGGAAGCTGCGGCTTATCCTCCGTGAAGTTTTTCAAACACTGCCAACGGAACCCACGCCATGGACGCCCGCGCCCGAACCTTTGCCGCGACCGGTGAACACGCCGCTTCTTATTACGCCGCCAGCAGCCATCCGCAGCCGGATCATCCTCCGCTACAAGGCGAGCTGCAGGCCGACGTGTGCGTGGTGGGCGGCGGGTTTTCCGGACTCAACACCGCCATAGAACTGGCCGAACGCGGCCTGAGCGTCGTGTTGCTCGAAGCGCACAAGATCGGCTGGGGCGCGAGCGGACGTAATGGCGGTCAGCTGATTCGTGGTGTCGGCCACGGCCTTGAGCAGTTCGCCAATGTGATCGGCAACGACGGCGTTCGCCAGTTGAAACTGCTGGGGCTCGAAGCCGTGGAGATCGTGCGTCAGCGGGTCGAGCGCTACGCTATCGACTGCGATTTGACCTGGGGTTACTGCGATCTCGCCAACAAACCGCGCGATCTGCTCAGTCTGGCCGAAGACGCCGAAGAGCTGCGCAGCCTCGGTTACCGCCATCCTCTGCAATTGCTGCAAGCCAGCGAAATGCACAGCGTGGTGGGTTCTGATCGGTATGTCGGCGGGATGATCGACATGGGCTCCGGGCATTTGCATCCGCTGAACCTGGCGCTGGGTGAAGCGGCAGTGGCGCAGTCCTTGGGTGTTCGGTTGTTCGAACACTCGGCGGTGACCCGGATCGACTATGGCCCGCAGGTCAAAGTGCACACCGCCCAAGGCTTGGTTGCTGCGAAAACCCTGGTGCTGGCCTGCAATGCTTACCTGAACGACCTCAACCCGCAGTTGAGCGGCAAGATCCTGCCCGCTGGCAGCTACATCATCGCCACCGAGCCCTTGAGCGAAGCTCAGGCTCATCAGTTGTTGCCGAAAAACATGGCGGTATGTGACCAGCGCGTCACCGTGGATTACTTCCGGCTTTCGGCGGATCGCCGGCTGTTGTTCGGTGGCGCCTGCCATTATTCCGGGCGTGATCCTCAGGACATCGCCGCTTATATGCAGCCCAAAATGCTTCAGGTGTTCCCACAGCTGGCCGGGGTGAAGATCGATTTCCAGTGGGGCGGCATGATCGGCATTGGCGCCAACCGCCTGCCGCAAATTGGCAGGCTGGCGGACCAGCCCAACGTGTATTACGCCCAGGCGTACGCCGGGCATGGCCTGAACGCCACGCATCTGGCCGGCAGGTTATTGGCCGAAGCCATCGCCGGGCAGCACAGCGATGGTTTCGATTTATTCGCCAAAGTCCCGCACATGACCTTCCCGGGGGGCAAACACCTGCGCTCGCCGCTGCTGGCGTTGGGGATGTTGTGGCATCGGTTCAAAGAGATCTTTTAAAACCGTGGGAGCGAGCTTGCTCACTCCCGCCAAAACGGCTTCAATCCTTCCGACCTGGCTTGTCCCGGCGTGATGCCAATGTCCTGCAACTCATCCCGAGTCAGGCTCAGCAGCGCTTTGCGTGATGTCCAGCGATGGCCATACAGTGCCCAGCGACTCAGCTTGGGTGCGCAGACTGTCTTGACGACGACTGCTTGCCCTTCACTCAGTTCCTGGCTGTAAAGCGCCAACCGCACATCACTGAACCCGTTCATTGTTCAAACCCTCATCACGTTGTCTGTGGCTACATGATGGCGGCGCTGCGGAAACCGTTACAGATCCAAACAAAACTATTAATTTCCATACAGATGATTTCAAACGCGCCCTGAATGCTGTATTTTTCACGCATCTGTATGGTTTCCATATTTACTGCGGCCGGGAGTTCGCCATGACCCTCTACGTCAACCTCGCCGAGTTACTCGGCTCGCGGATTGAAAACGGCTTTTATCGCCCCGGCGACCGGCTGCCTTCAGTGCGCGCCTTGAGCGTCGAACATGGCGTCAGCCTGAGCACCGTGCAGCAGGCGTATCGGCTGCTGGAAGACAACGGCCTCGCGGCGCCGAAACCCAAGTCCGGGTATTTCGTGCCCGCCAGCCGCACGGTTCCGGCACTGCCGGTGATCGGCCGTCCGGCGCAGCGGCCGGTGGATATTTCCCAGTGGGATCAAGTGCTGGAGCTGATTCGCGCCAAGACCGATCCCAAGCTCCAGCAACTTGGACGCGGCATGCCGGACGTGACCAGTCCGACGCTGCGGCCGCTGCTGCGTGCCATGGCGAGGATCAGCCGCAATCAGGATATGCCCGGTCTGTATTACGACAATATCTACGGCACCCAGACACTTCGCGAACAAGTCGCGCGGCTGCTGCTGGATTCGGGTTGCAACCTCACCGCCAATGACCTGGTGATTACCACCGGCTGCCATGAGGCGCTGTCGTCCAGCATCCGCGCCATCTGTGATCCCGGCGACATTGTGGCGGTGGACTCGCCGAGCTTTTTCGGCGCCATGCAAACCCTCAAGGGCCTGGGCATGAAAGCCCTGGAAATCCCCACCGATCCGCTGACCGGGATCAGCCTCGACGCGCTGGAGCTGGCCTTGGAACAATGGCCGATCAAAGCCATACAGTTGACGCCCAGCTGCAACAATCCACTGGGTTACGTCATGCCCGAAGCGCGCAAGCGGGCGCTGCTGACCCTGGCCCAGCGCTTTGACGTGGCAATCATTGAAGACGATGTGTATGGCGATCTGTCCTATACCTACCCGCGACCTCGTACCATCAAGTCCTTCGACGAAGATGGCCGGGTGCTGCTGTGCAGCTCGTTTTCCAAGACGCTGGCGCCAGGGCTGCGCATTGGTTGGGTTGCACCGGGGCGCTACCTTGAGCGGGTGCTGCACATGAAATACATCAGCACCGGTTCCACCGCGCCGCAACCGCAACTGGCGATTGCCGAGTTTCTGCAGGGCGGGCATTACGAACCGCACCTGCGGCGCATGCGCAGCCAGTATCAACGCAGCCGCGACTTGATGATCGACTGGGTGGCGCGTTACTTCCCGGCGGGCACGCGGGTCAGCCGGCCGCAGGGCAGCTTCATGTTGTGGGTCGAGCTGGCCGAGGATTTCGACACTCAGCGCTTGAATCGGGCGTTGCTGCCCCTAGGCGTACAGATCGCGGTGGGCAGTATTTTTTCCGCATCCGGCAAGTACCGAAACTGCCTGCGGATGAACTACGCCGCCAAGCCCACCGCGGATGTCGAGGCTGCCGTGCGCACCGTCGGCGAGACTATTTCGCAACTGATCGCCAACCCGTAACCCGCCTGGCGTAACTTTTATCGGGTTTCGACGGTCATATCGCCAAACCGAAGTGTGCGGGTGGTGAGTTTGAAGAGAGCGTGGGCGTCGTCCCTTTGTCTGCTATTTGCGTTGTGCGTCAGTGGCTGCGCCCATGTCAGCATTCCCAATGAACCGAGTCAGGCGTTGCCGCCGACGGATTCGGCGTTTGGCCGCTCGATTCAGGCCATGGCCATGCCCCATGAAGGGCGTTCGGGCTTTCGCCTGCTGCCCAACAGCACCGAAGCCTTCATGGCTCGCGCCGAGTTGATCCGCAATGCGCGCAGCAGCCTGGATTTGCAGTACTACATCGTTCACGACGGCCTGAGCACGCGCGCGCTTATCGACGAGCTGCTCAAAGCGGCAGATCGCGGGGTTCGGGTGCGAATCCTGCTGGATGACACCACCAGCGACGGCCTCGATCAGGCTATCGCCACCCTCGCCGCCCACCCGAACATTCAGATCCGCCTGTTCAACCCGCAAGAGCTGGGCCGTGAAACCGGTGTGACACGCAGCATGGGCCGCCTGTTCAATCTGTCCCGGCAACATCGACGCATGCACAACAAGCTGTGGCTGGCCGACAGCAGCGTGGCGATTGTCGGCGGGCGCAATCTGGGCGACGAGTATTTCGACGCCGAGGAAAACCTCAACTTCACCGATATCGACATGCTCAGCGTCGGCCCGGTGGCGCAACAATTGGGCCACAGCTTCGATCAATACTGGAACAGCGCGCTCAGCAAACCCATCGCCGAATTCATGTATTTCCTGCCGACCGTGCGCGATCTGGCGAAGGCGCGGGTGCAGCTCGAAGACTCGCTGGAGAAGTCGCACCAGCAACACCGCGCCTTGTACGACCGCTTGATGGCCTACAAAACCCAGCCGCGCATGAAAACCTGGCTCAACGAGCTGATCTGGGCACATAACCAGGCGCTGTGGGATGCACCGACCAAGGTGCTGGCCCGCGACGAGCCGGACCCGCACTTGCTGCTGACCACGCAGCTGGCCCCGGAACTGCTCAACGTTCATGAAGAACTGATGCTGATTTCCGCGTATTTCGTGCCCGGCAAGGAAGGCCTGACTTACCTCACCGGGCGCGCCGATGCGGGTGTCGCGGTGAGTTTGCTGACCAATTCCCTGGAAGCCACCGATGTTCCGGCGGTACATGGCGGTTACGCGCCTTATCGCAAGGCGTTGCTTGAACATGGCGTGAAGCTGTTCGAAATGCGTCGCCAACCGGGTGATACCGGCACCAGCGGCGGCAGCGGTCCGCATCTGTTCAAGAAAGCTGCGTTCATCAACAGCGGCTCGGACTCCAGCCTGCACAGCAAGGCGATGATTTTTGATCGACAGAAAATCTTTGTCGGCTCCTTCAACTTCGATCCGCGTTCAGTGCTGTGGAACACCGAAGTCGGCGTGTTGGTCGACAGCCCGCAGCTCACTGAATACCTGCGTGAACTGACCCTGCAAGGCATGGCGCCAGCGCTGAGTTATCAAGCGAAATTGCAAGACGGCCAAGTGGTGTGGGAAACCGAGGACAACGGCAAGATCCACACCTTGCACAAGGAACCGGGCGACGCGTGGCGCCGTTTCAATGCGTGGTTCAGCAGCGCCGTCGGCCTGGAGAAAATGCTCTAGGCCGCCACCGGCTGCACGCCAAACGCGCCGCGCCGCTGCGACAAGAGCACCAACCCGAAGGCGCCCGCCGCCATCAACAGCGGCAGTGCCTGCCCGCTGACCCATTGGCTGCCCGCCCCGGCCGCCAATGGCCCGATCAGACAACCAATGCCCCAAAGTTGCGCGACATGGGCGTTGGCGCGGACCAGCGAGTCGTCACGAAAGCGCTCGCCGATCAGGATCAGCGACAAGGTGAACAAACCACCGGCGCTGGCGCCAAACAGCACCCACAGCGGCCAGATCAATACGGTATCGACCATCAGCGGCACCAGCAGGCTGGAAATCATCAGCGCCAGCGCGCAAGCGGAAAACAGCGTGCGTCGGGAAATGCGGTCGGCCAGCGCGCCAATCGGCAACTGCAGCAACGCATCGCCGACCACCACGGTGCTGACCATCGCCAAGGCAATTTCGGGTGTGAAACCCTGACGCAGGCAGTAGATCGGCAGCAGCGTCAGGATCAAGGCTTCGAACCCCGCGAACAGCGCCACGGCCCAGGCAATGGCGGGCATGGAACGGCAGAATCCGAACAAATCGATGAAGGTCACGCTGCAGGAATCAGCGCTGGGTGCCCCGCTACGTCCGAGCAACAGCAGCGGCGAGCTGACCAGCAACCCCACGCCAACCCAGAAGCCGTAATCGTCTTCGGTACCCAGCGCGCCGAGCAGCAACGGCCCGGCCAACTGACACAGCGCGTAAGTGCTGCCATACAGCGCCACCAGGCGACCGCGCAGGCGCTCGACCACGAGTTGGTTGATCCAGCTTTCGCCAAGGATGAACACGATGGTCAGGATCACCCCGAGCATCAGGCGCAGCACCAGCCAGACCGAGTAATACGGCAGCAGCGCAAGCAAGCCCACCGACAGCGTGCCCGCCCACAGACACAGGCGCATCAGCGCCGCCGTGCCGAAGCGTGCGGCCAGCTGACTGGCCAGGCTCGCGCCCAGCAACACGCCAATGGCGGGCATCGCCGCCATCACGCCAATCGCAAACGAGCCGTAGCCCCAGCTTTCCAGGCGCAGTGAAACCAGCGGCATGCTGACACCCAAGGCGAGCCCGACGCTCAATACCGAAGCCAGCACCGCAAAATAAGTCCCCCAACGCATTGCCATGCTCCTGTGGGTCGAAGGGGTGAAACGACACAGCCGGATTCCTGGGAGGGAGTCCGGCTGGTTCTAGAACTGAACGATGATCACCCGTGGGACCGGCTTTAGCCGGGAAGGTGGCATGTCAGGAAACGCATATGTGGCGAATGTACTGACCTCTTCCCGGCTAAAGCCGGTCCCACAGGGGTAGGCCTCCGGGTCTACAACTTAATCCACGTCGCCTTCAGCTCGGTGTACTTGTCGAACGCATGCAGCGACTTGTCGCGGCCGTTGCCCGATTGCTTGAAGCCACCGAACGGCGCGGTCATGTCGCCGCCGTCGTACTGATTGATCCACACACTGCCGGCACGCAACGCTTTGGCGGTCAGGTGCGCCTTGGACAGATTGGCAGTCCACACCGCAGCAGCGAGGCCGTACGGCGTGTCGTTGGCGATCTGGATGGCTTCTTCGGCAGTGTCAAACGTCAGCACCGAAAGCACTGGCCCGAAAATCTCTTCCTGGGCGATCTTCATGGCATTGGTCACGCCGTCGAAAATCGTTGGCTCCACGTAGGTGCCGCCGGTTTCCTGCAGGATGCGCTTGCCGCCCGCGACCAATTTGGCACCGTCGCTGTGGCCGGACTCGATGTACGACAGCACGGTGTTCATCTGCTGGGTATCCACCAGCGCGCCGACCGTAGTGGCCGGGTCCAGTGGATTGCCCGGCTTCCAGGCCTTCAGCGCTTCGATGACCAGCGGCAGGAAGCTGTCCTTGATGGAGCGCTCCACCAACAGGCGCGAGCCAGCGGTGCAGACTTCGCCCTGGTTGAAGGCGATGGCGCTGGCGGCGGACTCGGCTGCGGCCTGCAGGTCCGGCGCATCGGCAAACACGATGTTCGGGCTTTTGCCACCGGCTTCAAGCCAGACGCGCTTCATGTTCGATTCACCGGAATACACCAGCAATTGCTTGGCGATTTTGGTCGAGCCGGTGAACACCACGGTGTCGACGTCCATGTGCAGGGCCAACGCCTTGCCCACGGTGTGGCCGTAACCTGGCACGACGTTGAGCACGCCCGCTGGAATGCCAGCCTCGATGGCCAGTTGGGCAATACGAATGGCGGTCAGCGGCGATTTTTCTGATGGTTTGAGCACCACCGAGTTACCGGTGGACAGCGCCGGACCGAGTTTCCAGCAGGCCATCAGCAGCGGGAAGTTCCACGGCACGATGGCCGCGACCACGCCAATTGGCTCGCGGGTCACCAGGCCGAGCTGGTCGTGCGGGGTGGCGGCGACTTCGTCATACAGCTTGTCGATAGCCTCGCCGCTCCAGCTCAAGGCTTGGGCTGCGCCGGGAATATCAATGCCGAACGAGTCACTGATCGGCTTGCCCATGTCCAGCGTTTCCAGCAGGGCAAGTTCTTCGACGTTTTTGTTGAGCAGCGCGGCAAAGCGAATCATCGCAGCCTTGCGCTTGACCGGTGCCAGGCGCGACCAGACCCCGGAATTGAACGTGTTACGAGCGCTTTCCACGGCACGCTGGGCGTCGGCAACGTCACAACTGGCGACGTTGGCGAGCAGGCGGCCATCAACCGGGCTGAGGCATTCGAACGTATCGCCGGAAGCGGCGTTGGTGTATTCACCATTGATGAAAGCGCGGCCTTCGATCTTCAGATCCTGGGCGCGTTTTTCCCAGTCAGCATGAGTCAGGGTGGTCATACGAATGTCCTCCGCTTGATAGGTTGAAGCATGCGCGAGTCGGCAAACATGGCCCGAAACGCACGCTTTGAGAATACGATGAGATCAAATAACGGCATTCGCCACCCTAAACCAGTGAATGGGCGATTTCCAATATATTTGACATAAATGGCCTGAACGGCCCGGCGATGTTCGTTTTATTCAACATGACCATAAGCCGCCGGGCACTATTGCCGCAGCTCTTCGTCAAAACCAGCAATGCATCTACCGCGAGAATGAAAAATGACCATCGACAGCATCGTGGATTTCAGCGAAGCCGGCACAAGCGCCGAGCACTATCGCCCCGCTCCTGAGAGGATTTTCAAGGGCGACCCCGAGCAGACGCTCTACAACCATTACAACAGCCCGTGCGGACAAATGAGCGCGGGCGTTTGGGAGGGTCAGGTCGGGCAATGGCTGGTCAACTACACCGAGCACGAATACTGCGAAATCGTTCAGGGCGTTTCAGTGCTGCGTGACGAAGTCGGCGGTGCCAAAACCCTGCGCGCCGGGGACCGCTTTGTGATCCCTGCGGGCTTCAAAGGGACCTGGGAAGTGCTGGAGCCGTGCCGCAAGATTTACGTGGTGTTCGAGCAGCAAATATAGGTTTGTACCGCGCGGGGTCGCTTGTCGGGGTTGAGAATAGTGTTTTCCACTCAAGGAAATCCCCCACAAACAAGGAAGACGAGCATGACCAACGAAGATGCTTATGCGCGAATCAAACACATGATCGGCCGCCCGTACCACCCTTGCGTCAAAGGCTATATCCAGTGCCTGACCGAAAGGACCAGCGTGGTTGGCCCGGACGATATTATGTTCACGCCCGCTTTCGACTATAACTCTGAGAGTTTCGACTACGACCCGCTGCGCATCACCATCGATACGCAGCAGGGCGTAATCGTCGATTTTTTCCTTTAACCCACAAAAAAGGCCCGCATCGTGAGATGCGGGCCTTTTTTGTAGAAGAAAAATCAATTACTTGATTTTGGCTTCTTTGTAGATCACGTGCTTGCGAACCCGCGGATCGAATTTTTTGATTTCGATTTTGTCCGGAGTGGTGCGCTTGTTCTTATCGGTGGTGTAGAAATGGCCTGTACCAGCGCTCGACACCAAACGGATCAATTCACGCATGACTTTCTCCCTTAAATTTTGCCGTCGCGACGGAGTTCAGCAAGCACGACAGTGATGCCACGCTTGTCGATGATACGCATGCCTTTAGCAGATACGCGCAGACGAACAAAACGTTTCTCTTCTTCAACCCAAAAGCGGTGATGCTGCAGGTTTGGCAGGAAACGACGACGGGTTTTGTTGTTTGCGTGGGAAATGTTATTCCCAGTCACCGGACCCTTACCGGTAACTTGACA